>SDBT01004008.1_pt1 | contig 25199 bp, 19 predicted proteins | sample 2277101 | NCBI WGS metagenome assembly SDBT01 (sample SAMN10404973, study PRJNA504765) | marine sediment metagenome | isolation source: marine sediment core GS10_PC15, 103 cmbsf | place: Arctic Ocean: Southern Knipovich Ridge | collected 2010 | reverse complement strand
GCTCCACCTTCTTGATAATCAGTGGCAGTTCGACAGGCTCAGCCGTCGGGTCGCCCTTTGAAACAAGCATTCGCCCGGTGATAGGCCCGGTGGTGACTTCCTTGTCGCCGACGATCACCGTCGAAGAGAATGCTTCACCCTTCTGGAACTTAGCCTGAATGATACCGGTATCGACCGCAATCGCAGTTGATTCCACGCCAACAAGCACAATCCTTACCCCGCCGGCCTGTGGATGACCTTCCAAATCGACCTTCAGGCTAGTCTTGACGGAAGGTTTGACATCCGTACCGTATTGGAGCGTGTACGTCCGCGTCTGGTTGGGCTTGAGGTCGGTCATGAAATCCAGGCAGAGGAACTTGACTGTTCCTTCCGGCCAGACGCTGGTGGTAAGACCCTGTACGGGGATTTGCCTGCCTCGATCGTCGATCAGGCGAATCGTTTTCGCGCTTGGCAGTTCGCCGCGGAACATGGGTATCGATCCGCGGACCGGATAGTTCTTGCGCGCGACGCCGGATGGTTCGGTAACGGTGAACTTGACGGTCGCCTTCTTGACGGCAGGTCGCGGCATGATATACAGGCCGCTGGCCACCGCACGCGGATCGGGCGTGATACCCAGGACACCCTTCCCGACCGGCGTCACAATTACCTCGGGCGGAAGTGCCCTCTCCATTGCGTTAGCGTCTTTGGGGATGGCCTTGTTACGGGCTGGCGGTTCGATGGGCCTGGCGCCCTGCTGGACAGTTTCCTTCCCCGCCGCCTTGCGGGCGAGGTTCTTAGCCGCTCGATAGTTCACCTGCCCCAGCGCCGGCGAAATCTCAGCCGCCAGCACCAACAGAACGACTACTCCACCGATCAGCGTGTTACGGCTCATTTGTAGTTTCCTCATCCAACAGGCCGTTCTCCTTGGCCAGGTCGTAGTATTTGAAAAGCATTTTGGTTGGCCGTGATCGGTTCATGCTCGATCGCCGGACGGCAATGCCGAAAACAGATATCGCAATATGCATACCTGCCGTTGCGCCCATCCCCGCTGCTAGGTATATCGACATCCCTATCACTTGCTTGACGGATTCGGCAAACTCTCCAATTACACCATCGTCGATCAGCAATGAAACCAGCAACCATACCCCCCAGCCATACACGAGGATGCCCCCTAGCATCACCGAACCCATGAAGCCAAGGTAAAGTAATTCCAATAGCATTCTCCGCCGGCCTGTTGGGCCTCTCATGGCTTCGATGTATTCGGCGTCAGTCTTCTTGGGCTTTTCCGGCCAGATGACCTTGTTGAGGACTTCCCACATATTCTTCCCTTTCACCGATACGGTCAGGATATGCCTATATTGCCGGAACCGCAATAGATAACGCCCTACCAACTGTTTACCGATTACTGATCAACCGATTACTGATTACGCTGTTTTCCGTTTGCTGTTACTGATCACTGCTTACCAATTACTGATTACAGGTTTAGCACAAACTCGATTGACGCCCGCGACGGGGCCGATATAATTCAGAGTCCTACCGAATAAGGTAGTGCGTGCAAGAAGTTACGCGGTCTACGATTGGCGTTTCGATAATTGGGATTTGCCGTGTTTCGGTGATTCGAATTTGCTGTTTAGAATTTGTTTCGGATTTCGGTTTTCGGTTTTGGATTTTGGTTTTGGTAATTTGAATTTGCCGTTTAGGATTTGTCTCGGATTTCGACCTGCCTGCTTACCGCAGATAGGCAGGTATTCGGATTTCGTATTTTGCTGTTGAACCGACAGGAGCTGCATCAGATGGCTGAGAAGAAGAATTACAAGGACTCACTGAACCTTCCCAAAACTTCCTTCGACATGCGCGCGGGCCTGGTCAAAAAGGAACCCATCATCCAGGCAAAGTGGAAGAAAGAGGGACTCTACGAGGCAATCCGCAAGCAGCATGACGGCGACAAGCGGTTCATACTGCACGACGGCCCGCCGTTCGCGAACGGTAATATCCACATGGGCACGACGCTCAACAAGGTGCTCAAGGACATGGTCATCCGCATCCGCAACATGACCGGTTTCGACGCGCCTTACGTTCCCGGCTGGGACTGTCACGGCCAGCCCATCGAGCAGAAGATCGTCGAAAAACTCGGCGAGAAAATGAAAACGCTCGACGCTTCGGTCGTCCGCCGGCTGTGCAAGGAATACGCCGAGAAGTTCGTCATCGCGCAGTCCGAGCAGTTCCAGCGCCTTGGCATTATGGGCCGGTTCGATAAGCCGTATATCACGATGGAGCCGCAGTACGAAGCGGCTGTCCTCGAAGTATTCGCCACGCTCGTCGAGCAGGGAATCGTCCGCAAGCAGCTCAAGCCCGTGCACTGGTCGATAGCCAATCGCACCGCCCTTGCCGATGCGGAACTGGAATACCAGGACGTCGAAGATACGAGCATCTACGTTGCGTTCAAAATCACCGACGGTGTGGACAAACTGGGCGAGTGCGAAGGCAAGGACGTTTACCTGATAATCTGGACGACGACACCGTGGACGCTGCCTGCAAACGAAGCTGTAGCCGTGAGCCGGGATTTTTACAGCCGTGTCCTAGTTGAAACCGCAGACGGAGAGGCTGTGTATATTATTGCCGACGCACGCCGTGAGGCAGTACTCAAGGCCATACAGGAAAAACGCCCCGGCTGGCTGAAAAGTCATAAAGTTATCGGCAATAGGCCTTCTCTTCTGGGCAAAGAAGAACTTGTCGAAAAATACAAACTCCGCTACGCCCATCCGCTGATCAAGGGCAAAACCTGCCCCGTCGTGGCGGCTGACTATGTAACGATGGAAGACGGAACCGGTCTGGTGCACACCGCGCCGGGACATGGCACGGACGATTACGGTACCGGCCTGAAGAACGATCTTGAAATCTACTGCCCCGTCCAGGCCGACGGCACTTACGACGATACCGCCCCCGACTGGCTGCAGGGTGTGTCCGTATGGGACGCAAACCCGATGATCATCGAGCATTTGCGCGAGGCCGGGACGCTGCTGATGGATGAGAAGATCGTCCACAGCTATCCGCACGACTGGCGATCCAAGACGCCCACGATCTTCCGCGCGACCGAGCAATGGTTCATCGCGGTCGATAAGCCCCGCTCCGGAAGCGACGCTTCGCTGCGCGAGCTGGCGCTGGAAACCTGCCGCCGCGACGCCTCCGACGGCGGGGTGGACTTCATACCAGCATGGGGCCGCGGGCGAATGGCCGGCATGCTCGAATCCCGCCCCGACTGGTGCATCTCCCGCCAACGCGCGTGGGGACTGCCCATCCCCGCGTTCTATAACGAAGCGGGCGAACCGCTGCTGACGGCTAAATCCGTTCGCGCGGTGGCGGCTGTGTTTGCAGAACAGGGCGCAGATTCGTGGTTCAAGATCACTCCCGCTGAGCTGCTGGCCGGTTACAACCCTGCCGACGATGACGACCTGAAAAACCCCGACGCGTTCGACATATCGACGCTGACAATCGGAAAGGATATCTTCGATGTATGGTTCGAGTCTGGATCGAGTTGGGCAGCCGTCGCCATCGCCGAGGGCCTTGTCGAAGACTTGCCCGTCGATCTCTATCTCGAAGGCTCCGATCAGCATCGCGGCTGGTTCCAGCTATCGCTGCTGCCGGCGCTGGGCGCACGCGGCAAGGCACCGTTCAAAACCGTGCTGACTCACGGCTACGTCGTCACCGACGAAGGTCTCAAGATGTCCAAGTCGCTCGGCAATACGATGGACGCGATCGATCAGCTTTCCAAACGCGGTGCCGATATCCTGCGGCTGTGGGTGGCGTCGCAGAACTATCAGGACGACATCCGCTGCGGCGAGGCATTGATCGCCCAAGCCGAAGACGCCTACCGCAAAATCCGCAACACTCTGCGATTCTGCATGGGCGCGTGCAGCGATTTCGATCCGGCGCATCACAGCGAGACCCCGTCGGAACATTCGATTGACCTGTGGATGAAGCTCGAACTGCACAGGCTGGTGCGCGACGTCCGAGGCGCCTACGACCGCTACGAATTCCACCGTGCGACGCGCCTGATATACGAATTCTGCACCGTGCAGGCGTCGAGCATTTATCTCTCGGCTGTCAAGGACCGCCTCTACTGCGAATCGCCCAACGCGATCCGCCGCCGCGCGACCCAGACCGTCATCCACCAGATGCTGGTGACGCTTATCAAGCTGCTTGCCCCCATCCTGCCGCACACATGCGACGAGGCGTGGGACCATATCCCCTTCCGCCAGGCAGACGAGCCGCATAACGTGCATCTTGCTTCCCTGCCTGAGTTCGACGAGGAAGTGCTCGAATTCGCCGACGATCTGAGGCCCGTCAACCCGGACCTGGCGATGTTCTCGAGTGACGAGCTTAAAGTCGGGCCCGCATGGATTTGGGATCGCCTGCTCGAGTTGCGATCGGCTGGGCTTATCGAGCTCGAAGCCCTGCGAAACGCGGGCGTCAAGAACTCGCTCGAAGCAGAAGCCGTCTTCCAGGTCGTCGCCGGAAAGGGCAAGATCAAGGAATTCGTCGAGACGTACCTGAAGGAACTCGAAGACTTACTCGGCGTGGGTTACGCCCGCATCGAGGAAGTCGACTCACTGCCGGATGACAAGGTAGTCGCCGTCACGGTAGCCGACACTCGCGAGAAATACCCGCGATGCGCACGCAGCTGGAAGCGCCGCCCCGACGTGGGCTCCGACGAAGCCTACCCAGACCTCTCTGCCCGCGACGCGGTCGTAATGCAGGAAATATCTTAACAGCAGGGACTAGGGACCAGGGACCAGGCAACAGCAACGGCAACAGATGAACATCAAAAACGGGTGCCCCCTAAGGGGCTCGGCTATATAGCGCCAATATCTTTTGCGCGTCATCACTACCCTTCCCGAAGGGATGCCTGCGGCAAAAGGGTAGTGGCACCCATGGATAGATATACACGGACGATATGAACTCAGTCCGTAGGGCGTGTCCTGAGCTTGTCGAAGGGCACGCGGAATTACCAAAATTCCTATTGCGCGTGCAACAAGTAGCACGCCCTACCGTTTAGTATGAGACATGATCGAATCGACCAACACCAATCGAACGCCGCTTGTGCTGCTGGCGGTTTGCTGCGCGTTGCCTTCGTTCCAGACGCTGGTAGCGGTCTACTGGGAATGGCAGACTCCGATTTCATATCCGGTCCTCAAGGGCTTGATGCTAGTCCTTCCGGTGATCGTCTGGCTGCGGTTGCGACGGCGCGGGGTTAACATTCGCCAACGGGCGGGCCTGAAGAAAACAAACCTGCTGTTCGGGCTGCTTATGGGCGCTGTCATGGGCGGCGCGGTGCTGGGGGCCTATTACGCGGTTCTTCGGCCGATGATCGATCCGGGCCCGCTGCTCCAAAAGCTCGAATCGCTCGGCATGGTGAAATACTACTGGCTCATGGCCATCTTCATCTCCCTGTGGAACTCGCTGCTGGAAGAATATTACTGGCGGGCGTTCATCGTGGGCGAGTTGCGAACCTGGCTGGGCTCGAAATGGTCCCTCTGGATCGTTGCGGGCGTCCTGTTCGGCGGGCATCATGTCTTTGCGCTGCTTCCGGTGGTTGAGTGGCCGGTGTTGCTGCTGGGCGTGGCGGGCACCATGATCGCCGGTGGAACGTGGGCGTGGATGCGAGTGCGGGGAAGTTCCATTTTCGATTGCTACGTCAGCCACGTGCTAGCCGACATGGCGGCAATGTGGTGCGGGTACGACCTGCTCTCACGCGCCGGAGCCTGACGCCCAATCGAGTCGGCGCTTGTGTGATTCTGCCTGCGCCCTACAATCGTCGTACACACTTTCTATCGGGAGAACTCACCATGCGCAATGTGATTATTCCAGCCGGATCGGCGGTCTTGGTTGCTGCAATCACTCTTGGTCTTTTGGTGCCGCCCTGTCATGCAGCCGGGCCGCAGAAGACTCCAACCATCGTGAAGATGTACGACGTCTTCGAGGTGAGTCTCACCTGCGACGCCAAGTTCGACAATCCGTTCGCGGACGCTGCCGTTTCGGCTGAGTTCGTTTCACCGGCCGGGGAACAAGTCAACGTCGAAGGATTCTATTATGGCGGCAACGAGTGGCGCGTCCGGTTCGCGCCGCAGGCCGAGGGAACTTGGAAATATTCTGCCACCCTGACCGGCAAGGGAATCTCTGCCCAGAGCCAGGCCGGTTCGTTCGAGTGCAAAGGCGTCACCGGGCATGGGCCCGTGCGGATATCGAAGCTCAATTCACTGCGCTTTGAGTACCGCGACGGGACGCCCTTCTACCCAATCGGCGTGCAGACCTGGGGGTATTTCAACATAGGTTTCGACGGCCCGTGGCGCGAGAAAGGCACAAAGGTACGCAGAAGCGTTTCGCCCGAGAGGTGGTGCAAGGAATTCGAAGGCGTCGTCAATATCGTTCGCTGGCAACTCGGCCAGGGGACGAAACTGGGCGGTGCCTTGCCGATAATCCCAAAAGGCGGACCTGCCGACAGATACGACACCGAACTGGCCGCCAGAATGGACAAGCTGCTTGCCCTGCAGAAATCACACGGTATGAGTCACATCATGATCCTGTTCCAGGATATCGGCATGGTGACAAACAAGAAGTACATCTTCGGCGGAGCCCATGACGTAAAGGAGTATAAGTCACTGGCGGCGAAGAATCTCCCGCTGCAGGAACAATACATCCGCTACATGGTGGCCCGCTTCGGATGCTATGTGGACATCTGGGAACTGTTCAATGAAGAGGCTTGGGCGCCGGGCGATTATCTGGAACACCTGGCCAAGGTGGTGCGTCAAACCGCCTCGTCCGATCCTATCGTCACTACGAATCTGTCCCACCCCGCGGCCGAGTGGTGCCAGACAAACACATGGCACGATTACGTGGGCCTGCCCGCCAACGAGGTCGATATCTATCTCGCAAAGGAGATCGCAAGATTCAAAAGCTACAACAAGCCGATACTCAACACCGAGTTCGGCAACCAGGGTATGTACTCGAACTACGATCCGCTCAAGTGGCGAATCGCCGCGTGGGCGGCATATATGAATGAGTCGAACATTCTCTTCTGGTGCGATTCCGGCAAGAAGATCCGTCCGCCCTCAAGGTCTTCCAACGCATATATCGGGCCCGAAACCCGACAGTCGTTCCGGGTACTCAACGAGTTCACAAAGGATCTGCCCGTGGACATGCGCCCGGTAGACATCATGGCTTACACCGGCGACGTGCGCATATCCACGCTTTCAAACGGCAAGGTGACCGTCGTATACGCACACCACCACGTTGACCACGCAAAAACATACGAGTGGAAAAAGCCTCTGCTGGTCCAGACCGGCAACGGCAGGTTCAACGTCAAGTGGATCAACCCCGCCGATGGGAAAGTCGTCAAGACCAGGCAGACCATGACCGAAAGCCAGATGCTGCGACTGGAACCACCGCCGGTGACTATCGACATGGCGTGCCGAATCGACCGCGTCGAAGAGACATCAAAGGTGGGACTCGCCGAACGGATTGGTTCGCCCCAGCCTGTAGGTGAGGGAAACAGGCAATGACAGATTTTCTTGAGAACGTGCTTGATTGGCTGATCTGTGTCGCCATGCCGATAGCTCTCGCCTGCGGGTGGATGCTGATGGCGTTAATCGGCGTAGCCCTGTTCTTCGTCAAGCGTCGAAAGGCTGCGGCGTGGGTCGGTGGAATTGCCCTGCTTTGGCTGACGATACTGCTGAGCGTCGATTTTATGCTGGTCGGAGATTTCGCGTCGGTTAAGAACAATTTCCACTTGGTCAAACCCGGCATGACCGAGGCCGAAGTTCATGGCCTACTTGGTGAGCCCGATACACATTACACTGGACGTAGCCTTCACCTGCTCGTGAAAAGCCCCTATTACAATCGGCACGTCTATTCTCCCAGCCGCGCCTTCGGTCATCCGACGGGCGAACCGCCCTTCTGGGCAGTGCATCAGTTCGAATTGAGCATATTCGGTCCGAACTCGACGGATTACGTCGTTTACTTCGACCCGAACAGTATGAAAGTGGTCTCCACCAAAACCGGAGATCCGTAAGACCGCCTGAGAAACTCTGAACACCGGGAGCACCTTCGGCTTGTCCTTCGGGAAGGCCCGCCGGAGCTTCAGCGAAAGCGGATTGCACGCCCTTTTGTCTTACGGTCCGACATATCCGCTGTTTGTAGCCCCACTTGGCTTTCTTCTGTTGGTTTCATACTAAACTCCCCCTCCCGGTTGGACGATTGTCGTTACATCGGTTCGGTTTTTCGCCGGCGGGACGTGTCCCGTTCAAAGCCGATACGAACAGGGAATGACGAGGGCTTCAAATGTCATTAAAGGCAAAGATAATCCTGGTACTGGCGGTAGTTCCCGTGGCCTTCTGCGCGCTGACGCTGATAATCCAGCTCACCGTCGTCTATCCGGAGTTCGTCACCCTTGATGAGCAAGTCGCCTCCAACGCCGCCGTCCGCTGCAGGCAGGCTTTCGAAGGCGAGTTAGCCAAGCTTGAGACGCTTTGCCAAGACTGGGCCACATGGAACGATTCCTATCAATTCGTTGTAGACCTGAACGATGAATTCAAGAAATCCTCGATTGGCTCCATGGTGTTCGTAGACACTCCCCTCCACCTGCTGCATTTCTACGATGACAAAGGGCGCCTTGTCTGGGGCGAGTTGCGTGACATCACCGACGAAAACACTCCTGTTGTCGACCCGGAACAATTCCACGCAGGCCCGCTACCGGCGGATCATCCGCTCCTGCTGCACAACAGCGAAGACCTGGAGGCTGTGGCTTCCGGCATAATATCAACACCGAGCGGACAGTTCCTCGTCGCAGCCTGCCCGATAATCACAACCGAAGGTGAAGGCCCGATCCGCGGCACGCTCGTAATGGCCCGTCGTATCGATGAGCAACTCTATAAAGATCTTTCCGACCACCTGGGATTGACTTTCGAGATGTTCCCGCTGGACAATTCGCAAGGCACCAGTCGGGAGATACTCCCTGCCGATTACGACCCGTCCAAGCCTCAGTGGGTCGTAGGTGATGGCAGCCCTCTGCTTAAGGCGCATTCAACGGTCAATGACATCACCGGAAAGCCCGCCCTTGTCCTGCACACCGAAGTACCGCGAGAGATTGCAGCCACCGGGCGAACGGCGATGTGGATCGAGATGATTACCGTATTCGCTTCCGGCCTGTTCGTGCTGGCGCTGCTGGCGCTGCTGTTGCAGCGTATCGTAATCAAACCCATCACGCGCCTTGGCGAGCACGCCGATGCCATGCGAACCCATACGGGCGAACCGCCGCGGCTGGAAGCACTGTCCAACGACGAGGTCGGCAAACTGACCGAAACCCTGGACTCATTGACCGCCACCCTCTACAGCCGGGAACAGGCCCTGGTTGCCTCTACCCAGGCCGCCCATGCGGCAAACCAGGCAAAGGACAATTTCCTGGCAAACATGAGCCACGAGATTCGCACGCCGATGACGGCGATACTAGGGTTTACCGAACAGTTGCGGCGAGACGACCTCAGCGTCGCCAAACGCAACGAACATCTGTCGATCATCGAGCGAAATGGGAAGCACCTGCTCGAACTGATCAATAACATTCTCGATCTGTCCAAGGTTGACTCGGGCCAGCTCGATCTGGAACTCACCCCGTGCAACGCCTCGGAGATGGTAGCCGACGTCGCCAGCTTGATGCGAATGCGAGCTGATAAGAAAGGCATCGATCTGAAGGTCGAATTCCTCGACGGACTGCCCGAGTTCATTCGCAGTGACAAGGCTCGATTGAGGCAGGCCCTGATCAATCTCGTCGCCAACGCCGTCAAGTTCACCGAGCAAGGATTGGTGCTGATTGAAGTGAGCTTCCTGCCTGCTTGGCACGATCACAAGCCCGCGCTCAGAATACATGTCTCCGATACCGGTATCGGTATACCGCCCGAGAAGATCGAGACGCTCTTTGATCCGTTCGTCCAGGCCGATATTTCAACGTCGCGAAAGTATGGTGGGACGGGGCTGGGCCTGGCTATTACAAAGCACCTCGTCAATATGCTCGGAGGCGCAATAACGATCGAGAGCATCGTCGGCGAGGGCAGCACCTTCACGGTGACCGTGCCCACCGGACCGCTCAACGGAGTCAAGATGCTCAGCGGTCTGACAGAAGCCATTAGCCCGCGAAGCCAGGGCGCAACCGCCCCATCGTCGGTCGCTCTTGCAGGAGTGAGAGTTCTGCTCGCAGAGGACGGCAAGGACAATCAGTTGCTCATAAAAACCGTGCTGTCAAATGCCGGCGCCGAAGTCAGCCTCGCCGACAACGGACAGATAGCTCTGGACATGGTAGCCGCAGCAGAGACAGGACGATTCGACGTCATTCTGATGGACATGCAAATGCCCGAACTCGACGGATACCAAGCCACCGCGAAGCTCAGGGAGATAGGCGTCACCGCTCCGATCATCGCCCTGACCGCCAACGCCATGATAGGCGACCGCGAGCGATGCGCCGACGCCGGCTGCACCGAGTACATATCAAAGCCCATCGAGCAGGCAGCACTCATAAAAACCGTCGCTCACCACGCGGGGCGGACCATCAGTATTACGGCTTAATCACGCCACCGATGATGTGAATCTTTCCGTTGGCGGCATCGATGTTACTCTTGCGAATAATCGCACCGTTCACGTAAACGTATCCGCGACTGATTTCGATGGTGATTACATTGCCCGCCAGCGCGACCACGGTTCGCCTCTCGAACGGCCATGCGATCGCCTCTCCGGCGACGATGTGGGCTTTCAGCGCCAAGCCCAGGTCTTCATTCGATAGCTCGTCCATCGATTCGTTGTGCGGCGCGAACACGGTGAACGGTCCTTCGCCTGCGAGCAGTTCGCCCAGACCCGCTGCCTGTATCGCGTCGGAGAATAATTTCAGATCATCGATCTCGCCAAGTCGCTGGGCGATGCTCACGTTGGCGCGATCCTCGCCCGAAAGTCCGGCCGCCAGCAGAAGCACGCACGCAAGAACCAATACTTTGTTTATCATGACAGTGCCCTTTCATTCGGCTGTGTCGGAAAACCAAAGCCTTTCGTCCTTACCAGGGGCGTCTGTTGCCTCCCTGCCCGTTAAGTTGCCTCCCTGCCCATTCCGTTGCCTCCCTGCCCATTCCGTTGCCTCCCTGCCCACCAAGTCCACTCCCTTCGATGTTCTAACCCATTCTAGCGCCCCCCGGTTCGCAAAGCCGCCGCAGAGCCCACAGCTTGTATGGTGCGCAACTGGTTTGCACACCTTTTGATCGCCAGCCACAGTCTGGTGTGCAATCCTCGTGGCCCCTCCCCCCCAAAAAAAACACCTATTGACATCAATGCAATTGACATAGCACCCATTGAAGGCGATGCTTCTGTTTGTAAGAGCAAAGGAGCTCTTCATGCATGAGTTAACGCACGTGTACAGAAAGGGGTATGGAATCATGATTAACAAATCCACTATCGCCGCAGGTTTCGCATTACTAGCCGTCATCGCAATCGCAGCCTCACCCGCCATGGGCGGATCGCTCGATTTCATCTATGACAACACCGGCTATTGGGGCGACTACGCCGACCAAAATGACGACGTGTACTATCTGACAATGGTTGAGGTATCGTCGACCGACTATTCTGCTATCGCAGGTGGGCTGGCCGCTCGCTCAGGCGGCGGACTGGATGCAATAACAACCACCGATCAGGTCAACTGGAACATCCAGACGATCAACAACAACAGCAACACCTATTCGATGCTCTACAGGGAAGACAGCGACTTCCCGGATTACCTCGGTGTACGCGCCGATGGCGGATTGGACCGCATCTATGCTGAAGACTACGTGAACTGGACTACCTCCTCGATAAGTTCCGATAGCTACCTCCACGTTCGGCGACACTGGGGGGGCATGTACGGCGACAATGTGTATATTGTGGCGGTACGTACCGATGGTACTCTGGAGTTACTGGAACAAGCTGAAGAAAACGGACCTTTCCTCTCATCGATCATCAGCACGGATCAGTACGTCTCAACGTCTTTTCACCTGGAAGGTTTAATAGACCTGGAAGGTTTCATAGCTGTTCGCGCGGATGGTGACTTGGAGCTGTTTTCTGAAATTTATGATGAACATGGAAATTCCATAGGCTGGACCAGCACGTTTTATGCTGCAGGTAACTACACTCATGCCAGCCACTCCGAGGGTTCTTTGTATGCCTTAGGACCCGATGGCGTGGATGACTTCTGGACGGTTCCAGACACGGTGGTGCATGTAAGCGATAACAGTTACGCCAATTTTGGGACTTGGCAAGAGGAGCGTCTAGCCATTACGTCAGACGGCAAACTTGACTTGCTTGACAACGGTATATCTCGCCTGCACTCCCGCCACCGCTACGTGGCTATGGCAGACGGCATGGCCATACGCAGCCAGAATCAATACTGGCCGGGTGATCTCAACGAAGATTTGGTAGTGGATATTACTGACCTCAACATGGTCCTGGCCGCGTGGGGTAAAACGCCGAATGATGACCACGTCAACGTACCCCTGGCGGATACTAATCTGGACGGCATAATAGACATCACAGATCTCAACACCGTACTGATCGACTGGGGCAAGACCGGATTTAAACAGTAGAAGATCGATTTACCAAAAGACCGGACTTGTCCTTCGGGACACCCGATTACCGAACATCACGCGGCGGCCCTATATGGACCGTCGCTTTCCTTTGTGTAGGCCAACCAATCCCCGCGGATTGACTTGGACGCGAGGTTGAGCCTGTAGGGTTGGCAACTTGTTGCCGACCGATTCAAAAAGAAACGCCTTATTGGTCGGCAACAAGTTGCCAACCCTACCTTCTTTGGTTCTAATCCTCACCATGAGCGAAACGGATAAGACAATTCGGCCGCACCGGAACAATATCCGCATTGGCGTGCTGCTGTCCGGCGGCGGGCGAACGCTACTGAACATTCTCGACCAAATCGCAGCGGGCAAACTCGATGCGGAGGTCGCCGTCGTAATCGCATCGCGCGATTGCAAGGGCGTCGAGCGGTCCCAGGCGGCCGGGCTGAATGTCCAGGTCGTCCCGTACAAGCAAATGCCCGATACGGAAACTTACTCTGCACGCATCGCCGAACTGCTGGACGCCGCGAGCGTCGATCTGGTAATCCAGGCGGGCTTCCTCTCGCTCTGGTTCATCCCGCCGCAGTACGAAGGCAAGGTTATGAACATCCATCCGGGCCTGCTTCCGGAGTTCGGCGGGCATGGAATGTTCGGCCATCACGTTCACCAGGCAGTGCTCGACGCCGGAGCAAAAGAATCCGGCTGCACCGTGCACTTCGTGACAAATCAGTACGACCAAGGCCCGGTGATCGTCGAGCGGCGAGTCCCGGTTGAGGCCGGTGACGACACCGACGCCCTCGCCGATCGCGTGTTCGCCCAAGAATGCATCGCGTATCCCGAAGCGATCAGCCTGTTCGCCAAGGGCAGGCTCTCAATCGCCGATGGCAAGGTGATAATCGCCCAGTCATAATCCCGGATTCCCGACCGGGATAGACGTTGAAAGCAGTTCGCACTTCCGCTACAATGGCCTCACTGCAGATGCACAATTCCGCACAGGGGTTGGTTCGCAATGCGGTCACTTGGCAAGTCGACGCTCGGTCGGCTATCCCGATAAGTTACTACGCACCAGGGCGTTATCGCTCATAACATTGCATACGGAGACGCAAATGACCCAAGCAGAAGCCCAATACACACTACAGAACGTACCAGAGCCCAACCTCTTGCGGGACATGTTCCCCTATACGGAATTGCCCAAGGTATTCTTCGACGGCGAGACCGTGCCAATGGCGCCGGCAGAGGATATGTTCATCACCGATACGTCCTTCCGCGACGGTCAGCAGGCCCGCCCGCCCTACTCGGTCGAGCAGGTTGTGGACCTCTATAAGCTGATGGTCAAGCTCGACGGTGGTAGCGGACTCATCCGCCAGAGCGAGTTCTTCCTCTATTCCAAGAAGGACCGCCAGGCCGTCGATCGCTGTCGCGAAACCGGAGCGAAGTTCCCGGAAGTCACCGGATGGATTCGCGCGGTCAAAGCCGATTTCAAACTCGTCAAGGACATGAAGCTCCCCGAGACGGGCATCCTGACAAGCTGCAGCGATTATCACATTTTCCTGAAGCTCAAGAAGTCGCGCAAGCAGGCGATGGAGCAGTACATCGACGTAGCCAAGGCCGCTCTGGACGAAGGCATTATCCCGCGCTGCCACTTCGAAGACCTGACCCGTGCGGACTTCTACGGTTTCGTCGTTCCGTTCGCAATCGAGCTGATGAAGCTGCGCGAGCAGTACGGCATGGACGTCAAGATTCGCCTGTGCGATACGATGGGCTACGGCGTACCGTGGCCTGAGGCTACCCTGCCGCGGTCGGTCCCCAAGCTCGTACATGGAATGATTCACGACGCGGGCGTTCCGGGACACCTGCTGGAATGGCACGGGCATAACGATTTCCACAAGGTGCTGATCAACCCCGCAACCGCGTGGCTTTACGGCTGTGCGAGCGCAAACAGCAGCCTGCTGGGTATCGGCGAGCGGACGGGCAACCCGCCGCTGGAAGCCATGGTCGTCGAGGCCGCCCAGCTTGGCGGGCAGCATCCGAAGATCGACTATCCGGTCATCACCGAACTGGCTGAGTACTTCAAGAACGAGATCGGCATCAGTATCCCGCAAGACTTCCCGCTGGTCGGGCGCGACTTCAACACGACCCGCGCCGGCCTGCACGCCGACGGACTCGTGAAGAACGAAGAGATATACTCCGCCTTCGATACGCAGAAGATTCTCAACCGCCCCGCCGGTGTCGTTATTACCGACCGCTCGGGAGCCGCCGGAATCAAGCACTGGCTGGAAGGGCATTACCAGCTCGATATCGCCAAGGACGATCAGCGCCTGCAGGCGATCCGCGAGAAGGTGGAAGTCCAATACGAAGCCGGACGCACCACCGCCATCAGCGACGACGAGATGCACGCCTGGTACAACGAAATCTTCGGCGAAACCGAATAGACAAGAAGGTGGGGCTTACGCCCCAGCCTACCCCAAAGACGACCTTGCGGCGATCCTGCATAGCTTCAGCGAAGCAGGACGCCGCTTTTTATTGCGCGAACAGGTAACTCGTAGGCTGGGGCGAGAAACTCGTTCTGCGAGCCCCACCTTGGCAGAAACAGGAAGGTGGGGCTACGCCCAACCCTGCCTACTATTCCACCGGCTGCCATTTGTTCAGCAGCTCGGCGTTGTCGATCCACATGGCGAAGTATGGCTTCTCCGCGCCCCGCTTGGTCATGTAGAGAAGGAACGGGCGGTCGAAGATGTAGAGTGTCGGAACGGGTAACATCAGAAGCTTTGATTCTGACCTCAACTCAACTCCGTTTCGATCAAGCCGGAACTGAATGTCCTGCATGGCCAATACGATTGGCATTCCACTGAGCTTTGAATTGGCAAACTTTTGCCCTTCGAGTTCGGCGTACCTGTGGGTAATTCGCCACACCATATCAGGCACAACCAGCACGTCGTTTGGGCCTGCCCCATCTATCTCCCTCTTCTCTGCTTCGATCCGATCTTCGACAATCGCCAGTGTCTCGGCGAGCGTAGCCCCAGGCTCGATCATGGCCAGAATGATCTGATTGGGTTGCGAAGTGGTGTCCAGATCAATGACGCACTCTGTCAGGTTGAACTCCTCGTCTCTGGCAACAAATAGAATTGCAGGCTGTTCGCGGAGTTCGTAATAGGCGTAGTCATCCTCGCGGCGGATACCAAAGGAACTCAATTCCGTCTTATTGCCCGCGCGGTCGGTGAACACCAGCGGCTTGCGGTTCTGGAAGTACGGAATGGAGAACTTTACGTTCGCCTCAAGATACGCATAGGCGACCAACGAGCCCGGCAATAGCTCCGGGAACGTGGGCGGAGCCTTGGCCGGGAACTTCGCCGCGAGGTCATTGGCGATCTGCTCGATTATGCCCTTGTCGGTCCAGCCGGCTGCGGTGTAGAGACTATCGGTGGGTATGTGCGGCCGCGGATCGTCTGCCTTGGCAAGCGAGAGTGCGACTTGCGGGTTCCCTTGCAGCAAAAGTGGCTGACCGACCAGGTCCGTTTCCAGCGTTTTCCAGGCAGCCAGAAACGATGCGCACCAGATAGTGTTAACGCCCTCCCGGATCGGCGCATCCAGCGTGGGGACTATTTCGCTTGCGATTAGCGCATTGGAATCACCATTGAAAACCGGCTTGGTGTCTGGAGCCCCAAGCCCGCCACCGCCGCAATGCGGAGCGACTGCTATTAGCCCCACCGCCACCACAGCCAAGCCTATGATAGTCAGCGTTTTGTTCCTTGCCTTGTTCCTGTGCATGATTTAGCTCCCACGACAAATGAGTTCTTTGGTAAAGCCCCGACGTGCGCAGACTACTTGACAGACAGCTGGATTGGCAAGTCGTTTCCGTAATTCAGGGAAAGCGCGGGCAGGCATCATTGCCTGTTACCACTCCCCCACTTTTTTTGAGAATCTCGCTTGACATAGCATAGTTTGTAATACATACTATGTGATATAGATTATGCACTCACCAAGGAGTCGGTTATGAAATTCGAACGGGAATTGCTTAAAGGCGTCGCACCGGTGGTCGTGCTGGAGATACTCTCGCGCGGTGAAATGTACGGCTGGGAGCTTTCCGAAGCCGTCGCCAAGCGAAGCGGAAACATTCTCTCGCTCGGGCGCGGAACGCTCTATCCGCTGCTATATAATCTCGAAGCCAAGAAGCTCATCCGCGGCCGCTGGGAAGAAAAGCCCGGTCAGCGGAAACGCCGCTACTACTCCATCACCGCTCGCGGAACGAAGCATCTCGCCCGCCAGAAGCAACAATGGGAGCGCCTCCAAGCCGGAGTTGGAATGGTGCTGGGTGCGCCCGCACCGAGCGTTTCTTTGGCATAGATTGTCGACCACACACAGGGAGTGCGTCATGGCAGGCAAACAGGATATCTTCGAAGGACTTCCCACCAACGCAGCCGATTACATTCGGCTCGTCGTCCGTAAGGTCAAATACAGCCGCAAGGTCCGTCGCGACGTGCAGGCTGAGCTAATCAATCATTTTCAGGAAGCTCTGCGCGATTGCACCGACGACAAAGAGCGTGAGACGATAGCGCTGGCCGTCATCTCACAGTTCGGCGACGCCAAGCTGCTCGGCAAACTCATCCGCCGCGGAAAGAAACGCTGCCGCCCTCTCTGGAAGAAGGCCATCATCCGCAGCTTCCAGACAGCAGGCCTGATAATCCTCGCGGTGGTACTGGTCACAGTTAGCATGAATTTCGGATCGCCAACTATCAGTGTGGACTACCTGTCCGAGCTGAATAAGATCGCCAGACCGATGGTTGCAGAAGAGGACAATGCCTGGATTCATCTCAGCAAGGTGATTGAATTATACGTAGATCTGCCCAGCAAGACCTACGAAACACCCGACGAGCAGCAATCAACGTCAAGGACGTCACCTTCACAGCGAGGGGTGCTGTTAGATGATGAGCCCTTAACGCTGAAAACGGTGGCGCACAATTACTGGAAGAGTAAGTCTGATCGTTCGTCACTCACGCCCGAACAATGGGCATCAATAGAGAGTTGGCTGGCTGATAATGAGCCCACATGGGAGCACTTCGTAGCTGCCAGTAACAAGAAGCATTATTGGCTCGAATACTCGCTCACGGAAGAGGACGGCTGGCTCATCGACATGAGCTTGCCCGAGCTGAACAAGATTCGACACACCTCGCTGGTCGGAATATGGAAGTCTGTTATCGCTTTGAATAACGGACAGACAGATCAGGCCATCGAACACTGTTTGACAATTGCCAAAGCAAGTGCACTTATGCAGAAAGCCAAAGGTACCCTTATCGAGCAATTAGTTGGCATGGCCATCGCAAATCGCGCTGCCCGACAGATGCTCAATATCATTATCGAAGGCGATCTGACTGGAGAGCAACTTGCGCGAGTACAAAAACAACGACTGGAGCTCTACGGGCAGAGCTATCCCCTAGTTGATGTCGAGACCGAAAAACTGTATTTCATGGATACAGTGCAGCGATGCTACACCAAAGGCGGACCGGGCGGTGGGCACCTGATACCACGCCAGTTGGAAGCACTTCTTTCCAACATAGAAAGTGGAGACGATTGGCAACGGACCCTGATCCCCGCAGCGTGTCTGCTATTTGCAGGACGCGACGAGACCGAATCCACAGGGATATTGTTCTACACACGTACTGCTGAGATCGTAAAACTCTCACCCTACCAGCAACGCAAGCAGGGACTGCGTGACTGGCCCGGTGAATTCACCGTCGGAATATCCCAAGTCAGGCATCCCCTGCCAGCGATAATGATTCCATCACTAACGCTGGCTGGAGATTTCGCATATCTGTCCAAAGCGAATCATGAAGCCTTAATGACTGTACTGGCCCTGAAGCGATACCGGCTTGACGAAGGCGAGTATCCCGAAACGTTGCAGGAACTGGTCGATGCCGATTACATGACCGCCCTGCCCGACGATCCATACGCCGAGGGCCCGTTGAAGTACGAAAGGCGCGGAGATGACTTCATACTCTACAGCTTCGGCGAAGATTTCGAAGACAGCGGCGGGCATTACGACCGCCGCAAACGATGGGGCGGGAAAACCACGCAACACATGCCCGGCGTCGATCACATATTCTGGCCGCCGCAGGAGTGAGGATGACCTCGCATTACCGCGCGGCGATCCTGCGTAGCTTCAGCGAAGCAGGACGCCGCTTCTTTGCGCACATTCCGTACTTTGCCTTCTCCCAAATCGTGGTATACTAAGAGCGTCCGTGCGCATGAATCTCGGACAAAGGGAGAGGTTAAATGCGTTTGTCCATTTTTCTATTGATTGGTCTTATTCTCGGCGTCATGGCATCTGCGGCATCGGCACAGACCAAGCACGTCATCTTCACGTTCGTCGATCATTTCGAGCCCGCCGATCAGTCCGAAGTGGACCTGTGGGTAGACAGTTGGACCCCAATGGCCGCCGCCCGGGTCGATTCAGACGGTGTGCATTTTCAGCACTCGTGGTTCATGCTCAGCCCGGCAAACTGGTTCGACATCTGGGGCGTTGGCGCACCGGACTTCGACCCGCTGCACGGCTATGCGCGCAAGCTCAACGAGGCGACCTACGCCGGCGTTGGCGAGGTGGACTACCACCTGCACCACGGCGTAACCGACGAGCGAACGCGAACAGAAGCCGTCGCCATCGCCGAAGTGATAGACTGGACCGCCCAGTCGACTGCCCGGATGACCCAGCACGGAGCGTGGATCACCGCCGAAGCTACCCCGCGAATCGCCTACGGGTTCGTCCACGGCATGTGGGCGCTGGACAACACGCGCGATCCCAATGGATATAACCAGTGGTGCGGAGTTAACGAAGAACTGCCCCTGCTCTCGTCGCTGGGCGTCTATGCTGACTTCACCTTCCCCGCATGGGGACCGATGGAGCCGCTCCGCAACGACGTCATCATGTACGCTCAGGACGACACATCGTCCGGCTCGTACAAGAACCCCGCCAACCTGCAGGACGTAACTGTGGGTCTGCCGCCTTTTGGCGACCTGATGATAATCCAGGGCCCCAAGACCAACACCAATATCGGTGGCGGCGTTGACGCCCCGGCGACCTTGGCGAGAATGGATGAGTGGGTCGGCCACAATATCCGTGTCGTTGGTAACGACGACTGGATATTCGTGAAGGTCTACACCCACGGTTGCGTTAATATCTCCAGTAGCCAGACGGCTCGCGACTACTACTGGGGTCCGCCGATGGCGCAGTTCCTCGACGATATTGAGACGGCCTACCGCGACGACCCGAACTGGTCACTGCACTACGCCAGCGCCCGGGAGATGTACAATATCGTCAAAGCCGCCGAGGCGGGCATGACGGGCAACCCAAATAACTATCGCGACTTCGAGATTCCTCCTTACGCCAACACGCTGATATTGACGACCAACGCCTACAACCTGGTCACCTACGCAGACGGTGTAGCGGAGTTTGACATGCTCGATGCCAATGATACTTCGATTGAGTTCGCCATGAAGGAGTTCGACCCGGCAACCAGCCTGGTGCAGGAATGGGACGACGGTCAATCGCAGTGGTTCCCGTCTAACGCAGCCAGATCGACAGGCAGTTACGGCGAGCTGGTTTTCACCGACGATACGCCCTCCGTCGCTTACCGCGTATCTGTAGCTCCACCGACGCCGACCGGCGATCTGAACGGCGACGGAATAGTCGACATCACCGACCTGAACATGGTCCTGATCGATTGGAGCAAGTCCGCACCCAATCTCTCAGATCCACGATCGGACGGCAATCAGGACGGCACGGTCGATATTGTAGACCTGAACATCGTCCTGATCGATTGGGGCAAGAGCTTCCATGACCTTACCGTAATCAGCGGAAGCGGAAGCGGAACGTACTCAGCCGGCCATGTCGTCGCCATCACTGCCGACGCTGTCGCAGGCAGCCAGTTCGCCCAGTGGACTGGCGACGTGGGCGGTGTTGGCGATGTCAACTCCGCGATTACCGATATCACCATGCCGGCGGCGGACGCATCGGTCACGGCCACTTACTCGCTGATCAGTTACAGCCTTACCGTCCTCAGCGGAACCGGAAGCGGAAGCTATACGCATAACCACGTCGTCGCCATCAGCGCCGAGTCGCCCCCGACCGATATGATCTTCGTACAATGGGCAGGAGACACTTCCGGAATAGACAACGCCGCCAGCGCCGACGCCAACATGATCATGCCACCCAACGACGCAACGGTCACCGCCACCTACGCCGCCCCCGCCTATGCCGCCACGTTCGGCCACGGCCAGGCTGGCGCGTATGGGCCTGACAAAATCGACTTTGTCTCCCTGCAGTTCGGCAGTTGGGGCGTTAGGTACGGCGAAGTGAATCCGACGAGCGAAGACGTCCGCATGGGAAATCTTACGTTTGATGCGGCTCTCGATTATGCCAACGGTGGATTCGCGGGCCTCATAGGCTTTGCCGATCTGTTCACCCTTGCCCCACCCACTTCGGGCGCGAATGTTATCGTGATCGATTCGGCGATCCTCGAACTTCAGTTCGAAGCCTATCCTATTGCAGGTGAAACGCTCACCGCCAGCCGCATGCTGACCAACTGGCTTACCGGCCCGGCCGGTACGAACCAGACCAACGTCTATCACGACGCACTGCCCAGTGGCAGCCAGTGGGTAACAAATCCCGACGGCACGACCAGCTACAGCGCCACCCCGACAATGCAGGTGTCTTTCGGAACCAGCGATTTCACCACGGCGAATCAAGCTTCTGTCGCCATCACCGAAGCCAACAATAACTGGGGAAGCAAGCTTTACCTCGACGTCGCAGGCATCCTGCAGGACTCGTATGATTCGGGCGTCAATGCCGGCTTCCTGCTCGAATACACAGGCGCTGCAATGAAACAGCTTCAGGATGCAGGCAGCGAAGGCGGCAACTGGAGAGAAACTGTGACTGGCTCCCTCATTGGCGGCCCGACACTGAGCATCGAGTATCACTACGACTCTCCGTGAGTGGACATATTCATCAGTCGAGATACTTGCCTTGCATATTTACAGCGGCGATCTAACTGCAAGTGACATATTCACCAGTAGAGATATTTGCACTGCATTTCGCGCGGCTGGTGCCCTTCGGCGCGAAGCCCTACTTTCCCGGCGAGCGGCCTGTTATACTGTCTTCCATGAAATTGTTCGCCCGCAAACCTCCCTGGTACGCCGCCGGACTGGCCTTCGAATGCACTGGGTGCGGCGGCTGCTGCTCCGGGCCGGAAGCAGGCTTCGTCTGGGTCACCAAGGACGAAATCTCGTCGATCGCAGAGCACCTCGGCATTGCGCGTAAAGACATGATGCACAAGTACGTACGCAAATTGCACAGCCGCTACAGCCTTGTCGAACGCAGCGATAACCGCGATTGTATCTTCCTCAAACCCAAGGGCGACGGCGGCAAAGGTTGCAGCGTATACTCGGTCAGGCCTGCCCAATGCCGCACCTGGCCGTTCTGGCCGGGCAACCTCCGCAACCCGGAATCATGGATACTCGCCGGCATCAGATGCGAAGGCATCAATTGCGGCAAGTTGCACGCCTGCGAGAAGATAGAGGCAGGCAAGAACGCAACCGACACCCACTGAGAGCCCCACAAGAACTCCGCTGGCGGCAATGTTTTTCCTCCAGCCCGAGCAATCCCCACAACAGGAGGCGAGTAACCCTGACAACATTCGAAGGCGTTGGCTCGCAAGTGCTTAGAGAGTTACCCATGTTGCAATTAGCTTGTGAGGCAAAGGTTATGATTGCCAATATGATCTTCACGGTCCGCTTTTTGCTTGACGCCGGCCGGGTGCATTTGCTCTACTCCCTCACGCTGGTAAGCCCCTGGGGCCGACCAATGGCGTAGAGCTCGCCAATGTAATAAGTTCAAACTACATAACACGTTGCCTCCGCCCCAACTGAAGAGACGGTCCCTCCTGGTGTTATCTCCGCCGGTATAGGAGTCTCCTCGCTAGAGAGTTAATCTCGTGCGGCAACACCAAGGAAAGGAAGTACCCGCAGTGACTAAGAAGGAACTCGCCCGCCAGATATCATCTGAATTAAATGTTGACCAGGTTCTCGTGAAACAGATCATCCAGAGTTGCCTCGACGGAATGGTGGATACGATCATCGAGAAGGGTCGCCTCGAACTGCGCAACTTCGGGGTCTTCACTGTGAAACAGCGTGCCGCCAGAAAGGCGCGGAACCCGCGAACCAACGTGGAAGTGCTTGTTCCGGCTAAGCGTGTGATCACGTTCCAGGCCGGCAAGAACGTCTACCAGAAGCTCCAGGGCTAAATCGCCCGAAGTGAATAGCAGGCTGGACTTTTAGGCATTGACTTCGCATGGGCGGTTTTATAGCATACTGTTCATTGGAGTCTTGCCGATAAGTAGTATAGACCATCCGCTTCCATCGTGCTGGTCCCTGCAAAAGGTGTGAAAGATGAAGAAACTAATGATGCTCCTCGTAATCGTGATGGCTGGAAGCTTCCTGTTTTCGGGCTGCAGCGGAATGAGTGATTCGCGAGCCGAGCGAAGCCGTCGCATCGATCAGATCAACGAACTCCAGTGGAAAATGCTGGTGGACGATTGGGACTATCTCTGGCTGTACGAGCGTAACACGCGCAACTCACAATGGGCCACATGGGTGGGCATCTAGCACCCTCGGGTTCATAGCCGAACCAACGCCTCCGGCCTAAGATGGCTGGAGGTTTTTTTTTGAAGATTGCAAATCTGGGGACTGCCCAGCCGCAATATGAATGACAGTCTTAAAACACTGGCCGCCGCACCCGCATCGTACGCCCGCTGGCTGATGGGGTACGATGGCATTCCCGCTATGTCCCGCCCCACTTTCCGATACGACATGCTGAGCACCATCTTCGGAGCACTCGGCCATGGCGCCATCATTCCGTCGCTGGTCACGCAGTTCGCGCGAAAGGGATTGTTCGCCCCAAAATGGATCGTCGCGATGCTGATAGCCCAGAGTTGCCTGGGCAATTTGTTGAACTCATTCTTCGCCCAGGACATGGCCCGGCGGCGACGAGTTCCGGTGCTAGTGACATGCCGTATCGGAATGGCGATGTTCATGCTCTGCATCGCAGCCATGCCGCCAATGAAAGGCAGCGCCGGCGTGTTCGCCGCACTGCTGATTGCGCCCTACCTGATGGCGTCCGTCATATTCAATATCCAGAACATCGCACGCCACAGTAATTATCCTGACCAGACCCGCGGGCGAATCTATAGCAGGCTGATGGTTGTCAACTTCGTGAGCCTGGCCCTCTCGGCTGGCCTTGGCGGATATGCGTTGGACAAGCTCGCGTGGGGACACAGCCTGCTGTATGCAATCGCGGCCTGCATGATGGTGATCAGTGCGATGTTCTATTCTCGCATCCGCATCCGCCGCGAACGGGCCATGATTCGCAACGGACTGGCCCAGCCTTTCAATCTCCTTGCCGGATTCAAACTCCTGCTGGAAGATCGCAAGTACGGGATGTACATGTTCTGGCAGATGATCTTCGGACTGGCCAATAACATGACCTGGCCCGTCATGACGCTCATCATGACCGACGAGCTGAAGGTCAGCTACTCCAAGGGAACAATCGCACTGGCTATTATTCCGCTGCTTATGGCGCTGGTGATGGCACCGCTTGCCGGGCGGCTGTTCGATCACATCAGAATCTCGCGTTACAGAACTATCAATTGTGGTATGTGGGCCATGGCGAAAGTGCTTCTATTCCTCGGTGCGTTATTCGGATCATGGCCGATCGTGATAGCCGCAGCCGTCGCCCATGGCATTGGAATGTCCACAGGCAGTATCGCTTTCAGCCTCGCCCACACGTATTACTCTACGCCCGAGCGTAGCCACGATTATCTTGGGATTCACCTTACTCTCCAGGGCATCCGCGGCGTGCTTGGCCCGTTTGCGGGCATAGCGTTGATGGGCGTAATTGGTATTAACGTGCTTCCGCTGGCTGCGGGAATAATGTTAATCGCATGCGTGGGCTACTTCTTCATGCCCACCCCGCCCGGACAGGCCGACAGGACGGCCCGACGCGCTCCGCAAAATCCTTTCTCCCCCAGAAGCTGATGCGTATAATCCAGCGCAAGGCGAATGACGAATGCCTAATGCTGAATGTTGAATCTGGGTGCCACTACCCTTCAGGGTAGTGCTGATCTGGAACATAGAATGGATTCCTGAAGGCGAACACCACCCTGAAGGGTGGTGGCACCCTTAGCGGTAGGGTTGGCAACTTGTTGCCGACCGAATCGTGAATACTGCCAAATGGTCGGCAACAAGTTGCCGACCCTACATAAAAGGGACGAAGCACCATGAGCAAGTCAGACAACAGAATCGCGGTCTTCCCAGGAACGTTCGATCCGATCACCAACGGGCATCTCGACGTCATTCGGCGCGGTGCTGCCCTGTTCGAGCAGCTCGTGATCGCCGTCGGGCATAACCCAGACAAAACCTGCCTGCTCAATCGGGACGAACGGGTAGAGATCATCACCGAAGTCGTCGCCGATATCCCCAACGTCAAGGTCGAGACATATGAGGGCCTGACTATGGACTTCGTCAGGCAGATGGGCGCCGGCGTTA
>SDBT01004007.1_pt1 | contig 25201 bp, 22 predicted proteins | sample 2277101 | NCBI WGS metagenome assembly SDBT01 (sample SAMN10404973, study PRJNA504765) | marine sediment metagenome | isolation source: marine sediment core GS10_PC15, 103 cmbsf | place: Arctic Ocean: Southern Knipovich Ridge | collected 2010 | reverse complement strand
GGTATGGCGCGCCGGTCCCCTACATGTCCCAGTAGGTCGGCGATATCTCCGCGGATGCGGGAGTCTTCGTGGGACAAGAGCTCGATGAGCGAGGGGACCATCTCCCTGACGGCACCAGGGTCCAATTCCAGTGCTTGCTCGAGAACCAGCAAAACCCCCATCCGGGTGGAAAGTTCCGGCTCTTGAAACAGGGCTAAAATGGCTTTCCTTCCCCGTCCGCGGCAGATGTATCGGGCGGCTTCGGAGGCACGCCCTCTTTCAATCAAAGAGCGGATGATCTCGCCATCAAAGTCTTCGGTTCCCCTGAGAACCATGAGCTCGGCTAGACGCTTCGCTGTCTGTTGCCCGATGAGGACGAGCTCTCCATCGATTAGGGTGGCGGGAACGGATTTGATGCCGTATTCCTCCGCCATTTGGCCGAACTGCTCGACGTCGAGAATAGATGCGGAAACGAGCGGGCTCGAGGTAGCTAGGGCGAGAACCTCCTCGACGAGCTTTGGGCAGTTGGGGCAAGAGGACGAGATAAGAACCCGCACCTTGGCGGGCTCGGAAAGGCCAGCGAGCGCTTTGCTGGTTTCTGCTGGCAAAGACGCCGTCTCGCCGGAAAGGGCTCGGAGCGCTCTGAGAAATGGAGCAAGCTCGGGACCTTGGGGAACCGCGAGGTACGCCACGTTGCTCGGCTGACCGCAGGATAAAGTAAACGCCGGCAAGCCGGGAAGCGCTGCCCTGCCCTCTTCATCGCCGCGTTTCACCTTGATTTTTCCCGCCGAGATTTCCGATAGTTTCTCAATAAAATCTCTCAGCTCTTGCGAGAACTCGTCGTCCTTCTTCTCGTAAAAGGATACCTCCACGGTAGACGGCAGGCTCTTCAGCTCATCCCCTAGCTTGCGCATTTCATCTTGTTTCATGAATCGACCACTTTTTGCCGGCGGCTCAGTTTGCGTGCCTCTTCGAGGACCTCCATCGCCTTGTGGGTAAGGTGATATCTGGAAATCTCGGTCAAGGGCACCAGCTTCGCATCAGTGACGTCGGAACAGGCAGCGAGCTCGCCTTCCACGTACTCGCACAGGTAGTCTGCGATGAGGTAGTGATAACGAACACGGCCCGATTCGTCCCGATCGATGTAGTCGAGAAGCTCGACCAGTTGTACCGCTCGAACCTTCCAACCGGTCTCTTCCAAAACCTCGCGTACCAGCGCCTCTTCGATTCGCTCTCCCAGCTCCACCACCCCGCCGGGAAAGATCCAGGCCCCGAGGTTCGGCGGCTGCCCACGACGCACCAGCAGAACTCGATCGTCCCGGAAGACGACCGCTCCGACGCCGAGCCTCGGTACCGCCGGATAGATCCGACTCACGGTTTTTTGGCTACGCCGAGAGCTCTTTCCGCGAACTGGACGGCATGGGTGGCAGGGTCCAGCGCCGGGGCGTCGGCAACGACCCACAGCCAGTACGCTTCCTGAATCGCCCCGTCGCGGCGGATTTGACCCACGTGGATCTTGTCCGAGTCGGCGACACCGACGGGAGTTGGGGCCCGCGGGTGACGCTTGCTTAGGCGGGCGAGCGTTACCTTTCGTGAAGCTTTGAGCGCCTTGACCACTTCTTCGGGCTCGACGTTTTCAGCGAAACGTACCCAGATCGCCGCCGAATAGCCATGAAAAACCGGGACTCTCACCAGAGAGACCGAAATCGGATCGATCAATCCCGCCAGCCGGGCCGCCTCCCGTGCGATGGCCTGATCGGCTCGGCCGGTAGGGTCGGTGCCGGACTCGAGAGCGGTATTGAAGGCGATCTGCTCCTGGAAGACGTTCGTGGGAGGTGTTTGAAAGCTGAGTATCTTGACCACTTGCTCGTGTAGCTCCTCGATCGCCTCTTTGCCGGCATCAGAGGCCGGAAGCAGCAGGGTGGCACAGCAGTGGTCGATACTCGAGGCGCGGGACAGAGCCGCCAGTACGGTTCCAATGAGAATCGAAGGCGCACGAGCTGCAACGACCAGTTTTTCATGATCAGCAATCGATTTTTCGTTGACTCCAACCGCCATCACCGGCGCGTCGAGGTTGGTGGCGCCGCAAACAAGGGTTAACACCCCTTCGCGTGCCGCCGCGGCGGCGATCGCCGCCGTATCCTCCCCCTCTGCCTCCCCGAAGAACATCAGATCCAGCTGGGGAAAGAGATCGGGATCGAGCGGCTGAGTAATGGCAATCTCGCCTTGAAACTCGGTTAATGCGGAGCCCTTTTCAGCGCCGATTTCAAAAAGCTTGAGCTCGATAGTGGGGAAGCCACGCTCCTGGAGCAGTGCGCGGACCCGAGCCGCGAAAGGACTCATGGGACGTACGACTCCGATTCGGTAACCTCTCATCCATCCAGTTCCTTCGGGCCGGCGGTGGTGACCGTCTCGTCCGGCACCAAGCCTGGCGTTCTTCGGCGGCGCCGGACGAAAGAGTAGAGCTTCAGAGACGGCCCGCTCATCATGTAACTAGCGGCCATTCCGAGAAGCATCAACTGTGGATGAGTGCCGATGGCCACGAACAGCAAAGCCAGGATAAGGATGGTGAGGTACGGTGGACGGCGCCGTAGATCGAGATCCTTGAAGCTGTAGTATCGTAAGGTACTGACCATGAGGAACGCCAGCACCAGGATCAAAATCAGAAACGGAATGGTTTCGGCGGGTGAGGCGAGCGGCTCGGGAAACATGAAGACTATAGAGGCGGGAACTCCTGCAGCCGCCGGAATGGGCATCCCGACAAAGAAACGCTTGTCGATGACTTTCTGCTGTATGTTGAAGCGTGCCAGGCGCATGCTGCCACAAATGACAAAAAGGAAACAAGCTAACCATCCCACCCGGGGCAGCAGCGCGAGTCCCCATGAATACATCAAAATCCCCGGCGCCACCCCAAAGGAAATGACATCAGCCAGTGAGTCGAACTCTTTTCCGAACTCGCTCGTAGCTTTTGCCAATCGCGCAATCCGACCGTCCAGAACGTCGAACAAGACGGCCAAACCGATGAGCAGAGCGGCCAACTCCAGCCGGCCGTTCATGCTGCTCACAATGGAGTAGAAACCACAGAAGACGTTGGCAACCGTAAAGGCGGTGGGGAGTAAGTAGATGCCTCGTCGACGCTTCGAAGGAGAACGTCTCATGGTTTTTCCGCCAGAATGGACTGGCCTCCCTTGAGACGATCGCCGATGGCGACACGGATTCGCGCCTCGGGCGGCAGCAGGACGTCAACCCGGGAACCGAATTGAATCAGGCCGAAACGCTCTCCGCGATTCAGCCGATCGCCCGTTTCCTTGTAGAAGATAATCCTCCGAGCCACCACTCCGGCTATTTGACGAACCGTCACCTTCCAGGAATCGTCGGAGAGCTCGATCTCGTTTTGCTCGTTTTGGACCGATGCTTCACTCTTGTATGCGGGAAGGAAACGTCCAGGGGTATAGCGCACGTTATCGATCGTCGCCGATAACGGAGATCGATTGATGTGCACGTTGAAAATAGAGAGGAAGATACTGACTCGCACTCGCCCACTTTTGTCCTTGGGGTCCGTGCCGGCATAAACCACCCTCCCGTCGGCGGGTGAGACCAGAAGACGAGGGTCATCGGGAGGAGTACGTTCCGGGTCTCTAAAAAAGAAAGCGACAAATAATCCAAGCAAGAAGGCCAGAGCGGATAGCGGACGGGCGGCTTGGAAAAAAACTAGCAGGAGGGCAATAGCAAAGAGAACTCCAATATATCTATAGCCCTGGGGTGCAATTTTCATCTCATCAGAGTCACTGGATGGGGAACCATTTCCATTGAATAATTATTTGCCCGGCGCCCTAAGCTCGGGAACCGCAACGCTTTTATGAAGAGAAGCCGGAGGAATCAAGCGGACGCAGGTCTCGCTTGTCCTTTGCAGGCCTCGTTCTCCATTTTATGTTTCCGGATGAGAAGTGCCATTTTGTCTTTGAGAGCCAGCTTCTTTTTCTTCAGCGTAACCTCTTCGAACTTTTCTTCGTTGCTGAGAAGAAATCTTCCGGATAGATCGGTAAGCCGCTCATCGAGCTCACGGTGTTTTTTTTCCAGTCGCTTAAACTCCTTGTTCTCGTTCAAAAGATGATTTTTCACCGCTTTGGAGTTCTTGCGCATTAAACTCTCCTCCTCGAGCATGTGGCATAAATGAAAGACATAGCCAGCCATGCATGAAATTATCATAGAGCACCTGAAGCATGCAAGCGGACCTGATAGGCTTTGCTTTTTCAAGGGCTTGCGAGCTCCAGAGGGTCCTCATCCGCTGCCAGAGACCTCGCCCAGCGGCTCCTTTTCGAAAAGGATGGCATCCTCGGCAGGACGTTTGTAATAGCCTTTTCGCTTGCCCACCTGTCTAAAACCCAAAGATCTGTACAGGCATTGCGCGGCTCGATTGGACACTCGAACCTCGAGACAAGCTTTGCGGACACCGGCTCGCCTTCCCGCTTCGATTGCCTCGGTGAGAAGAAACCGGCCAAGCCCTCGGCGCTGATGGTCGAGATGAACCGCGATGTTTTGGATGTGAAGGCGCTCGGAAACCACCCACTTCACGCAGTAGCCGGCAAGGATCGATTCCCCGCTACGCTTCGTCCGGGCCACCGTCGGGTAGCTAAAGGGATTCTCCTTGATCTCCTGCTCGAAGACTTTGTGCGACCACGGATTGGGAAAGCTGGCCTTTTCGATGGCGATCACCTCGGCAATATCCTCCAACCGCATGGGTTCGAGAACATAGAGCGAGTCCACTCTTGTTCCGGTGGTCTCCATCGGGTTCACGGCTCGATTCGGCTCGATTCTTGCCTCGTTTTTTCTGCGTCGGACGGCCGCAGATAGACGGCCTGGAGTCCCCCCTGTGGCTCTTGCTTTCCATCTTGGTGCCGCTTGAGACCGATGAGGGCCACCTCCTCAGCTAGGAACGGTGAGGAATCGCCCAATTGTAGTCTTTCCCCAAGGGTGTCCAGGAGCAGTTCTCTAAAGGGATCAATTCCGCTTCCGGCAACCAGCAGGGTCTCGCTCGACGGAAGCCGGGCGACAAACCGTTCAGGTGCTTCACAAACCGGTTCGATAATCGTCTCCAGCCGGCAATCATCGCACCGATACAAAGCGCCGAAGACCTCTCCCCTTCGCGCATCCAGCAAAGATGCGATCCATCCGGACCGGACCCGGTATCGATGGGCGGTTGCTTCGAGCGATGACACGCCGACCACCGGCCGCTGGGTGGCAAAAGCCAATCCTTCTACGGTGGCGATGCCGATCCGAAGACCGATGAACGAGCCGGGCCCGGTGACTACCGCGAAGGCTTCAATCTCTGATAGAGCGGTCGCGCACCCCCGGAGCAGCATGTCGATGGTGGGCAGGAGCGTCTCGGCGTGGCCGGGGGCGGTGGCGAAACCGACCAGCCCACGGAGCTTATCTCCGTCCAAGACGGCCACGCTGCCGGCACGGCTGGCTGTGTCGACGGCTAGCAGTTTCATCCACCGCATCTTAACCCCGATCCGGCCCAAAATTCATCACCGCTCTACCTCGGCCCCGGAAGTCCAGATCGATGTAAAATGCGTCAGGCCGGGGAGGCATCACGCCACTCACCGACCGGAGCTTGTTCATGGGAAGCCAGGAAGCCACCACGCCCGCCATGCGGCAGTTTCACGAGATCAAACGACAAGTGAGCGACGCCATTCTCTTCTTCCGCATGGGCGATTTCTACGAGATGTTTTACGACGATGCCCTCACCGCCTCCCGGGCGCTCGAGCTCACCCTGACTTCGCGGCAAAAGGACCGCGCCGGCGTCGCCGTCCCCATGTGCGGCATTCCCTACCACGCCGCCGAAACCTACATCGGAAGGCTGATCCGCCGCGGCTTCAAAGTTGCGGTTTGCGATCAAGTGGAAGACCCGCGCCAGGCCAAAGGGATCGTCAAGCGCGAAGTGGTGCGCATCGTCACTCCCTCCACCTACGTGCACCAGGGGTACCTGGAAGAAAAGGAGCCCAGCTACCTCATGGCGGTGACCTCGGCTGACGAGGCGGTGGGCGCTTCGCTGGTCGATCTGTCCACAGGTGACTTCATCACCTCCGAATACCGGGGCGGCCAACGTTGGGAGCAACTCCAGCACTCGCTGGCGACTTACCGCCCTCGCGAGCTCATCCTACCAGAGGATTTGAGCCTTCCCGACGAGCTGTGGAACGACCTGGGTGAAGTCCCGCCGCCGCTCGAGACCCGTCGAGAAGCCTGGCGATTCGACTACGAAGCATCCCATGAGCTTCTACTCAAACATTTCGGCACCATTTCACTCGATGGCTTCGGGGTCGAAGGAAAGCGGTTGGCGGTGGCTGCCGCCGGCGCCGCCCTCCAGTACCTGGAGGAAACGCAGCGGGGACGGCTTACCCACATCTCCGGCCTGCGCTATCAGGAAGAGGCCGATTACCTGATCCTGGATCCGGTCACCCAGCGGAACCTGGAGCTCACGCGCTCGCTCGGCGACGGGACGCGCCAAACCAGCCTGATTGGCGTGCTGGACCGTACCCAAACCGCCATGGGGGCACGTTTATTCAAGGTCTGGCTGCTTCGTCCTTTGATCGATATCGAGGCGATTGGAGAGCGGCTGGACGCCGTCGAGGAGATCGCCTTCGACACCATACTGCGCTCCAAGGTGCGGGAAATCCTCAAGAAGCTGGTGGACATCGAGCGGGTGCTGTCCCGTATGATCCTTGGCTCAGCCAATCCCCGGGATTTTGTTGGCTTGGGGGACTCGCTCGCGAAGACCCCGCCCCTCCGGGCACTTCTGGAGGAGACGCGGGCGGCGCTTCTCGTCCAATTGCAGGACAACCTGGACCCGCTAAGCGATGTTCGATCCGACATCGAGTCCTCGCTGGTCTCGGAGCCACCCGCGAGCCTCAAGGACGGAGGGGTGATTCGGGCAGGGGTGTCGCCGGAGTTGGATGAGCTGCGTCGACTTCGCACCCAAGGCAAAAAGACCCTGGCCGACATCGAAGAGCGGGAGCGGCAGCGTACCGGCATCGGTTCACTGAAGGTTCGATTCAACAGAGTTTTTGGTTATTACATCGAAGTCACCAACTCCAAGTTGGACGCCGTCCCGGAGGACTACATTCGAAAGCAAACTCTGGTGGGATCGGAACGGTTCATCACTCCCGAGCTCAAAGAGTATGAGGAGAAAATTTTGACCGCCGAGGAGCGGATCACCCTGCTCGAGAACGATCTCTTCGAAGCTTTGAGAGAGCGCGTCACGACTCAAGCGGTGCGTATCCGTCAAACCGCCAAGGCGGCCGCGGCACTGGACGTGGTGGCGTCACTCGGAGAGGTCGCCGCCGCAAACAACTATACGAAGCCGAGGCTACACGCCGGCTTCGAGATGCAGGTTCGAAACGGGCGCCATCCGGTCATCGAAGCCACCAGCCGGGAGCCTTTCGTTCCCAACGACCTCACGCTCGATGAAGACCATTTTCTCATCATCCTCACCGGGCCCAACATGGGGGGTAAATCGACGTACCTTCGTCAAACCGCCATCCTCTCCATCATGGCGCAGATGGGATCGTTTGTTCCCGCCGATGAGGCAAAGCTTGCGGTGATCGACCGCATTTTCACCCGCGTCGGAGCCTCCGACGATTTATCTCGGGGAAGATCCACATTCATGGTGGAAATGCAGGAAACCGCCCACATTCTCCACCACGCCACCCGGAAAAGCCTCCTACTTCTCGATGAGATCGGGCGGGGAACGGCCACATTCGACGGACTCTCGCTGGCCTGGGCGGTGGCCGAGCATCTTGTCGCCGAGACACGGCTCGGACCCAAGACGATCTTTGCCACTCACTATCACGAGCTCACCGACCTGGCCACCGAGCTTTCGGGTGTCATCAACTGCCACGTGTCAGCCAAGGAGTGGAAAGACGACATCGTCTTCCTGCGGAAGGTGGTTCAGGGAGGATCCGATCGGAGTTACGGCATCCAGGTGGCCCGATTGGCGGGACTCCCCCGCCCGGTCATTGCCCGGGCTCAGGAGATCTTGACCAACCTGGAACGAACCGAGTTCGACCTCGAAGGCCGCCCTCGGTTATCCCATGGAGAAGGAGCTCCCGGTTCTGCCGGCGAGCGGCAGCTTTCCCTGTTTGCTGAATCCGAGGCACAGGTTGCCTCCGAGCTTCGAAAGCTGGAACCCGACCGAATGACTCCGCTCGAAGCTCTTCAGGCGCTTAGCGAGCTGAAAAAACGACTAGAGCCATGAAATATAATCAAGGTGAGCCTTTTACCTTTGCGGGTCTCGATCCGGAAGAATTTGCCTATGAGCCATCGGCTATCGTGGTTCTACCGATTCCCTACGAAGCAACGACTTCCTATATGGCCGGTACTCGGGAGGGACCTCGAGAAATCATCCATGCTTCCCGGTTCCTGGAGCTCTACGACGAAGAGATCAAGGCAGAAGTGTATCGTCTGGGAATCTTCACTTTGCCCGAGATCCAGACCGTTGTTTCTTCACCGGCGGAGATGGTGGAAGAGATCTATCGAGCCGCCAAGGGGATCCTCGAAGACGGGAAATTCCTGGTTTCCTTGGGCGGCGAGCACACGATAACTCCCCCTCTGGTGAAAGCGTACGTCGAGACGAATCCCGGGCTCTCGGTTTTGCAAATCGACGCCCACGCCGACTTGCGAGAGACCTATCAAGGAAGCGTTTACAGCCACGCCTGTGCCATGCGACGAGTTGTGGGGCTCGCCCCGGCGGTCCAGGTCGGCATACGAAGCATCTCCGCTGAAGAAGTGGCAGCCGTTTCTTCCTTGCCGACCAGGATTTTTTACGCCCACGAGATTCGCTCCAACCCGGACTGGCAGCGTCGGGTGGTGGAGGCTTTAGGAGACCCGGTCTATGTCACCATTGACCTCGACGGCCTGGATCCAGCGCTGATGCCTGCGGTCGGTACCCCCGAGCCGGGCGGGCTCGACTGGGGCCAGGTTTGTGGTCTGCTGAGAGCCGTCGCCAACCAAAGGCGGGTGGTGGGATTCGATGTCAATGAGCTGGCGCCCATTCCGGGCCTGGCGGCCCCCAACTTCCTGGCCGCCAAACTGGTGTACAAGCTGCTCGGATACTCGTTCCTGGACCGCAATCAGAAGAAACTAACGCCAAGCCGCTAAGGCGCCAAGGCGCAAAGAAAGACAATCGTATTTGTTGCCCGCAAGCAGCGGCGCGCGGGATAAGCGAGCCCGATGGCACGCTCTACAACAAACAGCTCACGCTGGCCCAAGCCCAGAGCATGATCCAAGTCCTCTCCTCTCGGGGTTGCAGGACGCGGGAATGACGATTTTGCCTTCTGTAAGAGCTGCAATTTACCCGAAGTCGAGGTCAAAGGTCAGAACAATGGGACCGTCTTCGAGCTAGCTTCTAGCGCTGCGGAACCGACTCTTCATCTCGTGACCGAACGTCTCGTCTGGGGACGGCAATCCGAATGCCCGCCTGCTGCAACGTCTCGGTGACGCCAACATGCAACTCGCTCGATACGGTCAGGAAATCCTGTACACGAGCCCAGGCAAACAGTTTAAAATCCAGAGAGCTTTCACCGAACCCGGTCATCCACGCCGAGCATTCAGGGGTCGCGAGCACCAGCGGATGGGCCTCGGCCAGTTGCCGTAGGATCTCGAGAACCTTTTTCGGGTCGGTGCCCTGTGCCACCCGAACCTGTATATCAACGCGCCGGATCTGGTCGCTCCGCGTCCAGTTGATGACTTCTTTGGCCACCAGATCCCCGTTGGGAACGATAACTTCGGCACCGTCGAAAGTGCGGATGGTGCTGGCACGAATGCCGATATCGGTCACGATCCCGAAGTGGTCCACGGTTTGGACGCGATCCCCCACTTTGATGGGTCGCTCGAAGATCAGGATGAGACCGGAAACGAAGTTGTTGACCACCGATTGTAGACCAAAGCCGATACCGACGCCCAAGGAACCCAAGACCACCGTGAGTTGTGTTGCATTGAGTCCTGCGGTCGCCGCCGCCAGGAGGATGCCAAAAGCGATGACCGTGTAGTTGACGACCGTCACGATCGAGTGGTCGGCGCCCGCCGGCAAGTGGACGCGGGGTAAGACTTCTTCACGAAGCAGGAACCGAACGAAACGCGCGATCAGGAACGTCGAGACCAGGATCAGGATCGCCGCCAGGACGCCGCCCGGTGAAATGTCGAGCCCGTCCCGGGAGAGAGGTGCAGATAAACCGGCAACGAGTTTCTGGCGAATCGGCTCATAAACCTGGAATTGATGCAGAGTCGCCCCCCCCCACCGGGTGATGGCATAAGCAGCGATGAGGAAAACCACGATTCGGTTGAACTGCGGTTTGTGCCGCGGGAGACTCCGAAAGACGCTGACGATGGCGCTTCGTGGTACGAGTTGAGCCACGCTGTACAAAGCCTGTGCCAGGACGTACCAAGCGAACGCCCCATAAACGCTCTCGATGGTTGCCCCGGTGAGCATTTGCGCCAGCGTCGACCAACCGAGCACTCCAACGAGGAGCGACATCGAGAGGAGTGCCGCCGCGACATAGAGGCCGACCGTTGCGAGGCGCCGCCATCCGCCCGTCTTCGCATCGTTGTCGGCTCGCCAGCTTCGAATCAGCCGAACCGCGCCAGCCAGCGCCAGTGCGGTCGCGAAAAAGAGGATCAACCGGCGGAGAAGGGAGGCGTCAGGAGCAAGCTCCCACACCCGATTGAGAATGAACAGCACCACCGCACCGTACAGGGCAGATCGTGCCCAGGCGGGAACAAGACCGACTCCGAGGCGGAGCACCGGGATGATGGCCAATAACGCAGCCGCGTCTCGGACGGGGCCGGGAGGGGTTCCGACAACGTAAACCATCGAGACCATGGTAAACGCCAAGGCTGCCGACAGGGGGCGTGTGGCGACGAATCGTGCCGCATCCAGCTCGCGGTCATCGGCCGGCCAGGAACGGCTCCGGTGGCGGAGGAGAAAAGCTACGGCAGAAAAACCCAGGAAGAGTCCCAAAAGCATGAAGAAGCGTTCCCGTTGTTCCTCGACGAACGCCCCCAGTGTTTCGGCCCAGTAACGTTGTGCCTGCCGGGCATCTTGCCAGAGCGAGGCGCCTTCGGAGATGGGGGCAACGCTCCAGAGCGGCGGCTCATCCCGGTTGAGCCAACGCCCGCGAACTTCGGCCGACATGGTATCCACGGTGACGAGCGCTTCGGCCACTACATCCGCACCTCTGGAAACACGGTCGATGGTCGAGGCAACCGCATCGCTCCGATCTCGGATACGACTTTCCATGTCGGACAGTCTTCCCAGGATGGTATCGATGCGCTGGAGGAGCTCCGGCATAGATTCGTCGCTGGCTACGATTACGCGTGTTTTCTCCCACTGCCGCCTGGTTTTCCCAAGATCCTCTCGTTCCACCTGTAGGGTCTTCCAGCGGCCCGCGAGCACGGACATCCACCCTTCGATTTGAGCTTGAAACTTGACCCATTTCAGCCGGTGGTCCTCCAGCATTCGCGTAGAAACCCGATCGGGATCGATTCCGTCGAGCTCGCCGTGCAATGCCACGAGCATGGCTTTTTTTTCGTCCAGGGCGGTGTTGATCGCTTCGATTTCGTAGCTCGGCTCCAGTAAGGCTTCCAGCCGCCGCAGTTCAGCGGAGACCTCGTCACCACGCGAGGGGATATCCGATGAAGGGATCGGCACCGGTTCCGTAGGGGCAGCGGGTAGTTCCTGCGTGGCTGAAGTGGCAGCCGGTTGGGACGGCTCCTGTGCCGCGGCGAGATGAACCAAGGCTAGACTCGAGACGCCGAAAGCCCACCACAGTCGGACTCTTCGATTATTGGCTTTCATCTTTATTGTCCCCTCCGGTGGTGGTTGAAATGTCTTTTTGCAGCTCTGCTTCCGCCGAACGATGATACGTCGAAATGGAAGCACAGCAAACTTCCGTGACCTTGCCTAACCTTGCCTGGCAGCGTTCGTGCGTGCTAGGCTCAGCGCCGGTTCTAAGACATTCTCCGGCGCTAGAGCTTGCGACAGTCCTGGCTCTCAGATGAGCTAAATAAGAAAAGGAGCAGAGTATGCCCGTTGCTGATTACGAAACTTACTGCAGGATGCTCGAGAGGGCCCGCGCCGGGCGTTTTGCCTATCCTGCCATCAATGTGACCTCCCTGACGACCGCCAATGCGGTTCTCAAGGGCCTCGCAGAGGCCAAGAGCGATGGGATCATCCAGATATCCACCGGCGGTGGCGCTTTTGCCTCCGGATCCGCCGTCAAAGACATGGCCCTCGGGGCCATTTCGATCGCCGAACATGTCCATCGGGCCGCGCAACGCTACCCTATCTATGTTGCCCTCCACACCGACCACTGCCAGGCGGACAAGCTCGACCAGTTGGTCATTCCTCTCGTGGAAGAGACCGAGAGGCGCAGGGCCGCGGGCCGAGCCAACCTTTTTAGCAGCCACATGTTCGATGGAAGATGGAAGCAGCCTTCCTCTTGAAGAGAACCTCGACATCTCGGCGGGACTGCTCGAGCGTTTCCACAAAAGTGATCTCATTCTCGAGATCGAGGTGGGCGTTGTAGGTGGCGAAGAGGACGGTGTGATCGGCGAGGCGTCCGACAAGCTCTACACCACCCCGGAGGACACACTGGAAGTGGCGCGCCGCCTCAACGTCATCGAAGGAGCCCGGTATCTTCTCGCGGCCACCTTTGGCAATGTCCACGGTGTTTACAAGCCGGGCCACGTCAAGCTGAAACCGGCGGTCTTGAAGGAATGTCAAGATGCGGTTGTGAAAGCTCACGGCGTCGAGGCACGCTTCTTGCTGGTCTTTCACGGAGGCTCCGGCTCGAGCCTCGAGGAGATACACGAAGCCATCGACTATGGAGTGGTGAAGATGAACGTCGACACCGATATGCAGTATGCGTTCAGCCGTTCGATCGCCGATAGCTTTTTCAGAAACTACGATGGCGTTTTGAAGATTGACGGTGAGATGGGGAACAAGAAGAACTATGACCCCCGCTCTTATCTTGCACGCGCGGAGGGTGCCATGGCGGAGCGCGTGAGTCAGGCGGCGAAAGATCTCAAGGCCGTCGGAACCACTCTTTTCAGCGCTTGAGGATGACCCGTCATTGGAGCTCTATGGAAAAAGAAATTAGACATTACATCATGTCGTGATTACACTAGAGCCATGGTGCGGACCCAGATTCAATTGACGGAACAGCAGATACGGAAGCTCCGCGCCAGGGCTCGCGAGCGCGGGTTGTCACTTGCAGAAGTGATCCGCCGCTGCGTCGACTCGGCACTCTCGAATGAGGTCCACGATCGGGCAAAGCTCTACGAACGCGCGGGGCGAATCATTGGGTGCTTCCCCGACAAGAAGGGTGCGACAGATCTCGCGCGCGAGCATGACCGCTACCTCGAAAAGGCTTTCGAGTGAATCCCTGTCAGTGAAGATCTATGGCAAAGGGCATCAACGCCAAGCGTTGTCCTTTGGTGAGCAACTGGAGAACCGGCGAGTGTTCCAGGATTCGATTGGGTTGTAACGTCTCCCAGCTGAAGATCTCGGGTGTCTGGTAAACCATCCGGCGTAGAATCACTTCGAGATAGCTCTTTTTGTGCGGGTAGACTTCCAAGCGGATCTTTTTACTCTCCGGGATGTTGGCTTTCTCCCGTGCCAGGGCCACCGCTCGATCCAGTCCCCCCAGCTCGTCGACCAGACCGCGCTCGAGAGCCTGCGCCCCGGTCCAGACTCTGCCTTGGGCCAAAGCATCCACCTCGTCCCATTGCTTGTTCCTGGACTGGGCAACCTTGTCCAAAAAGCGGCCGTAGCCCTGCCGTAGAATCTCCTGGAACCGGCTGCGTTCTTCGTCGCTGAAGTTACGGGTGTCGCTCCAGAAATCGGCGCTCTCGCCTCGCTTGACTCGTTCTTTATTGAAACCGATTTTTTCATAGAGCCCGCTCAAGTTGAATTTTCCCGCGTAGATTCCGATGGAGCCGGTCAGCGTGGTGGGCTCGGCTACAATGGCGTTGGAGGCGGTGGCAATCCAGTAACCGCCCGATGCGGCCACGTCCGACATGGAAACGATCACCGGCTTTTTCTCCATGGTCAAGAAAGCTTCTCTCCAGATGACATCCGATGCGACGTCCGAGCCGCCGGGGCTGTTGATACGAAACACCACGGCTTGGATAGAATCATCCTCCCGAGCCTCTTTAAAAGCTTCGGTGATGGTGTCCGAGCCCATGGTCCTGCCGAAAAAAACGTCTTCGGCACTCTCGCCGCCCACGATCACCCCCACTCCATAGATCAGAGCAATCCGAGCACTCCCATCCAGGGAAAAACCACTATCGGCGTTTTGCTGGTAGCCGGCAACGCCGACCGATCGGAACTCCCGACTCCCTTCCTTCAGCTCTGTTTCAATCTCGTCCCGGTAGCGAAGGCCGTCGACCAGGCCCAGCTCCTCGGCTATGCTGGCCGGAAAGGGCCCGCGATCGATGATCTGTCGCATCTCTTCGACGTTCATGCCTCTAGCTTCGGCAAGAGTCTCCACCAGACGGTTATAGAGATCGTCCACGATGGCTTCCAGTGCTTCCCGATGCTCCGCACTCAACGACTTCCGCGTGTAGACGTCCGGGCCGTTCTTGTAAGGACCGATCCGCTCGAAATCGGCCTCGATGCCGAGCTTCTCCAGGGTAGATTTCATGAACGTGACTTCCGCCTGCAAGCCGCGCAGGTCGAGCAGGCTTTGCGGATGAAGGTAGACCCTGTCGGCGGCAGACGCCAGGAAATACTCCAGATTTCCCGCCTGTTCGATGTAGGACGTCAGGGACTTGCCGGATTCCTTGAATCCCACCAGAGCGGCGCGCATTTCCTCGGCCTTGGCCCAACCGAGTTGGGTATCTCGAACGTTCACCAGGAGGTTTTCGATCCGCGAATCGCCCTTCGCCCGCTCGATGGCATCGAGAAAGTCTCTGAAGGTCAACCTTTTTACGCTAAAAAAGGAGCTTCCGAACTCGTAGAGGGAATCTTCCGGAAGATCTCCCTGAAGATCCAGATTCAGTGTCGTCCCTGCGGTGACCACCGGCGGCGCCAGATCCAATCCCCGCAGCAGCATGTATATCGCCAGTGCGGAAACCGCCAGAAACAAGCCGACAGCCAGCAACAGCCAGAAGAGCCAACGTCTCAAACTCATGGAAGCACCTCTCCCCGGAGGAGGCAGCGAACAAGCTCAAATCGGAAGTTCAGCCTTCCAATCGATACTCGACGAGCTCGTCTCTCTGGAGGACCTCGCCGCGAAGCACGGACTCCGGGTACTCTTCGAGAACTCTCTTATAATTATTCCTCGCTTCTTCCAGATTTCCCGCCCTTTCGTTCGTCTGTGCCAGGCTGAACAAGAGCTGATCCTTGGGCAGCGGATTGTTGGGATCCTCGATCATGAGACGATATATCTCGATCGCCCCCGCGTGGTCTCCCTGCTCGTCCTTGGCCGCCGCCAGAGCCTTGGAAGCCAGATAATAGAGAAAATCCCGCTGCCCGCCGGTCAACTCTTCCAGGTCTGTTGCCGCGTCTTCATAATTGCCCAGACCCGACTGGCATATCGCAGCGTAGTAACGGGCTTGCCTGCCTTGATCCAGGCTGGAATACTGCTCGATTACCTTCTGGAATGCAGCGAGGGATTCCGCGTAGCGCTCGCCGGCGCTCGCAAATTGCGGGCCCTCGGCCGCCTGAACGGCGCTGGTACCGTCACTAATACGAGCATGAAAAAGATCGACCGCTTCGTTCAGAAGCACTTGAGCTTCCACACCGCGACTGTTTTGATAATAGCTGATACCGCCCAGGATCAAACCGACGGCCAGAGCCACCGCAGCACCGATCTTCAGATTACGTTGATTCTCTGAAATCCAGGTGACGGTGTACTCGAGCCAGACCAAAAACTCGTTTTGTTTCAGTTCGTGTCGATGCTTGCGTCTCACGTTCTTCTCCGTTACGAAAGATTCCGACCTCTGAGCTTAAAAACGCCAGCGGACTCTGCTTCCATGCCATTTGGCTCTAAGCCCAGTCTGCCTTCAGGCAGGTCCTCTGTCAATGATACACTCGTCATTTTATAGGGGGCGCAGACGCATGCAAACCGCTCGCTGCGGACAAGCTCCCTGCAGCTCTTTCGAAGCGCCGAGCCTGGGATCCATCTCGTCGCGAGCTATCGGCTCGAAACCGAAGCGGGGAAAGTACCGGTCTGCGGTCGTGGTAAGGAGGTAGAGGGCGTCGAGTTTCCGTTCCCATGCCCTCTTCAGCACGGCTTCGACCAGCCGAGAGCCCAGCCCACTGCTCTGCTCGAGTGGCTCAACCGCCAGCGAGCGGAGCAGTCCTACCGCGCCGTAGACTTCGAGCCCTACAGCCCCCATGACTCGGCCTTGCTCCTCGAACACAAGAAACTCGTCGAAGTGCTCCTCGACTCCGTCGATAGGCAAGTCCAGACGTTGGAGCAGCCTCAAAACCTTCTCGAGCTCGCCATGCTTGGCGATCCGGATCGTCTTATCCACTTGCGTCAATCCTGCTGAAACCGTTTCCACAACCACGGGACACGCCTGACGCCGATGTCCACGAGGTAAAGGAACAGGGCTAATCCTGCAAGAAAGGGCCACAGAGGTGTGGGCCGGGTCACGGAGTCACCCTGGTCGGAGAAAATGTCCTCGATTTTGGGTTCGTACAGCCCACCGGTCCGCCGGCTGATGGTTTGGAGAAGCTCGACATTGGGAGGATGAAAGCGATACTCGTCAGGAAAGGAGTAAAAAACCGCGTCGGATCGGATCGGGTCACCTCCCTTGTCAAAGGATGCGGGACTCTTCAGATCGAACTGATTGGGCGAGTCCGGGTCAGCGGCCAAGGGCAACTCGATCCGGTAAGAACCGGGGCCCACTTGAAGAATCGACTGGCTGGACTCGCTCCCGTCGGGTGCGACGACACCGATCTGTGGCTCGATACCGTTCAGGAAGCGGCCTTCCGGATCGAGGGCGTTGAGCGTGACCACTGCTTTATCCTCTTCCCGGGCAACCCGCAAATCGAGCTGGCTCGGATCTTGTTGGCGCATGGTCTTCCGCACGAGTTGTGCCCAGAACTTTCCGTAACCGTCCCAGGTCAGCCAGTTGCTGGCCCAGCGGTTCTTGGCGTCCGAGGTGAAGGCAACCGCTTTGCCTAGCCCGTAGTGCCATCGGGCAAGAATCGGATCGCCCGATTCCGACTCGAGTAAAACCTCGGCAGTCTCTTTGGGCAGGGTGCCTACGTAACCTTTGAGCAGCGGAGCAGCGTCGAAATCGATTCCCTTGAGAGCCTCTATCGATTGGGTCACCTTCGGCCGGAAGGGTTCTTCCAGCAAAGTGTCTTGAACCGCAATCTCCGCTTCCCGAATGAAAATTTCCGGAACCTGGCTTGCTTCTTCGGTGAAATAGGTACGTCCGTTGCCCCACCGGGCGATGTTCCCTAGAAGCTCCCGATCGGCTTCGAGCCCAACCGCCACGGTAGAGATGGTTATTTCGTCGGCAACCATGTCCTTGATTAGGCTTTCCCCTCCATCGGCGAGGCGGTAAGACATTCCGTCGGAAAGCACGATGATGTGTTTGACCTTCGCTTCGCTGTCGGCCAGTTGTTTGTGGGCTTCCTCGAGCGCCGGATAGATCCGAGTGGGAGCGGAAGCTTTGATTTTACCGATGGTCTCTCGGATCCGCGGCTTATCGTTTGCCAACTGCAGAGGAACGGTGACTTTCGGGTACCAGTCGAAGGTCACCAAGCCGAAATAGTGGGTATCATCCAAGAGGTCGAGTGCCGCCTTGCAGGCTTCCTTTGCCAGCTCGATTTTTTCCCCTTCCATGCTGTAGGACTTGTCAAGAGTGATGACCAGGGCGACTTCTTTTCGCTTTTCCTTGACGCTAAAGCGCACCGGCAGCGCTTCCTCTACCGGAGTTTCGGAGTATCCGGCAGCGCCGTAGCTCGACTCGCCACCAATGAATATCAGTCCCCCGCCGGTGTCTCGGACATAGCTGCGCAGGGATCGCATCTTTTGCTCGTCCAGACGGGAAGCTGAAATGTCACTCAAGATCACGGCATCATAGGCTTCCAGCGCTTCGGCGGTTCCAGGCAGGCCGCTGGCGGTGGCGGTGGTGACCTCGAAGCCCTCATCTTCCAATGCATCTGCCAGGTAGCGGGCGCTTGCCGGATTCCCTTCCACGTAGAGCAGCTTGGGACGCTCCGCGATCCAAATCGATTGGCGTTGACGATTGTTATCAGGAAATGGATCCAGCTCGGCCGTCAGGCGTGCTTCAATGGCAACACTCCCGGTTTCTTCGAAGCGGATCTCGAACGGGACCTGGCTGGGTCCGGCAGGAAGCTCGATGGGTTGGCGGGCCAGACTTCGCCCGTCCACATGGTCGAGCTCGAGCATCGCAACTTGAGGTGCCCGGCTGAAAACCTGTATCATCACCTCAAAGGATGCCCCCGCCCTCACGTCGTGGGGAACTTCAACCGCCTCGATCCAGCTATCGGTTTCGCCGCGTACCGGCGCGGGTACGGTGAAAATGCGCACGCCGTTTCGCTCCGCCTGACGGAGAGACCGCGATAGGTTCCCTCTCGTTTCACGACCATCGGTGATCAACACCAGATGCTTCAAGCTGTTGGGCTCAAAGCTGCTGAGGGCCCGAGACAGAGCTTGTTCGATATTTGTTTGACGTGGGTCCAGTGCGCCCGGCGGTGCGGAGTCCCCTCGGGCTATCGGAACCGATGAAAGCTCCTCGACTTTTTCCACCACCATCGCGTCCGAGGCAAAGGCCAAGAACCGAGCGTGGCCTGGCGAGCCATCTTTCACTGCGGCGGCCACCCATTTCAAACTCGAGTCGATGAAAGACGGCGCGATGCTCCCGGACACGTCCAGGGCGAAAACCACCGACAACCAGCGGCCGGGACGGTGCCACACCGGACGCATGAGAGCCAGGGCGAGCAGTACAATGACGGCGGTACGAACCGCCGCCAGGAGATTCAAGTGCTGGGGGCTCAGGCGGGTGGCGGTGTGTTTGGCCATCCACCAAAGGAAGGGAATCCCAAGCAACAGGGCAACAGGCCAGTAGCCGCCGAAGGTGACTTTCATGGGCGATGGCTCGAAGTTGAAATCAAGTGGTCATCCGACGGTGGTAGCTCCACCATTCCAAAAAAATCAGAACCGCGGCGAAAGACAAAAGGAGAGTCCAAAGCTCGCTTTCACCCCGCTCCCCTGCCGAGATCCGCGCCGAGGAAGAAAATCGCCGTTGTGATTCGGTCTCCACGAAACGTGTGCGATTCAGCTCGGTAATTCCGGGATCGGTCAAGTTCACCGACACATAGAGTCGCTCGCGCTCCTTCACTGCGGTGTAGAGTCCGGGCTTCGGTGCCTCGAAATAGGTGCTCCCGCCGGCAACCGTGGTTGCCACCGAAGCTCCCTCGAGCGAGGTAACCCGGGCATCCGCCAGCGGCACTTCCAGTGTTCCTACCGATCGGGAAATCGCTTGGGGCACGCCCGCTAGCCAGGTCATGGCGTTGGCAAAGAAAATGGGAAACCCGGGTAAGAGCGGGAAATTGGACTCCTCGAGAGCAAAGCCCACCTGCAGGTACCTCACCGGGCTTGCCACCGCCACAATCAGCGGGCCTGCCGGGCTTTCCACCACTGCCTGCCCTTTGCCGGGATCCAACGACCTCGCGCGATCGACGACCAGGTCGTAAAGATTAACTGACCGAAGAAGAGGATGATCTTCGTCCCACTCGATGGCTCCCGGAGATTCGATTTCGCCGTTCGAGCCAAGCCAGGAAACCTCTGGTGGGTTGACGAACAAGCTGGGCCGTAGGGGAGGCTCCGAGGGGGCATAACGATCGTAGATGGTAACATCGGCAGCGGGGAGATTGCCCATCTCTTCGGGCCCTACGAGGATGTACTGAACTTTGGGGTCGAGCTGCAGCAAGGTTTCCAAATACAGATTGGCCGGGCTTACCAAAACGACTCGAAGCGTTCTACGAACCGGCAAGTATGAGAACGCGACGTTATCGGCTTCCAAACTGTCATCGGGGGCGGACACCGTAGCGCGAACCGCTCCGGCTGCGAAGCCTGCGAGATCGAAAACCTCGCCGGCGCTTTGTCCGGCTTCCAATTCTACCGTTCTGCTCAACCGGCGTCCGCCGGTTCCGCTCAACTGGATGGAGACGGCCTTTCTCGAAGTCGAGGCATTGCCGACTTCGAGAAAGGCCTCGAATCGATCCGGGTTCACCGGTTGGGGACGAATCACCAAAGCGGTAATGCCGACGTTGTCGGCGGGTTCGAAGACAGAAAGGAGATGGGCCTCGGGTGGCACCCCGGCAGGATCGATGAGGACTCCGTCCGAGATGAAGAAAAGCTCGGCGCCACGTAATTCGAGCGAAGGAAACGTGCCGCGGCCGCTCGTTGCCACACGAAGCATGCGGAGCGTTTGCCTTGCCGCCTTGCGGTCGCCGAAGGTGGCGGTAACGATCGCTCCGGTGGTGTCGGCAATCAAGAACTCGCTCCCCGGACTCCCCTGGCGGAGAATCTCCTGTGCGATCTCGACCGCTTGTTCCCAGCGTGTCCGTCCGTCGGACGAGAGGGCGGCCATGGTAGAAGTGTTGTCCATCACCACCGCAATCCGTCTCTGTTCACCGTTGAGGGCTCGAATCTCGGGACGGCTGACCGCCAAAGCGATGGATAGTCCGATGGCAAGCGCCGCCAGGAGGGAAAGCCACCACCGCCACCGGTCGGTTCTCGCCTTTTTCTCCTTGAGTACCCTGCTCCAGAGCATCGTGGAGGAGACGAGCAGCCGCCGAGGGGGAGGTTTCAACAAGTAGAGCCCCACGATGGCGGCGGCCGATACCGCCAGGAGAACCAGCGCCTGCCAAGCGGTCAGATTGAGGAAGCTCATTTCAGAAACCGATCCTGTCGGAAGACCTGAAGGATCAAGTCTTCAAAAGGAATCTCGGTCGTCGCCTGCACGTAGCCCCAACCGTGCTTCCAGCAGTACGACTCCACTTCGCGGCAGTGTTTATCAAAGGTCTCGGCGTAGGTGGCGAGAAGTCCCGGTGCAATTTGCAGGTGCTCGGCGGAGCCGTTCTCCGAGTCCACCAAAATCACCTCGTCGGGAAGCTCCGGGTGGGCTTCTTGAGAGCTCACGACCTGGAGAGCGAAGACATCATGGCGATAGTAGCGCAGGAGATTGAAGCTATATTCCACTCCGTTGCGGTCGTAAAAATCGGAGATAACGATCACCAGCCCCCGCCGCCGTTTGGTGCCGAAGAAGCTTTTAAACGTGGTTTGAATCGAGGTCTCGCCCTTCGGAGAGGCGTTATCCAGAAAGCGGAAGACCCGCCAGATCTGGTTTTTTCCTCGACCGGACATCTCCTCGGCAATCCCTTCGTCAAAGGCGACGAGGTTGACCCGGTCGAGATTCAGCAAACCGATGTAACAGAGGGCGGCAGCGACTTTGCGCGCGTAGTCGAACTTCGAGGGCTCGCCGTAATCCATCGAGCGACTCGAATCGACGAAGATGTAGATCGGCAGATCGGCTTCCTCTTCGAAAAGACGCAGGATGAGCTTGTCCAGGCGCAGGTAGGTGCGCCAGTCGACGTTCCGGGTGTCGTCGCCGGACACATAAGGACGATAGTCGGCGAACTCCACTCCAGAGCCCATCTTGCGGGCCCGATGCTCGCCCTTTAAATGTCCGGGCATGAGACGGCTGGAGACGAGCTTCAGATACTCGAGCTTGCGCAGGAACTCATCGTCGAAGAGTGTGTCTTGGCTGGCCATCGGTATCGACCCGGCTGCCGTCACTCGGTGGGCTCGGGCAGCGTCTTGATGATGCCTTGGAGGATGGTGTCGGGATCGATACGCTCCGCCTCACCTTCGAAGTTGAGAAGCACCCGGTGGCGCAAGGCGGGCAGGGCCATGGCCCGAATGTCTTCGCAAGAGACATGGATTCGATCGTGAAGCAAGGCTCGAACCTTGCCCCCAATCACCATGGCCTGGATGGCTCTCGGGCTGGCGCCGAAACGTACATATTTCTTGGTCATGGGGTGGGCATGGGTGGAGTCGGGGTGAGTCGCCAGGGTGAGGAGGATGGCATAGCCCTGTATCGACCGGGCGATGGGCACCGAGCGGGCGGTTTTCCGCATCGACAGGATTTGATCCCGATCGAGCACCCGTTTGACCTCCGGCTCCTCGATCTGGGTGGTTCGGTCCATGATCTCGTGAAGGCTGTCCACTCCGGGGTAGCTCACCTTGAGCTTGAAAAAGAACCGATCCAGCTGCGCTTCCGGCAACGGGTAAGTTCCTTCCATCTCCAGAGGGTTTTGAGTGGCAAGGACGAAAAACGGCCTCTCTAACTTATGGGTCACCTTGCCCACGGTGACGCTTCTTTCCTGCATAGCCTCGAGCAGCGCGGACTGCGTTTTGGGAGTGGCCCGGTTGATTTCATCGGCGAGAATGATGTTGGCGAAGATCGGGCCCGTTTGGAAGTCGAGGAACTTCTCCCCCACCGCGTTTTCGCGCACGACGTCCGAGCCGATGATGTCACCAGGCATCAAATCGGGAGTGAATTGGATTCGGGAGAACTTGAGGTGCAAGACGTCGCTTAGAGTCTGCACCATTTTGGTCTTGCCGAGTCCTGGGATGCCTTCCAAAAGCACATGCCCATGGGCCAACAAGCTGGTGAGAATTCCCTCGAGGGTCTCTTCATTACCCACGATGACCTTGGATATCTCTCTCTGCACGAGTTGGAACTGTTCACGAAATAGCTCGATCTGTCTGTCGATTTCGGTAATCATGGCTCAGAGTTGCCTCGGATGATTAAAAAGTAGTTCTTGATTAGGTCGCGAAACCGCCATGGGATCTGATCCGAGCTCATGACATCGGCCTCGGCGTAACGCGATCGCGGTTGAATCTCCTCGTAGCCGAACTCGGCCGGCTCCTGCCGGCTCTCCTTTTCCTTGATCTCCTCCGGTACGGGAGAACCCCGTTCTTCCTCAGCTTCGATCATCTCCCTCTCCAGATGAACTTCCAAGGACGTGGGACGTTCCCCCTCTCCCGCCGACTCCCCGGGCCCGGTAGGGTAGCCGTCCGGCCCCCCTCCCGGTTGGTCCTTCCACTCGGCATCGAGGGAAGAAATCGGGACTTCTTCGACATCCAGACCTGGGGTTTCACCTTCAGGAGGCTTGAGCTCCGAATTCCCACGATCTTGTCGAGCTAGAGAGTTCCGGAGCTTGCCGATTTCACGAGAGGCTTCATTCAATTGCTCCCGAGAGCGCATGAAATCGTTCATGGACTCCAGGGATTGAGCCGCCTCGTTCATGAGCTGTTGCGCCGTGTTGGGATCATCTTTTTGGAGAGCATCCACCGCCAGCCTCATGGCCTCGAGCCATTCATCGAAACTCTTCGACTGTGTCTCCGCCAAAGCCATCGCATCCCCGAGCTCGGACAAGTCCTCGGGTGGTTGCTTTTTCCATTGCTCGGCCATCGAACGCAGGAGATCCGCCGCTTCCTCCAAATCTCGGGCTTGCAGAGACTCGGCCAGCTTGCGGAAGGACTCCACTCCCTCGAGACTGCTGGCAACCTCTTCTAGCTCGTCCTGGAGCGCCCCCATATCCAGGCCGGCCTCGGCAAGCCGATTTTCGGTTTCCCATAGCTCATGTAAAACATCCTCCATGGTGAGCTCGTCGGCTCCCAACCGTCGCAGCACCCCGTCGAGGTCCGCGAGAGATTTGCGGCCTTCGCCGTCTTCTTGCCCGGAGGAGCGGAGCAAATCCTCGATGGTTTGAAGCTGATCGTCGACTTCCGAAAAAGCAGCCTTTCCCTGCGGTGCAACAGACGTAGAGCTCCAGAGAAAAACAGCCAAGAACAGCAGCAAGCCATCCAGCAGAAGGACCCTCCGAGGCAGGTTCACCGGCACAATTTGACGGGGATCGAGCTGGCGAGCGGTAGAGGCGGCTCGGTGAACCTGGAGATCGATCCATGGGTCTGATTTTTGCTCTCGAATGAACCCATAGGCCGTCTTCATTTCATCCTTCAAGCTTGCCCGAGCATCGGCCAGACCCGCCGCTTGACTGATGGATCCGCGGCCAACCAGCTTCCACAGAAGACCCATTCCCACGATCGCCAACCAGGCGACCAGAAGGGCGCGGGAGTTTGGAATCGGCCGAGAGAAGAGGATTTGATGACCTTGGGCCGTCAGCAAAGGAATCAGAAAGACGCCGATGCCCAGAGCGACCACCCGGATCGCCCGGTTGGTCCATGCTCGGCGACTGACTCGCCGGAGGGTATGAATTACCGTTTCCTGGTCCGACATACTCAGCGCTCAGAAGTCTCCGTTTCCGGCCCGTGGTGTCTCGAGGAGTCTCGAATTCAAAGCCTCTGATTATACCCGGAACGTTGCCGGAAGCCGAATGCAGACGCAGCTCTCCTCTGCTAAAATAGAAGTGTCTCCGGTTTCAAAATAAGGTAGGCACCATTCCCCTGTAGGGAAATCCCTATAGCGGTAAACAAAGGAGTGCAAGCACGTGGGAGGGTCTGAACAAGCAGCCTCGCTCAATTGGGCGACACAGTTGCTGTTTGCTTTGGCTCTTCTGATACCGCTCGCCTTTGCGCTCTACCGTTTCGCCAAAAAGGGAAAGGACAAACATGCCGTCCGGATGAGCTTGATTACTGCGGCTCTCGTTGCCGGCGTATGGTTCGTCGTTTCTCGGCAAGAAGCCCGGAGAGCTGTCGAGGTGGAAACAGTCAGAAAAGAGCTCGAGGCGCTCCAGACCGCGCCAGCCGAGCGCAGTTTCAGCGCCGAAGCCCACGATACGATGATCCGACGGCTCGAGGGGGTCCACGGCCCCAGTGTTTTCGTTCTTGCCAACGCCTCCGACGCAGAAACGACTCAGTTCTCCCGCAAGATAGTTGCCGTTTTTAAAGAAGCCGGTTGGGAAGTGCCTGAATCTTTCGGCATGATCTTCATGCCCGTCATGCTGCCCGGTCATGAGAACTTGCCTTCGGGGATCGTTTTGGGCGCTTCCCCGGAGGTTCCGCAGCGCATAGTCGACGCAGTTTACGACGCCTTCAAAGACGCCGGCATTCAAGTTTCGATGGGACCCCACTGGCCAGGAACAGAGCATCCCATCTCCATACTGGTCGGGTTAAACTAATCGCCCGGCTTAAGCCGGGCGATT
>SDBT01004006.1_pt1 | contig 25201 bp, 24 predicted proteins | sample 2277101 | NCBI WGS metagenome assembly SDBT01 (sample SAMN10404973, study PRJNA504765) | marine sediment metagenome | isolation source: marine sediment core GS10_PC15, 103 cmbsf | place: Arctic Ocean: Southern Knipovich Ridge | collected 2010 | reverse complement strand
ACATTGCCTTGTTGACCTGGAAGAGCGGTTCCAGCTAAATGGATAGTCCCCTCTTCGAGTTTATTGTCGGTCTCGTTTACAATATTATTTACATTCCAGATGATCGGTGCATCTATATAAACTTCAGGGATATAGATTCTGTTGTCTTCAAAGACTGGTTTATTTGTTTCTATAAAAGATTCTGTATAATCTTCATTTTGCAAACTTGCTTCAAGTGAGATAAGTTTGGGGTCTATGGTGTTCGCGCCGTAGTTGTCTTGATACCAGAAATCGAATTGTTTAGTGAGTGAAGAGAAGTTAGCAACAACAAATACAACTATAAAAATTACGATGAAAATTAGAACATACCAAAGAAAGTGCCATAAGCTTCGTTTTGCCTTAGGTTTCAAGGCGAAAAGCTTTCCGATGTCGTTATCATTTAGAATATGGGATTTGTTTTCGTATTTTAAGGACATAAATGGATGGCGAATTAAACTAATAGCTAATTTACAAATATCGAATTAATGGTGCCGAGGGTGGGAATCGAACCCACATGAGATAAATCTCACACGATTTTGAGTCGTGCGCGTCTACCAATTCCGCCACCTCGGCCTCTGATCATAGTACCATTTGTGAGCGTGTTTATCAACATTGTATGCTATCACAATTACAAATATTCATGCTACAATAATAGTGGAGGTAAATGGATAAGAAAATTTTGGATAAAGTGAGGGATTTATATAAGATCTCTGCTGAAAAACAAAGAAAGACTCCAATGGTTTTGGCTATTATGGACGGTTGGGGTTTAGCCCCACCTTGGGGAGGAAATGCGGTTGCCGCCGCATCTACCCCTGTTTTTGATGAGCTTTGGAGAGAACAGCCACATTGTGAGCTTTCAGCTTCCGGGCCAGATGTTGGTCTTCCAGAAAACTCACCGGGCAATTCTGAAGCCGGTCACTTTAATATCGGTGCGGGTCGCATAGTTCATCAGGACATATCTGTAATCAATGAAAAGATAAAAAACGGAAACCTTAAAGATAATCATGCAATTTTGGGTACTATCGAGCACGCAAAGAAAAACAAAAGCGCTATTCATCTTGTTGGGCTTTTATCAAAAACAGGAACGCATAGTGACATAGCTCATGTTTATCCGATACTTAGACTAATAAAAGAAAAAGGGCTTAAGAAAGTTTTTCTTCATCTGTTTTCTGATGGTCGAGATTCTGATCCTATGAGCGGGATAGAGATGATTGAAGAAGTCGAAAAAGAGCTAAAGACAATAGGAATAGGTAAGATCTCAACTATAATCGGACGCTTCTACGCTATGGATAGAGACAAAAGATGGGGAAGGACCGTAAGGGCATATAATGCTATGACTAAAGCGGAGGCAGAGGTCGCAGATAGCGCCTCAGAGGTATTTTCGGATTCATATAAAAGGGGTGTTACTGATGAATTTATTGAGCCCAAAATAATTGTAAATAAAAATCAGCCAAAACATACAATAAAAGACAACGATGCAGTTGTGGTTTTTAATTTTCGACCAGATCGGATCAGACAAATCGTGCATTGTTTTACCAGCGCAAAGATTGATGAATTTTCCGATAGAGATATATTGAAAAATTTGAAGTTGGTAACATTTTCATCCTGTGGAAAGAGAATCCGCAATACTGAAACAGCGTTTCAACCCGACACAGTATTGTCCCCACTTGCAGAGATTCTAGCAAAAAAGGGCTATAGCCAATACCACATCGCTGAAACCGAAAAGTATGCCCATGTGACGTATTTTCTAGACGGAGGGAATGAGAAAGAAAATGAAGGCGAAGTTTGGGAGATGATTCCTTCTCCCAAAGTTAGGACCTACAACACCGTTCCAAAAATGAGCGCTGAAAAAATTTGTAATACGCTGATAAAAAGTATTAAAAAAGGAAGCTTTGATTTTTATGTAGTGAATTTTGCTAATCCAGATATGGTTGGGCACACAGGGAACTTAAAAGCTGTCATGCAGGCAGTCTCATTTATAGATAAGCAGATTGGAAAGTTGTTGAAAGTTGTTGAAAGATTGGATGGCACTATGCTAATTTGCTCTGATCATGGCAATGCTGAGCAGATGCTACATCCAAAATCTGAAGGACCCGATACTGAACATACTACAAATCCAGTACCATTTATTGTCGTAAATAAAGAGTTTAAAAATAATATTTGTCTTAAGAATAAAGGAGCATTGTCTAACATTGCCCCGACTATTTTGGACATTATGGGGATAGATAAACCAGAGGTTATGATTTCAAGAGAGAGTTTAATAGATAAGGATGTCGATGTTAAAGAACAAAAGATTGTTCGATCGAGCGTTAAAAGAAGCGGGATATTCAAATAGTGCAAAGCACTATTTCCCTACCAATTTACCTGCCTGCCGGCAGACAGGTAAATAACTTCACGAAAATACTAATTACGAATTGAATACTGATATGAACGAAGAATATAGAAAATCTGAAAAAGTGGCTTTAGTACTTTTGGGAGGTTTTGGGCTCTCGGCTTCGAGTGCCGGCAATGCCATTAGTCATGCAAATCCGAAGAGCTTCAATAGTATTTGGTCAAAGTATCCGCATCAGGTATTATCTGGATCCAGCGATAGTGGTACTTCAAGTTGTATTTCAAACTATTCGCTTTTATCAGCTGGCAAAGAGTTACTCTCCCCACTCGATCAGATAAATTCAGACATTTCATCCGGTGAATTTTACAACAATAAAATACTTAAAGAAGTTTTTAAAAATTGTAAACAACATTCTGGAGCGCTTCATCTTGTTGGAGACATCGATTCCAATAACGTCAATTCATCGATTATGCATATTGTTGCACTTTTAAACATGGCAAAGAAAGAAGATGCTCATCGAGTTTACTTACATCTAATCTGTGACAATGATGAAAGAAACCTAGAAGGAGTGATAGAACTGTTCGATTTGATAGAAAGAAGTAAAATCGGAGAGATCGCAACCCTAATTGGAAGTGATTTTGTTCGATCTGACAATTTTAAAATAGCTGATGCTTCAAAAGCGATACGTGCAATGGTTGATGGACATGGAGAATATGCAATCGATCCAAGACAGGCTGTGGCACATGCAAAAAATAAAAATGTATCTGGAAAGAAACTTCTTTCGGTGGTGATGGTAAATAATAGATACCCAATTACCAAAATAATGGAATTTGACAGTGTCATATTTTTCAACTTCTCGCCGAATTCTTTAGACAAATTTGCCGATTTATTTGTCTCTGGTTTTCCTCATAAAATTAAATCAAAAGCTCCGTATGCTCTTAAAATCGCTACTTTTACAGATTACTCAATCGGTAATAATGAAGAGTATTGTGCATTTAAATCAGAAGGATTAGAGAAAAATTTGGTTGAGCTAGTTTCACGCGGTAACCGAAAACAAATTCATATCATGGAGAGCTCTTCAAGTGAGAATCTAACAAACTTGTTAAGTGGTAGAGAAAAGCCTTTTGAAAATGAAAAATGGGAGATAGTTCCATCAAACGATAATTCTTTAATTAGCTCCACAAAAATAATTAGTGAGAAAATTGTTGATGCGATAAAGGCTGATAAATATGAACTTATAATTGCAGAATATGCTTCTGCCATGAATATGATTAATAAGGCTTCAATCTCAAAAATAGCACTGGCAATACATGAGATAGACAATATGCTAGATGATTTGGTGCAGGTTGCAGTTAAAAATAATGTTAAAATGATTATAACATCAGCAACCAATGGGTTAGAAAGTTTAGGAGCGCCTGGTTCAAAATTATCAAGATTTCCTGCAGTATTTATCTCAAATCAGGGAGATGAAATTGAGAATAAATCCAATGACAACTTGGATTTAATTTCAATGCTTAAACCAAAAAATTCTTTCTTAGATATAGCACCGACTGTTTTAGACCTTTTGGGACTTGAAAAAAGTTCCAAGATGACCGGAAGATCGTTAGCAAATAATTTTGGAGGATAATATGAAATTTAGAATTGATGTTTCTGCAAGACACGCTCATTTTACACAAAAGGATTTTAAATTACTATTTGGAAAAAATGAACTTACTGTAAAAAACAGATTGTTTGAAGCAGGTGAAGTCGCATCACGTGAGACATTTGAATTGGTTGGTCCAGAAGATAAATTATACAATGTTAGAATTGTTGGACCATTTAGAGAAGAAAGCCAAGTAGAGATCTCTAGAAGTGATTCAATACATCTGGGAATAGACGCTCCTCTAAAACTATCTGGTGATTTGCCTGGTGACAAAATAAAGATCGTAGGTCCCAATGGAAGCATTATAAAAGATATTGCAATCGTTCCTATAAGGCATATTCACCTTTTTGTTAAGACAGCAAAGAAATTGAGAATTAAAAATCATGACATAGTTAAAATTAAAGTAGTTGGCAAAAGAGCCTTAATATTTGACAAAGTTATCGCGCGAGTAGACGAAAAATTTAAGGATAGCATTCACTTGGATACTGATGAAGCAAATGCAGCCGGAATTGAACATTTGGCGAAAGGAGAGTTGATAAAATGATACTAGTTTGGAATCCCGGATCATCGTCTTTAAAATATAAACTATATGATCTGAATAAAAAAAATCTGATACTGGTAAAGTCAGGCAGTTGCAATCGAATAGGTGAAGAAGTCAAAAATCACCTTGAAGCTTGTGAGCAGCTTATTGGTGAACTTGGTGATAACAAAAAAAATATAAAGACAGTTGGAATTAGAGTTGTTCATAGCGGCGGAGTTTTGAAAGATAGCGAGAAGATAACGAGTAGTACGATATCTAAACTTGAAAAGGTTTCTAAACTTGCTCTTCTTCATAATCCAAAAGCAATTGAGACACTAAAAACTAGTATGAAGCTTTTAAAAAATGTTGCTCATCAAGCGTACTTCGACACGACCTATTTTGACAAATTACCCGATGAATCTAAAAAGCTTCCTTTGCCAATTCAGTTAGTAGAAAAGTATGGGATCCGCCGTTTCGGTTTTCACGGGATATCACATGAGTATGCATATAATGAAGCGGGATTAAAAAAAACTGACAAAACTGTCTCAATCCACTTAGGGGCTGGTTGCAGTATGACGGCAATATGCAAAGGAGTTCCGCAAGAGACCTCTATGTCATTTACGCCACTAGATGGGCTGATTATGGAAACTCGCACTGGTGCGATTGACCCGGGAGTGGTCATACATTTGGCTAAAAAAATCGGTATTGAGGAAACTGAAGATGTGCTTAACAATCAATCAGGCTTGAGGGCACTAACAAATACTCAAGGCAATATGTTTGATGTATTGTATCTTGCGGGGCTAAAGATAGAAGATCCATCTTATATGCCAGCGAAAACATTGGTTAAAAATGCTGAAACTTTCAAAGAGACATCGTTAGGCTTAACAATCTATATCCGTCAAATTCAAAAGTACATCGGAGGCTATAGCGCCATTATGGGTGGGATTGATGCAATTGTTTTTACTGGTGCCATTGCTTCTGGGTCAACGGTTATTCGCAATATGATTATGGAAAATATCAAATTTCTAAAAATAAAGAAGATAAAGATAGTCAAACCTGACGAAGAGAAAGCGATCGCAAAAAAGATTGCAAAGATAAAATAATATACGTTACTGTTGACAAAGGCTTAAAGTTTTATATTTACTATACTTAAGATATAATGTACTAGTATGAAAAATGATGGAGAACAACTTTTAACTGGGAATGAAGCAGCAGTCTTGGGAGCAATCGCTGGAGGAGCCGAGGCTTTTTTTGGTTATCCGATCACTCCTGCGTCAGAGATTTTGCAGGGTTGGATAGAAACCGCACTTGAAGATAACACGTTAACTTATCTTCAAACTGAAGATGAAACCTCGGCTGGTTTTGCGGTTTGTGGAGCAATCGCCGGCAACACAAAGGCGTTTACCGCTTCCGCGGGTCCCGGTCATGTTCTAATGCAGGATCCAATATCAATGGCAGAAAATCTGAGACTTCCCTTTGTGGGGATTATGATGCAGCGTGGAGGTCCATCTACCGGAACGGTAAACTTTTCACAGCAGGAAGTTAATCTTGCCTCCTTTGGAGGAAACAGTGAAGGCATGAGATTCGTTTACTCCGCAAGCAATATAGTTGAGATGTTTTCGCTTTCTGCAAAAGCTTTCGATACTGCATGGAGATACAAATTCCCAACAATGGTTTTGGGTGACGGATACCTGGGCAAAATGAAATCCAGAGTTAAGTTGCCTACTCTTTTGAAACCACAAAAGATTCACAATGTGCTGAATGAAAACATTAAAAAACCAACATTTCTTCGAAATTGTTATAGCACAGAAGAACAGTTCGGCCAAATATTGAAAAAATCTATCAGTGATTGGGACTTAGCTAAAAACAAAATTGCAGAGTCAGAGAGTTTTAAGACTTCAGATGCTGAAGTTCTAATAGTTGCTCATGGGTTAGTTGCAGCTGCGGCAAAGGAAGCTGTGATAGAGCTTCGAAGTCTTGGAGTCAAGGCGGGACTATATCGACCGATCACTATTCATCCTATCGATAAAAAAGCATTACTTTCAGCAAAAAGAAATGCTAAAAAAATCCACTTGTTTGAATCATCTAAAGATCAATTTTCAAGAATCATCAAATACGAACTTTATGGTGAAAGTACACCAATTATTGAACACAGTAAACCTGCAGAAGCAATTAGTTCGGATGAAATTATAAGGGCTGTCAAATGAAAAACATTGAAACTATGCCAAAATGTTGGAGAGATGAATCGAAGCCACACTTTTTTTGTGGAGGATGTGGGCATGCTATAGCCTTAAAGCAACTAGGTTTTGTCATCGATGAGATGGGTATTCAAAAAGATACGATGTTCGGCATTGACATCGGATGTTCCCTTTTGGCTTGGGATTTTTATAACTTTGACACTTTTCAAACTCATCACGGAAGAACCACTCCAATCATGGTTGGATATAAAAAAGTTAAGCAAAATAAAGTAGCCATTGCATATATGGGTGATGGCGGTGGATATGCAATTGGGCTTCAATCACTTCTTCATGCTGCCTTTCGAAACGATCCTATCACCGTTATTTTAGTTAATAATGAAAATTATGCAATGACAGGTGGACAGATGGCCCCAACAACAGAGCTCAAGGGTATCACTACTACATCTCCAGAAGGAAAGCCGGTAGAATTTGGACCAGGTTTTAAAGGCCCCGAGCTTGTTCGAAATATTGCGAATAAATCTGCATTTATCTCAAGAGTTTCAGTTTCAAAACCAGAAGTTATAAAAATTCATTTTAAAAAAGCATTAGAGAATCAGATAAATAATAACGCATTTTCATTTATCGAAGTTCTTTCGATCTGTCCGACTAACTGGAAAACAGATGCAAAAGGATCGTTTGATAAGCTTAAAAAAATGGAACAGTATTTTACACTTGGTGAGATTGGAGATGAGGCAAAATGATAGATAATAATGAAAAAATTACAATACTTTTGGCTGGCGAAGGTGGCCAGGGAATTCAAACTATCGCAAAGGCTTTAGTTGCTGTTGCAAATGACTCAGGCTATGAAGTTTTGTATATCCCCTACTTCGGTGTGGAGCAACGTGGCACTCCATCAATTGCTTATGTTACGATTTCAAAATCCAAAACAAACTATCCAAAATTTATTCATGCAGATATAGCGGTTATTCTTCGCGAACGAGCTATAAAACAGGTTGAAAGCTACATAACACCAAATACAAAAGTGATCTTTGATAGTTCAACTATAGATAATAGAAAACTTCCCAAACTATCCATTCACAAATTGGGAGTTCCAGCAACTAAGATTGCTATCGAAAAAAATGTGAGAAGATCATACAATGTTTTGATATTTGGGGCTTTATCTAAATTGTTAAAGATGGATAAAGATAGATCATGGAAATCAATATTGACCACTCTTACCAGTAAATTCAAAACAAAAGAGATAAAAGAAAAAAACCACGACGTTTTCGACTTTGGATACAATGTAGTATTTGAAAAAAACCATTTTTCTAATGCTGAATTTGCTTCAAAAATAGCTGTAAAGTACTATAAAAATTCTGAAAGAATTGCAAAGATAGATCCGAAACTATGTAAAGGATGTAGAATTTGTATACTCAAATGTCCTACAAAGTCATTGTCAGATAGTGAGGATTTGGGAGTATTTGCCTTGCCTGTTCCGAAACTAGATTTAGCAACTTGTATAGCTTGCGGTAAATGTAAATCATTTTGCCCAGACGGCGCAATCGCTGTTGAGAAAAAGAAATAGATCTAAAAAAAATCTCCAATGGATTTTGGTGGTTTTTTGTATTTTAGTACTACTTATGATCTTTTAAAAGTACGAATATTTTTGTGAAAAAGATAACCCCTAGCGAATATGAAATTCACAAGGGGCTTGGTTGGTGTGCGGTTTCCGCGTAGTTCAGGCGATCGTCCAGTCTATATTGGCACAGATCATTCCTTCCTCTCGATCGCCGCAGATGATGGCGAAGGCTGGGAGCAGAGTGGGGAGTAGCCCTGGGTGGTGTCTGATTGTTTCCACATAAAGTCCGTCAAGCACGAGTTGCATGCCAGCCGCTCTCCCTTCGATCTCGAAAACTCCGTCTTCTCTCATTGCCGGAGATGCATGACCAAGTTCACACTGGATCGCGTTCCGGCGTTCCCATGAACAGCCTGGATCGGCTGCCTCTATGAGCAGAGCCTTTATCTCAATCTGCTTCATTCGGTACGCCTTCTTGAGGTACTTGATTTATCACGTGAAATCCACGCATGGCATGAGTATTGGATTTGAATCCAAGTAGCTACATACTAGCATATATAGATATATATGTCAAGAGACGACCTTAAAGATCGTCTCGTAAATTTGAATTTGCATTTATAATAGAACTCACAGTGAAGTGACAAATCGTTTTTGGTGGAGATAGAGGGATTTGAACCCTCAACCTTCTCAATGCCATTGAGACGCTCTGCCAATTGAGCTATATCCCCATAAAACGATTATAATTTGAAACAGATACTGATGCAAGAAAAAAGGTGTCGCTATTTTGCAGTGACACCGAGTTTGGTTCGGGATTTTGAACCCGAAGGAAGTGCTGAGAAACAGGATGTATTGGCATCATGTAGTGAGAGGCAGCGAGGGCAGAATTCGAGCACATCAACAGGAGCAACATCGCGATTTCCAGGTTGATTGGCGGGATTTTGCCCACACTCTTTGCATGCCCCACTTTCGGAACGGACTTGGGAGCACGTATCACTTTCTGGACAGTCTCTCCTCTTTATCCCACTCACCACCTTCCAACAATATACTAGCATATATATGAAGCTTTGTCAATTTGTATGATGTTAATATATCTGATATTATTTAGCTATGGAAAATGACTATAATTTCAAAAAAATTGAGAAAAAGTGGCAAGAGCGATGGGCTAATTCTGATTATGGAAAAGCCAAAGATGATGATTCAAAGCCTAAACACTATCATCTGGTAGAGTTCCCCTATCCTTCTGGATCGGGACTTCACGTTGGTCACTGTATGGGTTATGGCGCTTCAGATGCCTACTCAAGGATGAAAAGGATGCAGGGGTTCAATGTGCTTTATCCGATGGGCTGGGATGCATTTGGTTTGCCAACAGAGAACTATGCGATAAAAACCGGGATTCATCCAAAAGAAGCGACAAAGCAAAATGTCGAAGTTTTTAGAAGACAGATGAAGTCTCTGGGTTACTCATTTGATTGGGATCGTGAAGTCAACACAACAGATCCAAATTACTATAAGTGGACTCAATGGATATTTTTACAGTTTTATAAACATGCCGTCGTCGATGGCAAACTAATAAAAGTTGCTGATGATGATAAAAAAACTCCACGACTTGCGTTTCAACAAGAGATGCCGATAAACTGGTGTGGGTCATGCAAAACCGGTCTTGCCAACGAAGAGGTAATAAGTGGCAAATGTGAACGATGTGGCGAAGAAGTTATTAAGAAAATGCAAAAACAGTGGATGCTTCGTATCACCGCATACGCAGATCGGCTGATCGATGATTTAGATACTGTAGAGTACTTAGACAAAATCAAAACACAACAAGTCAATTGGATTGGAAGAAGCAACGGCGCCAATATAAAATTCTCTGTCATTCCTGACTCGATCAGGAATCCAGAAAATAATGAACTGGATCCCCGGGTTCCTCCACAGGCGGACAAGCAATCTGAGGATGACAATAATGTACTAGAAGTATTTACCACCAGACCAGACACGCTTTATGGTGCTACTTTTATGGTGCTGGCTCCAGAGCATAGTATAATCAATAATTTAAAAGAAAAAATAACTAATTTTAGTGAGGTTCAAAAGTATATTGATAGTGCAAAAAAGAAGTCTGATCTAGAAAGAACGGATCTAAATAAAGATAAAAATGGGGTCAAGATAAAGGGTATAAATGCGATCAATCCAATCAACAACAAAGAGATTCCAATATTTATTGCTGATTATGTTCTTTCAACTTACGGAACCGGTGCTATAATGGCTGTTCCGGCTCATGATGAGCGGGATTATGAATTTGCAAAGAAATACGGCATAAAAATCATTGACGTCATCATACCTTCAGTTACAGACAAAGTGAATCCCCCAAAAGAAGGAGTTAAAACAGTATTTCGAAATGCAATTCAAGCGATAGTTATCAATCCGAAAGATAAAAAAGTTCTCATGTTGAAATGGAAGAAACACCCATGGACCACCTTTATTACGGGAGGAATTGATGATGATGAGGATCCTGTAAAAGCTGCAGAGCGCGAGGTTCTAGAAGAGACCGGATACAAGAACATAAGGTTTGTTAAAAAGCTTGGTGGACCAGTCGACTCAAACTTTTATGCAGACCATAAGGGGGTCAATCGAAAAGCACACTTTAGTGGCATTGTGTTTGAACTTAAAGACGAAAAACGTGAAGACGTATCGGATGAAGAAAAAGCGATTCATAATGTTGCATGGATGAGTTGGGAAGAGATAAAAAATGATAAAAACTTGACGTGTGCAGAGTACGAGATCTGGTTAGACAGGTTTCACAATGATAAATATTTGTATTTGGATCACGGCATAATGATAAATTCTGATGAGTTCGATGGTATGGAATCAAAAGATGCGTTTAGTAAGATTGTAGAAAAATTAGAAAAAAACAATTCAGGCAATATTACTAAAAACTATAAACTTAGAGATTGGATCTTTTCTCGTCAGCATTACTGGGGTGAACCAATACCCATCATTTACTGTCGTAAATGTTGGGAAAATTCAAATCTCAAATCTCAAATTTCAAAATCAATGAATTGTTCTATTATAAACGGAAAAGAACATATTATTGTTTCTGTGCCTGAAGATCAATTGCCACTGAAGCTTCCTGAAGTTGAAAAGTATGAACCTACAAACAATGGAGAGTCCCCTCTTGCAAATGTTACTGACTGGGTAAACGTCAAGTGCCCGAAGTGCAAAGGAGATGCAAAAAGAGAAACCGACACCATGCCAAACTGGGCAGGTTCAAGTTGGTATTATCTGCGTTATACCGACCCGAAAAATGACAATGAGTTTGCAAACAAAGATAAGATGAAAAAGTGGACACCTGTTGATATTTACAATGGTGGTATGGAACACACTACATTGCATTTGTTGTATTCTCGCTTTTGGCACAAGTTCTTATATGATATGAATTTAGTTCCTACGCTTGAGCCATATCAAAAAAGAATTGCACACGGTATAATACTAGGTTCAGATAACAGAAAAATGAGCAAATCTTTTGGAAATGTTATTAATCCTGATGAGATAGTTAAAGATTTCGGAGCTGACACTTTAAGAGCTTATATGATGTTTATCGGTCCCTACGATCAAGAATCTGCATGGAATCAGAACGGTGTTTTGGGAGTTCACAGATTCTTGAAAAAAGTTTGGGGAAACTTCCAAAAACAGACAAAACCAGCTGGGAGTATTTATGAGATTGAAGTATTGATGAGCAAATACACAGAATCGATAACACATGATTTGGAAAAATTTCATCTAAATACATATATAGCGAAATTGATGGAGATTAACAATCATTTATCACATTTAAGCGAAATTAATGCTAATACATTGTCAACATATACAAAGTTGCTTTATCCGGCAGTACCCCATCTGGCTGAAGAATTATGGGAAAGACTGGGCGAAAAGAAACCAATATACAAATCAAATTGGCCTGTTGCGGATAAAAAACTATTAGAAGATAAAAAAGTTACTATAGCGATTCAAATAAATGGCAAAGTTCGCGATATGATTGAGATTGAAAATAATACGAACGAAGAATCCCTAAAGAAACAGGTTCTTGATAGAGAGAAAGTTAAAACTTGGATTCAAAACAAAGAAATTGTAAAGACTATTATTGTTCCAAACAAAATTATAAGCATAGTTGTAAAATAATAGTTGAAAAATCTATTGTTTTGTGCAATAATAGTTCAGTAATGAATCATTTGTCAGACTCGTATACTATATACCGTATACCGTATACTTAATACTAATCAAAAATGGCCGAACCAAAGAAACGAACAAACAAATCAAAGACAAATATGAGAAGGATGCATCATCATCAGGATGCATCTAGTAATTCATTTTGCTCAGAATGTCATGAACCAGTTATGCCACACCATGCTTGCCTGGAATGTGGAAGTTATAACGGTAAAAAGGTTATAGAAAAAGAAGCTCCAACAATCGTTGCAAGTCCTGATTCAGATGCTAAATAAATTATTTTGTTTACTGTATACTTTATACTATATTCTTAATACTGCTTTATCATGAATCGTCATCTTTCAAGAATTGTAACCATGCAATCCCTTTACGAGGTTGATTTTCGTCAGGCTTCAGATCTAAACGAAGTTCTAACTAGAAATATTGCCGAATATGAGGGCAAGGTTGATGCTGATTTTGTGAAGACTATGACAACAAGGATTTTGAAAGACTCAAAGAAACTAGATGATTTAATTGGTAAGTCTGCTCCCGAGTGGCCTATTGATCAGATAGCTCTCATAGACAAAGCTATTTTAAGACTTGCAGCATACGAATTAACAAATATAAAAGATGTACCTCCAAAAGTTGCTATTAACGAAGCGGTGGAGCTTGCCAAACAGTTCGGTGGCGACAGCTCTTCAAAGTTTATAAATGGAGTTTTGGGAACAATATATGAAAATCTTGAAAAGAAACCGGTAAAAGAAGAAAGTAAAAAGCAAGCCCCAAAGGGCGGAAAAGAATAAGCATGGAAACAGAACAATTTCAAAAGAAGCTGGGCATAGAGTTTAAGAATAAAGATTTGGCTGAGAGAATATTTATTCATAGATCCTATCTAAACGAAAATAGGGGTTCTAAACTTGAACACAACGAGCGCCTTGAATTTTTAGGTGACGCCGTACTAGAGCTTTGTGTCACACAGTATCTGTACGATAAGTATGACAAGCCAGAAGGCGAGATGACAAATCTTCGTTCTGCTCTTGTTAAGGGTGAATCTCTCTCCACCGAAGCAAAAAGAATTGGCATGAATGAATTGATGCTAACTTCACGTGGTGAAGCGAAAAATACAGGCAAAGCAAGGGACCTGATTCTCGCAAATGCTTTCGAAGCTTTGATTGGAGCGATTTACTTGGATCAGGGTTATGACGTAGTCTATAAGTTTATAGAAAAAAATGTAGTTCATAAATTGCCGGAGATTCTTGAAGGAGACTTATGGTACGATCCTAAAAGTAAGTTTCAAGAGATGTCACAAGATACTTTTGGCATCACCCCTACTTATGAGTTGTTGTCAGATGCTGGCCCAGATCATAACAAGATCTTTAAAATGTCGGCTCATTTGGAAGATGTCAAAGTCGGAGAGGGAGAAGGTGCGTCAAAGCAACATGCACAATCAGCTGCGGCCAAAGTTGCATTAGACAAGTGGGATGAGATCGTAAACAATCCAAAAGTCAAACGTAGAGAAGAGAAAGAGTAAACGTTCTAGTTAAAAAGGAGGAAGATGGAAGATGAACAACAAAAGAGCAAATGGTCTAGAGTTGGTGTTCCAATACTCATTGTGTTAATAGTAATTGCTGTAGTAGGGATAGCGTGGGCGGCTGTGCGGTATGTCAACAATCAAAACATGGGTGAAGATGATCTGTCGAGTCGCTCCAGCCAGTGTGACAATGTAGACACTTCGGATTGGCTTACATACGATAATGCTTATACAGTTAAATACCCCAACGATTGGGTGTATGAAGAGCTACAGGGTGGAGCCGGTGGGACACAATGGAATGTAAAATTTGGACCAGATAAAGAGAATTTTCTCGTATACGTTGGTGGAAGTGCAAGTGATGTCGATGGTCTTAAGGAAGATCTAGAAAGCGGCAACATGGTACAAGTTACAAGTAAATACAAAGTTTTAGATCAAACCTTAGTTAATGTTTACTCACCAAATGATACTAGATTAACACTGCAAGGCCCTGAAAGTTATAAATCATATCTGTTTTATTTGGTTTATGGGAACATTCCCCCAATTCTAATGGGTCCTTCGGATGCATCGTCTGACCAATTCAGTAATTGTGAGCCAGAAGTTTTTTTGAAAATTGTTGATTCTTATCAAGTAGCACAATTTCCGGGCCAAGACGATGGGAATGTGGATGAGAATGTGACAGAGACAACTTACACAGACGAAGATTCGTTATTTTCATTCAAATTACCTCACGGATGGCAGATGACTGATCGCTATTTTTACTCTACTGCTGAAGGCATAACTTCAGATGTTCCAACAGTACTATTTAAGCCAACTGGAAGTATCGACGCGACAAAAAACTATCTTAACATAAATTTGCGTCAAAACTTTTGTCCAGACACAGGTAGTAAAAACACTGAGCCGATATATGGCGACTCGAGTATTTTCATAGACTTTTATTACCTTGATGGAAATGAGGTGTGTGCAGAAGTCAATTTGAATGGCGTTGATAAAAACGGTCAGTCCACTACACATCATTTTTTAATGATGTATGACAGTTCAATCGAAGGCAAAGATATTTTCAAAGATATGATAAGATCATATTTGGCAAGTTAACGTCGAATATAAAAAAACCGTCCCGATTAATCGGGACGGTTTTTAAATTATGTTATATTTATGTTTTGTTGGTGGTATTAATATTATCTTTCTTCTTTCTCTTCCTCCTCCAATAAAAGAAAATGAACAGTGCAATGGCGAGTAGAATTGCAATAATTAATATCCACAACCACCAATTGTTGTTCATCATCTCAATTAGCTCAGTAGAAACTTCATTTGATGGATCTGAGACATTGCCATCAGTATCGTATGAGCATACTATAATATAATAAGTATCAAACCTCTTAAGTCCTTCTATGCGATAATTGTTTTCGTTACCAACATCGACTTCTGTTGTGTAGCCACCACTTGAAGTGCCATATTTTAGAATGTATCCAGCCATGTCGTCAGCGATAACTTCATCCCAATCAAGATCTATATAGCTCGGTCCGACTCCCGTAATTCTTAAGTTTAAAATATCTAAATTTACTGGTGCTGGTGGGGCATCAGGATTTGTGATGTTGCCATCGATGCTAGCATCTGAATTCGACTTAGAGTTTGGGTTTGTAATTTTACCCTCGGGATTAGTCCCTGGTGTAACTGTTTGATCATCTGAGGTATTATCATCAGTATCGTCGTCTGTAACGCTCCCAGTATCGTATCCCCAGACCTTAAAGTGAAAATCGAAATCCACATCTATTTCTGCTGCTAAAATGGCCGAACCACGTGAATATGTACCACCCGAACCTTCTTCTCCAATAAACCAATATATAACATCGCTTTGATGTTGGGCTGAATCGATGAAAATCCTATACTCTTGGTTTCTAGTTACCTCAAGTGGTGTCGGCAGTGTAAAAGTTGTCCAGCCGTTTTGAAGATTAGTATTTATCCCTGGTATGAGCGAAATGTTGGTTGTGTCTGAAAGAAATCCGGTTAAAGGGAGCGTTTGCCCTTTAGTTTCAATCTCAAATTTTGTGATATGATTAAATGTTGGTCTGAAAGATTGTCCTTGAGGTTTAATCTCATCCCAGATTGGTTCTTGTGCTAAATACGTTTTTGGTGCGTATTGTTGATCGATCTCTTCACTATACGCAGACGTTGAGGTTGTAGGTATGAGAACCACAAAACCAATAAGTACCGCCAAAAGTAAGGTGGCAATTTTCTTAATTGAGTTCATCTTCCTCCCTTATAACATATTATTGATTATATAATATCAGACATTACCAAAATGTAGAACTAGAAAATATGGGTATGTTTTTTGTTACTAGCATAAGGATTGAATTTGATCTTTATGTGTGATTATGCTTTGCAAGTCGTCATATAAGAACCGTATTAATCTATAATATTTACTTAATCAAATCTTGTTTGTGTTCCTAGGGTTTTGGAATCCCCAATCTTCCCCTCTCTTTAGCGGTCGCTTTTGTGTAATCGAAGTAACCCTTATACCATTTTTGTTCTCGTTCGAAATCAGGCACAACATCCTCCAAAAATTCCATTAGGTTATCCACTGCTTCATTGCCGAATCGTCGAAAGTATTCATTCAGTGTTGCAGCTATCGAAAATGAGATAAGTCGTTGAAGAACCCGCCATGCAACATTTTCAGATCTATTCAGGGCTATGGAATCAGTTTTCGACAATTCTTCAATTTGCATGAAGTGCTCGCCTCTAAGTTTATCTAGTACTTCTGTTGAGGGTTCTGAAAGCACTTTTAGCTTATCTAGGAAGGATTTCCGAGCTTCTTTCATTTCAGACTCAATCACCTCGCGTTTTTCTACCATTTCAGCACCAATTGCTTCAAAAGTTGGCTGCGCATCTCTAAACCATTTAGTATTTTTTTCATCATCCGGTACGTTATATTGCAAAAAAGTCCAGTAGTCATAAGCGTATCTATTCCTATATTTGAGCAAGCGCGGTTCAAGCGCACTGGCTTCAGTGAAAGTATTTAACCGTTGCAAAATTGACCATGCAGCTATCTCTGGTGAATTTGTACTTTCTTGGTCCGGGCCCATTACCTCTTTTATAACTTTGACAAATGAATCCGCAAAATTATCGAGTTCTTTATCCGATATGTCTTCTGGGAGGCCTTTAATATTTTCAATAAACGATGAACAGATGTCAGCCATCCTTTCTTCTACGTCCTCAGGTTGTTTGGTGTTGTCAATTTCTTCCTCAGTAGGTGATGGTTCGCCTTCTGGTCCAATCATAATACCTCCTTACATGATTTTATAATATTGTATATACCATCTACACATTCATCAATTTTGTCCTGTTCATTTCTAACTTTATACTCGCAGATGTTAGAGTGTTTTTATCTTTCTTTAAAAGTGCATTTATGATAGTCTCTTTTCCACTTGCTCCAGGTCCCGAAATAGTAAATATTTTGTTTTTCATATTTGAATTTTACCACTCAATATTTTGCCAGCCCCAGTCGAGAAGTTTTCGGGACTCATCTGCTGACGCAGGAGCTGTGTCGGCATAGGTGTATAGAATAACACCAATCAATGTATGACCGTCTCGGCGTGATGCAGAGACTAAACAGTGGCCTGCTTCTGGCATGTAGCCGGTTTTAACACCTATTGCTCCAACGTAATCATATTCACCCACTAGTCTATTCGAGTTTTTTAGTACGTGTTGAGTTTTATTGTCATTGCTTCTTACGGTTGCCTCTTTAAGACAAACTATACTTGCAAACTTTTTATTGTTTAGAGCATAGCGGGTTAGTGTAAACAGATCATAGGCCGTTGAGAGCCCAGTGATATCGAGTCCTGCTGGGTCGGCGTATGTGGTATCTTTCATACCAAGTGATTTTGCTTTTTCATTCATCGCATCAACAAACCTTGTAATCCCCACATCGCCTTCAATATTCATGTATTCTGCAAGAGCATAGGCTGAATCATTTCCAGATTTTAAAAGTAAACAGTAAAGTAAATTCTCTATAGTAATCTTTTCGCCAACTCGTAAAAATGCATCAGCACCAGATTGATATGCTGCAGCGGGTGAAACTGTCACAACATCAGTAAGCGTATATTTTTCAAGAACTACCATAGCTGTCATTATCTTTGTTGTTGATGCGATTGGAACTTTTAATGTGTGGTCTTCTTTGGCTAATACAACTCCTGAATCAGCATCACCGAGTATGTATCTATAGGCAAAGATATTTGGGCTCTTTGCACCTTTTTTTACTTCAGGAGGTTTGATTAGAATAGGAAGTTCAAGTGAACTGTATTCTGCGCTTACAATATTTGACTCCCCTATTTCATTTTTTACCAATGCTTTGTCAAAAAAAGAAGAGATCGGCAGGTGAAGTGCCGAAGTAATTATCGATAAGATTAGAAATGATTTTAGAATCATTGTTTATAGAATTTAGAATTTAGTATCAGATAAGAGGAGATCTAAAGAATATCGGATTTGGAGATTTCTTTATACTCACCGGGATTTAGCTTTAGGTTATGAAGCTTTAGATTACCGATTCGTATGCGAGTAAGTTTTTTAACCTCAAGTCCTATTTTATCACACATCTTTCTTATCTGTCGATTATAACCGGTGTGTAAAGTAACGTTGAACTCAAGCTTATCACCACGCATTTTTACATTATAAACTCTATCAGCCTTCATCATTTTATCATCTATCTTCAGACCTTTTTCGAAATTTGTTACTATGTTTTGAACTTTGAACTTAGAGCTTAGAACTCGTGCCTGCACGCTGTATTCCTTTTCATGTTCGAATTTGGGGTGGGTCAGTTTATTTGCAGTATCTCCATCATTTGTAAGTATCAAAAGACCTTCGGAATCTTTATCAAGTCGTCCAATCGGGTAAACCCTAGGATCTTTTGGCAAAATATCGACTACAGACTTTCTTTTCAATTCATCATCAGCGGTAGAGATAACTCCCTTAGGTTTATAAAGGGCTATATACACACTATCAGAAATGTTTTCAATCTCATTGCCTTTGAAATGGACAATGTCGTTTAAGCCCACTTGATCTCCAAGTTTAGCTTTTTTGTTGTTCAATGTTACATCGCCAGCTAAAATATGCTCATCAGCCTTTCGGCGTGAGCATACTCCAGAAGTCGATAAAAATTTATTTATTCGAACTTGGTTCATCTATAATTTCTAAACTAACATCGTTAAGTTGCTCATTGCTAACTTCCGATGGTGAATTTAGCATTGGGTCTCTTCCATCGCCGGTTAATGGGAATGGAGTTACTTCTCTAAGGTTTTTTTCATTTTGTAGAATCATTACAATTCTTTCTATGCCAGATGCAATCCCTCCATGAGGGGGAACACCGTATTCAAATGCCTTGAGAAGATGATCAAACTTTTTCTTATCTTCTTTTGTGAATCCGATTAGGTCAAATATCTTGTCTTGAATTTTAGGATCGTGAATCCTAATACTGCCTCCACCTGCTTCATAACCATTTAAGACCATATCGTGTTGGCAAGAAAGTGCTTTTTCTGGATCACTATCTAAAAGCTTGATGTATTCATCTTTAGGTGCGGTGAACATGTGATGAGATGGGGCCAAATTCTTTCCAGCTCCATGAAAATGATTTTCTTTTGTTTGTTTTGCAAACAATGGAAAATCAACAATCCATGCAAATGCTAGCTCGTTTGGATCATTTTTATCTTTTCGAAGGTCTGGTTTATCGGTCTTGTATTTTTCAATAGCTTCTTTGTGAGTAAGTCTGAGCCAAGGTGTAGAAGTTATATGTTTTTCAGGATATAGCTCTTTTACAAGTTTTGTAAATAGCTCTTCAGTGATGTTAAGAATATCATCTTGATTAACAAAGCTCATCTCCATATCAAGCTGGTAGAATTCTCCTGGGCTTCTATCTGCTCTAGCGTCTTCATCTCTAAAACATGGTGCAACCTGAAAGTACTTTTCCATTCCTGCGACCATAAGTAGCTGTTTATACTGTTGAGGGCTTTGTGGAAGTGCGAAGAACTTTCCCGGATGAAGTCTCGATGGTACCAAGTAGTCTCTTGCTCCTTCGGGTGTAGATTTAGATAGCAAAGGAGTTTGTATTTCAGTAAAATCAAGATCGCTTAAATATTGTCTCATAAACTGAATGATTCTGTATCTGGCTCGAATATTTTCTGACATTCTTTCACTTCGTAAATCAAGATAACGATGTTTCAATCTTAGTTCTTCATCAACCTTTATAGTATCTTTATCGATTTCAAAGGGAGGAGTTATAGCCTCATTAAGAATCTCTATATTATTTGCTTCCATCTCAACTGTGCCCGATGAAAGTTCCTTGTTAACCATATTGTCTGGCCTGTTTTTAATTTGTCCAGTAATTGAAACAACCCACTCAGGTCTAAGTGGTGTGATCTTGTCATACGCACTAGATCCCGGTACTATAACCACTTGAAGAAGTCCTGTCATATCTCGAATGTCTAAAAAGACAATCTTGCCATGGTCACGTCGAGTATGAACCCAGCCTTTGATTGTTGCCTCTTTGCCTGATAGATTCGATGTCTCATTAATCATTGTTCTTTTCATATAATCTCCTTCTGATTTGTAATTAGTTATTCGTGCTAATTCGATATTTGACTTGCATTAGAATGTGCGTAGCTTTGCTTTGTATTTATCTTCAATTAGTTTTATTGCATCTTTAACAATTTGATCAGCATCTTTATCGATCATAGTTTTTTCAAGATCCTGAAGGTAAAGATGAAAGGCGATGTTCTTTTTTCCTTTACCAATCTTATCGGATGCGAACTCATCAAATAACTCTATCCTATTTATTTGATCTGAAACGGAATACAGATCATCGATAATATCGTTTGACTTGTGTGATTTATTCATTACAAATGCCAGATCACGAGTTACTGAAGGATACCGTGACACCTCCCTATAATGCTTTATAGTCTTATGGGTCTTGTACATAAATTCATTTGATTTTACTAGTGATGCTTTTTCAAGTTTATTGACCTCAATCTCAGCGACAAAACCGTTTTGTTTCTTTATCTTGTATTTTCTAAGATCATCACGGTTTAATTCTCGAATTTCAACAGTTAATGATTTAATCTTTAAATTTTCTTTCAGATCATTTATAGCAACTTCTATCATATTTCTTGCACCTTTTCCAGATGCACCGATTGCAAGGTTAGTATATTCGCTTGTTTTTGAAAATACATTACCAATTTCAAAGAGTAGTATCGGATCGAAGGAAGAGTTTATACTCATATTCCCCATAAGTTTTGGTTCAATACTAGAGCGCATATACTTATTTTCTATCTGGATCGGATTTTCAAGTTCTATGAGCTTCTTTTTGTCAACGTTTTGGCTATCTGTATCATCTTCTGATAAAAATGAATAGTTTGATGTCTCAACAAAACCGGAATTTACTAACGAATCCTTAATCATCTCTCTAAAGGAATAAGCATGGTTTGTTTTTGGTTTTTTATTGTATCTAAGTTTTATAGGTTTAATGTTCTCATACCCTGCTATCCTGGCCACCTCTTCGGCTAAATCTTGCCAGATTGTAATGTCGTGCCTATGACTTGGCACTTGAGCCGTATTTGAGGTAATCTTGAAGCCCAAGAGATTTAAGATTCTGTTTATCTCTTCATTTGAAGTCATAAGTCCCGTAAGCTTTCTTATGTCATCATACTTAAATAAAACTTGTGTCGGCTCTTTAATTTCTCCACTCTCAATAATTCCTGAAAGGATTGAACCACCTGCAATTTCTTTTATTAAATTAGCAGCTTTGTTTAAGGCGTATTCAATACCGTTCGAATCGATCCCTCGCTCAAACCTGTAGCTTGCCTCAGTTGTAAGACTTAGGTTTTTAGAAGTCTTTCTGATTGATCTTCTATCGAATTCTGCGGCTTCCAAAACTACAGATCTAGTATCTTCTTTAACTTCACTATCTTTTCCTCCAATTACCCCTGCAATAGCGATCGGTTTGTCTTTATTTGCGATAACGATCATATCATTGTTTAAATTTCGAACCTCTCCATCTAAAGATATAAAATCTTCATTGTTTTTGGCTTTTCGAATTATGATCGTACCGTTTATAGATTTGGCATCGAAAGCGTGAAGAGGTTGGCCCAGATCAAGCAAGATGTAGTTTGTAGCATCGACTATGTTGTTAATCGGCTTTGCTCCGCAAGCGATAAGCCTTTCTTTTAGCCAATCAGGTGATTCTTTAACAGTCACATCTTCAATAACACGAACAAAGTAGCGTAGGCAAAGTTTTGTTTCCTTATTTATAACCTCGATTTTGTCAGAGACGGGTATTGACTTCATCTGTACTTTTATCGGCTTTTTATTTATCTTCATCTGTTGCATCGCACCTATCTCGCGAGCGATTCCAAGATGTGATAAGGTATCACCTCTGTTCGGGGTAATGTCCAGATCAAATACAGAGTCGGATTTTAAATATTCGTATATTGGCGTACCAAGCTTATAATCGTTCGGGAGTATCTTAATCCCAGTATGATCTTGTCCTAAACCAAGCTCAAGTTCAGAACACATCATACCCTCTGATTCAGATCCGCGAATACTCGTTTTTTTAATCTCAATATCTGCAACCTTGGCCCCAACTTTAGCAAATGGAACGACTTGTCCAACTTCGATGTTTGAAGCTCCACAAACTGCTTTGTAATCACTCTCTCCATCTGTAACTTTAACTAATTTAAGTTTATCTGCATTTGGGTGTTTTTGAATATTCAATATTTTTCCAACGACAATGTTGATATCGATCAAGCATTTATAGTCTTCAACTTCAATACCTAAATTTGCCAGCTTCATAGAAAGGGCTTTGTTGTCATGCTTTATCTCTATATAATCTTGTAACCAACTTCGTAATATTTTCATATTACCCTTCACATATTTATCCGCCCTTTGGGCGAGACCTTGCCTTATCGGGCGGGCAAATCTAACGAAAGTATAAATAAATTCTATAATGTGCCACGTGAAATCGTGTTGTCAATAATAGTTTTCCTTATCTGTGTCACTTCTGTGATATAGGGTCTGTGGCTAGAATTGCTTTAAGAATCTAAGATCTCCAGAACGGAAGGATCGAATGTCAGATATGCCGTATTTGACCATAATTTGTCTCTCAATGCCCATGCCGAATGCAAAACCTGAGTATTTGTTTGGGTCTATCCCCATGTTTTTAAGAACTTTCGGGTGCGTCATTCCGGCACCGAGTAGTTCAAACCACTTCCCATTGAATTTTACATCCACCTCTAATCCTGGTTCAACAAATGGAAAATAGCTAGGTCTAAACCTTACTGGAATCTTTGGTCCAAACATTTTCTTGAAATATTCAATAAGAGCATATTTAAGATGTCCTAGATTTACATCTTTATCGACATATAGACCTTCAAGTTGGGTAAAAGTATTCTCATGTCCTTTGTCTGTTGATTCGTTTCTGTAAATTTTCCCGGGTACCACTATAGCAAAAGGAGGCTTATTATGTTTACCGTATCTTACTTGGCAATTTGAAGTTTGAGTTCTTAAAACTTTTCCATCTTTGGTCCAAAAAGTATCTTGCATGTCTCTTGATGGATGATCTGCAGGTATATTTAGTGCATCGAAATTGTTCCACTCAGAATCTATCTCAGGCCCTTCATAAATCTCAAAACCCAAAGACGATAAAGCAGCAATAGCTTCTCGTAAATATGAAGTGATCGGATGTAGGTTTCCTTTAGTTTCCATATTATGTATAGAATTTTTAACTCTGATTTGTCTACTCTGATAGGCTCTGATTTTCTGAAAGATCTGTGAATATCTGCGTAGAACGATCTGTGTTGGAATTACTACTTTCTTTTAGTTTGAAAAAATAATTCAAGTAGCACGATGGCTATAACGGTTGGAATTCCTATCAATAAGTCTAGTAGCCGCATGCCTTTTAAAAGCAGTAAAGCAGTAACAGCGCCGCCAACGAACAAGCCTTGTCTTACAGATGACCAAAAATGTTTTTTGGAGTATTCAGTTTTATCTTTTCTCGACTTAATATAGATGATGATGATAGCAACTAAGCCTGCAACTGTGATCCAACAAGAAAGATAGAAATAGCTAAGTTCAGCATTGCTCGCAAGATAAGGATTGTAATTAAATACATTCAAAACTAATGCGGCCAGTGCCACTATTGTCACCGACAATAAAAAGAATAAATTCCTTAGCATCATCATAGCTATTTTATCACAAAATACTGGTTGAATAAATATCTATTTAAGCAACTCCTCTATATTCTCTCTGCTATTGTCTTCTAAATCTATAATAAATTCTAGTCTTGGAGTTTTCAGAAGTTTAATTTTTTTAGCAAGGTCCATGCGAATTTGTTTTGAAGACGAATTTAACTTTTCTATTAGGCCACTATTATCGCCAAGAACGCTTATAAAAACTTTTGAATTACTAAGATCTTTTGAAGTATCTACCTTTACAACTGAGATTATAAAATCTCCCGCATAGTCCATAAGGATTTGCGAGAGATCATTTTGAATCTGTCTATTTATCCTGTCAATTCTTTCAAAGTCGTTCATAGTTCTAACTTTAGGTTAAGACAAACTGTTATCGCTTTGACCATTGTGCAGCTTTTCTCGCTTTCTTAAGTCCAGGCTTCTTCCTTTCTTTTTCTCTAGGATCTCGGCTAAGATAGCCGGCCTTTTTCAAGGGACCCCTAAGTTCACCATCAAATGTTTCAAGTGCTCTTGCAACTCCGTGTCGTATAGCTTCAATCTGACTATTCCATCCGCCACCTAGTACTTTTGCTGATATATAAAATGATCTTTTGTGACCAGTTATCTCAAAAGGTTTAACAATCTCGTCATTTAGATCAACTTTACTGCCGTTAATAAGGTTATCGCCTTTACCTTTATAGATTCTAACACGGGCTACTGCAGTTTTTCTTCTGCCGGTACCATAAAAGTATTTCTCTTTTTTAGTCTTTTCTTCTGCCATTATTCAACCTTATGAGTTTTAATGTTTTGATGAGGATGTGTTTCATCTGCATATACCTTAAATCTCTTCATTCGTTCATCTCTAAGCTTGTTTTTAGGAAGCATCCCTTTAACTGCTCTCTTTATCACTTCATTTGGAGTTTTTACTAGTAACTCGCTGACAGACTTTGTTTTCAAATTTCCAATGTAGCCTGTGTGTTTGAAATACTGTTTTTGTTCAAGC
>SDBT01004005.1_pt1 | contig 25205 bp, 20 predicted proteins | sample 2277101 | NCBI WGS metagenome assembly SDBT01 (sample SAMN10404973, study PRJNA504765) | marine sediment metagenome | isolation source: marine sediment core GS10_PC15, 103 cmbsf | place: Arctic Ocean: Southern Knipovich Ridge | collected 2010 | reverse complement strand
GTCAATCGATAGGCCGCTCCAAACGCCAAACCCATAGTCACCATCCAAGTATTCCGGCAGTCTCTCGCCCTGTTCTTCGTAAAGATGGACTATCACCTCAGTGTCCGTCTTGGATCGAAAAATGTGGCCGCGCTTGACCAAGCTCTCCCTCAGTTCCTTGTAATTGTAAATCTCTCCATTAAGAGTGACAACCACCTGACCGTCCTCATTGATCATAGGCTGCGACCCTTGGCTGGACAGGTCAATAATAGACAAACGGCGGTGGCCGAGCCCGACACTCCTGTTGGGAGAAAACCACATCCCGAAGCCATCCGGGCCACGGTGTGCCATGACAGCCATCATGCGCTTAACTACCTCTGGGTTCACCTCTTTTGAACCAGACATTCTGATCACACCACAGATTCCACACATACCCCCCCCCACATCATTAGACTTTTGGAAAGTGCTCAATTCTGCGCAAGATGACGGAAAGCAAGAATTTTCGACCTATGCTGTCGGGTCCTAAATCATATATGAAAACACTGAAAAACGAGAATTATCAAAAAGCGAAACAAGATTAAAAATACGAAAGAGATCGGACTCACCCCAATCTGATAAGACTGGTTCCCATGTAGGGTGGCATTTTACATGCAACCGCAATTCCGGTCCGACATAAAACCCGACCCTGCAATGTATTTTTGCCATCGTGTGTGGACGGTCGAAGTTATGAGCAAGCCCGTTCCAACCGCACAGGTTGAAATCTCTAGAATCTATCCCTGGGTAAAACTCTCCTTCGCATGACTGGATTCCTTTTCAAATGTGCAAAATAGAAAGATTCAATCCCCCTAAAAGTAAATAAAACCATCATTAATTGTGGCACCTTGAACGTGTTATCCACAACAGCATTTAATATCGTAACGCACATACAAACAAACATCCCATCTATAAGAGCAAGATCATTTACAGAATTGCGATAACCTGAGACAAGCATCTTATGTCTTTTCCAGAACAGTATAAAAAGCAATACCCACAAGCCAGTGTACAAAAATCCTCTCTCACTTAACGTGCCGAGCCAAAAAGTATGGTAAACATCAGTACCGTTACCACCTATCCCGAACAGCGGTTTCTCTAAAGCTTTCATTGATGCATCATAATAAAGCTGCGTCCTCCCAGTAATCTTTCCCGCAATCCATGGATTATCACGCCTGTAAACCACACTTCTAACAAATGTTGCGTCATGAAAACAAACCACCAATACTGCAATAATAAATACGCCTGCCATGAACACCTTAGCAGTTTTGACGGTAATTATTCTCGAATGGGCCATTTCCATTTGTCGCTTCAATCTCAAGAAAAAGCCCATCATCATCATTAATGCAATCCCGAAAATAGCACTCCTTGAAAAGGTCAGCCCACCAAACACGCCCAGAGCCAACAATACTGCAAAACTCATAATTCTATACCTTTTTCTTATCGGATACAGCAATAACATGAATGGTAAACCCAAAATCCCATTAATCATCCATCCTTGAACATTTCTTTGATCCTGCCAATCTTGCGCCCCCCCTTCTAAAGCAAGATTCTCATTGTAATAACCACCTCCGGTAGTCATAGTCCAATGCAGCATTTCAGGCAACTTCGGCATAAGAGTAACAAGGTAAGCCAACAGTATAAACGTAATCAGTAAATAGACATCCCTTCTCCTTCTAAGTGAAAGGCTCACTGCTGAAAAGCTAATCAAACAGAAGACTAACATTCTTAACATATTAAAACTTCTATCACCGTGTTCGCATAACAGAAAAAAAAGCATCATCGTTATCAGTAGAAATAAAATTATGTATATATATTTATCATAATAAATTATTCTATTTATTCTGATGTTATTACTTAAAAAGAAAAAAGCCAGATTATCTGTAAGAATAATGAAAATAAAGCTTACAATAATAATATAGATGATTCTGTAATCACTAATAGGAATTGAGAATGAAAATAAAAAGCATAAAGATAAAACAAGAACTTTCCAATTAACTATCAGTTTTTTATCCTGTAAATTCAACATGACATTAGCTATTAGTTAATTTGCTGTAAATTTCAGTGATCTGTTTCATATTTGCTTCAGCTTCGAATAATGTACACGCTTTTTGATATCCTGCTGCACCAAGTGATCTCAAAATTTTATTATCGGAAAGAAGTTTTATTATTGCATTAGCAAGAGATTCGACATCACCCGCCGGCACTATCAAACCATCTCGACCATGTTCTACAATTTCTATAATTTCTCCAAAATCAGACGCTATTACAGGGATCTCCATTGCCCACGCCTCAATAATAGGTCGTGGGAAATGTGGCATTGTAGATGGAAAAACAAGGATATCAATCTCGCCTAAAAATTCTGGAATGTTGGTAATAACCCCGGTGAATACTATCTCACTACCATTATCCGCTTGACAGAGTTTATAGACTTTCGCAACATATCCAAAATGTTTTTTTATCCATATTTTAATCGAACTAAGAGCATTTTGATTATAACCGCTGATTCTGTCACTACCTGCAATATAAAATTTAACATTCGATACACGCTTTTTTACAATTGAATAAGATCTAATGAATTCGATAGTCCCTTTTATTTCGCTAACCCCACCTAGCATGCAGACTTTCAGACAATCTTCATGTTTCTGTCTTTTCTTAATATCCTTATTAAAATATTTGAAATCAACGAAATTATGAACTACTGTGGTATTATCCATATGTCCGATCCTGTCAGCGTCGTACCTGGAGATCGCAATAATCCTATCCACAACTTTTTTGCCTACAAACTTATGCCACCATAATCTTAATCCAAAATATCCATCGACAACAAATTCTCTTATATGCCAGACAACCTTTACAGATCTTAACCAGGCTGCAATTGCGGCAGAGGTCAATGAAGATGAATTGAGATGAACTATATCCGGCTTAATTCTTTTTATCCAATAATAATATTCTATAATCGACAGTGGATATTTGATAACAGCAATAAATAGTGGAACTATTTTGAACCATGGATACCACATACCTGTTGTGTGAGGAAAAATACTGGCTATTTTAATGAAGGAAATTTCTAAATCACATTCGTCGAATAATTTTAACAAATCTTTGTTCCTAAAACAAAGTAATTTAGGCTCAAATTTTTCTCTATCAAGCATTTTTATCATGAGCGTCAGGCTAACAGATGCACCACCAATGCCCTTACCATGGTGGATATAGAGAATTCTTTTCTTCGATGAAGGCATACCTTTCTTATGTTCGAAAACTTTCACAATTTTAAAGTCACTATACCTTTAATGTTAAACGCATAACCTGCCTCAAGAGAACTAGCCTCTCTTTTCTAATCACCAGAAACAGCATATAGACAAGACTTATTAGCCATATAGACAAAATCAATAATGCTTTATGCGAGGGGGCAACAGACAGGGATAAAACCAAAACCTGACAGTAAATAAAAAACAACGTACCACATGAAATAACCAGCAGTTCCTTTAATTTAAAACCCAAAGAATGCACCCTTTCACCGAAATAATTTGCAATAGCATTTCCTGAAATGTGGGCCAGGCATGTAGCCATTGCAGCCCCTATAATCCCAATTCTGGGTATTAATAAAATGTTTAAAATTAAGCTCACAAATGAACTCAAGACAATAGCTACAGCCATGTATTTCGTTTTTTCGGCCAGCCAGCAACCAAGACCGGATATAAAATATGTACCTGAGAAAAAAAGGCCGTATGATATAAAACCTGTAACCTGATATGCAGGATAAAAAGCGGGTTGCGTCATAAGTTTCAAGATCAACAAAGAACACCCGGTCAAAACAATCACTCCCAGTGAAATCAGACAGAAATATCCGAGCCTTATTATACGGTAAAAGCGCTCCGCTTCCGGTTCTTCACGAATTGAAAGAGCCATCGGGGTCCACGCCAATCTAAAAGCCATAGTTGGCAGAAGAACTACACTCGCAATTCTTACCCCAACAGCATATATGCCAACACTGTCCATTGAAATATAGTGCTTTAGGAAATAACGCTCTGAAAATCGAATCAGCCACAAAGCCATATCAGTTGGCAGTAAAGGCACGCCAAAAACGAGCATCTTCTTCAAAACTTCCACCGAAAATGTGCCGCTGAGTTCCTCCCTTAGCAGGAAAGCGGAAATAGCTGTTATTGAAAGAAAAGCTAAAAAGTTTCCAGTGAAAAACCCCGTGACTCCCTTATGCAAATAAACAACAAGCATAATTACTATCACATATCTTATGATAGCATTGGAGTTTGTGATAATGAAATATGCCCAGGGCCGGAACAACAATCGGAAAATAGAAATAAAGTTGTTACTCAACAGACTACAAAATGCAGCGCCGAGAGCAATAAGAAAAAGAATGCGTCTTACCTCTCCGTCAAAGAACATGTTGTTCAAATAAGGGTGGAAGAGATAAGTCAAAGCAAACAAGAATCCGCCCCAGACCAACAGGAAATACAGATTGGTCTTAATCACATCTGTATTCGACAGCTTCTTATCATAAAAGAAGTAGGTCTGGGAGGCATTCAGTCCGGCCACCGCAAAAACTGCAGCGAACCCGGCTGTGACGTCCAGAAGATCTATAATTCCATAGTCTTTGGGGGTGAATACTTTTGTCAAAACCGGTAGCAATAAAAAACCGATGACGGTGCCGACAGCTCTTGAAAAACCGTAAACAAAAACGTCTTTTCCCAGCCGTCTGAAATACTTGCCTATTCCTGCTATCTTATTTCTCCCTGGATTGGATTATTTAAACAGTGATGAGTGATATAACACGTCGCAATTTTAGCGTAAAATCCGGTGTGGGCCACGGAAATAACAATCAATCGGCTCCTCGGAACGCGATACAGTTCTCAGGAATGAAAGGCCGTCGGCGTTGGAAGCCTCCGCATCCAGTGCCTTATCTCCCTGTTTAATTACCCAATTCTGATGGTAGCCTATTTTGACAATAATTTCTTGGTCCACGCTGCAGCCCGATATCTTCATCCTATTTCTCATTTTCTCAAGCCTGAGTGTAGCGGGAGATATGAGAGAAACATTTCCAGGGACACGCAATAAAATCAGCCAGCCATTCCTATCATAGCCTCCTTCCGCTATTTCATCAAATGCTCCCAACGACATTCGCCCAACTTCCTCATAACCTTCTAATTCTAATGCCTGCGTCAAGGTCTTCGTATAAACCATTACATAAGAAAATCCTCCATTAACAAGCATATTCAAACACTTGTCCATATCCTGCCCGTCATTAAGCAGGGCGGAATATTCAAAAATCCATTCAGTATGATCACACATCTGCCCATGAGCTGGTAAAAGCACTACCCCCAGATCATGGCAAACCCTATACCAAACATAAAGCACCCACCGAAATGGCGACTTGTCGAAATGTCCTGAAAACTGGAACAAAATCCTGGAACCAGGCTCAACAAAACGCAACATTTCTTTCATTAACTCCTGCAATCTATTGGGAAAAGTGCAAATATGGTCGGCTATCCAATCCGCTTTCCCGTCGGTTTCACCTATAAATTGGTTTTCATCAACCCAATGAGGTTGAATAAATACGAGAAAAAACATTGATACATACAAAAGCACTCCGCCGCCACTATGACTTAATGCCGCGGCTACTAGTGCGATTAAATAAATACGGTACATAACATCCTGGTCAGAAAATCTGAAGAACAAGAAGTTAGTACATACGAGGAGCAACAAACCCAGCAACCCCGTCCAAATGGGGTTTCCTGTAACGACAGCTATTGCTGTCACCACAAGAAGCTGTAAAACACCAAGAATATGGCATGGCTTGAAAATAAGATCAACAGGCTTTGCCTCCACACTTTTTCGATAGAACTTCTTCTTCGGACTTTCCCTGAAAAGTTCTAACGGCGTATGATAGTTTGAAATTCCAAGTGTTGCAATCATATCAACACCTATCTTAAGTCCTACAGGAATAAATACCCATAGAGCACTATATACTTCAGTGTATAACATTATCATAAAGGTAGCAAAGCCGATATAAAACACAGTTGTGAATGATAAATAGCTCATCAGTAAAAGTGCCGCTGAAAGCAAAATATATTTTCCATGCAATGTAAACAGCAAGGCCGGAACGCCCAAACCCCAAGCTATATTATGTGGCCTAACATATGTGATAAACGAAAAAGAAAAATAGGGGGATAAGATTATACCCGTGCCTATTAATAAAGCAAAGAACCATTGTTTTTCAACCACGGGGAAGAGAACGGCACCTAACCAGAACAAGAACATGCTCAAGAAAGTGAAAGATCGACGGCTTAAAGCATTATGTAAGATGCCATAACTGAGCACATGGTTATAATACCTGTCTTTTTGAGATGCACCGAAATCATGCTCATAATCATAGCCCCAGGAGCCACATCTCATCATTCTAAGCCCGAACGACTCGTAAAGCATATTCATTGGCCCGTAAAGATCATTAAAAGCAACGACTCGTCCCCCAGTTACTTTCTTAATCAAGCAATTGAAATACATTCCAAATAATTGTGGGACATGGAGAATAGTGCTGATAGGCCGCCAGGGGAATCTAAACGGAACGGATCTAATCTTGCCTGAAAAGCCGACAACTTTCGTTCTGTAACCAAGCAAAGACGAAATGCCCGTCAGGATGGCCAACAGAATCAACTTCTTCTTTTCCGTGTCAGTATTATAACAGAATATCATGGCAGGCAGGTTCCGCCGCAGTACGTGCCTTAGCCGCTTTGACGTAAGCGAATAAAGGTGTCTAATCATTACACAAAAGAGGTTCCCATCTAAGATATTGATAACTTTGGGCGCAACACCGTCTCCAATATGCGGGCCAATAACTTCAAGATTCTTGTCTGAAGAGCTCATTGTGGAGGAATAGACCCAAACGTTTTTGTTCTTGTCGTTCACCAGCTTGCGTTACCTTTCAAATACTCGTGCCAGGTCTACGGGAGAGGTTGTTGCGTGATAAAGAAGGCCATATAACAGTGCTTCTTGCGATAAACGGAGGGGACTAAAACTCGATTCCATTACATGGAATCAGCTTGTTTAAACTTCCAAAAGACACCAGCGCCTCTATCTCGAAATGCAGACTTGTATTGCCATTCAGATATTCTTGCCATGTCTGTTTAATCTGTTTCTGATCAAATATTTCGGATGGAAATACAGATTTATCCTGAATCAAACTTTCGATCATTCGTCTATATCTATCGTCTTTTCTATACAATTCATCTAACAAAAGCCATGACCCTTGGGTCTTTGCAATTGGCTTATTGCTAGTTCTATGAATCATGCCCTGCCTAAGCTTCCCTGCAATGGCGCGCAGTTTCTTTGCAGTCTTACTTATCCGGTTCCCGAACATGGGCGGCAACAATGTATTTGCATCGGGGATTAACGCTAATCGTTTGCATAGGTGATATAAGATCCATTTGTGTACAACTCCAGCGCCTCTTATATAGGCAGGTATCTGCAAGGACAACTTGTCAAATTCATTGTCAAAATAGATGTTTCTGTCCCCAGCTATTGGCCAAATACAGTTTCTCATAAACGCAGGATGAATACTTACGTCAGACCATCTCAACAAGGTATCAAATCGATCGGCGTCTTCACTGGAAACTCTGAGCAATGATTGTGCGTGCTTTCTCAAAGACTGCTCATAAACTTCCTTGGCAGATGCCGCAATCTTAGAATTGAAATGCATTCCCATGCGATCAACATTTGGAATTGTGTACTGAGCATATTTATAAAAAACACTGTATATATCATCAGGATGGCAGGTCAATTGTCCATTTGCTGGCACTGCAAAATAGTGCTTGTTGATATTCTCAATCATGTCTCCCAACAAGAATTCAGACTCGGGCACATCAGAACAAACGTCTCTTGCTGGGATCATGAAATGATTATGAGAATTAAAGAAATTACCAGAATTGGCCAGGGCAGCAGCACTCATAGTATCAAAATACCAATATGGCGAACGAATAACTGTCTCGTGTTCAAGGCCGATAGTGTTCGAAACCATAGTGGCAATCCTGGATTCAGCGTTCTGAGATGTGCAAAGCGTCAGCGTCTTCAGCGGCTGTTCAAAAGAAGCTGCAACGATTCTTGAATCAAGACCTCCACTCTGGAAAAGATGCGGATTCTTGCAAACTTTCTTATAGCGGTTTGAAGACGTTATTAGCGCATCAGCCAAGGCATGGCCCCATTCTCTCGCGGATCGAGTGTTGATAGGCTCGTATTGTCGATGATGCCATTGTTTCCTAACCACACCATTCCTTTCAGATAAAACGATCTTCTGCCCTGCCAACAAGGTCTTGATGTCGTGATATAATCCCTTTTCCCATACGTGTCTGCTGGCATGAAAGAGCGACCATAGTCCCGCAGCATCGATCTTTGGATTATCTTTGAGCATTGTGGCAATTGAGGAAGGAAAGTTCCCAACAATCCACCTCTCTGCTTCTTGAGCATACCACACGGAACGAGAAGAGAATCTATCGGTATAGATTGACGCTTCCTTAGTATGCTGATTGTAAAACAGACAGCTAAAAGAACCATTCAACTGTTCGATTACCTTGTCGTTATATTTTATCCATAGCTCAAGTATCCTTTCGGCAGTTAATTCTTGATCTGACCGAATTTTCCCGAAACTGCCCAAGCCTGTAATAGCACCGCACAGAACCAACAAATAATCACCCTTTCTCACATAGAAAACATCGGGAATAGTATGATCATTCCATGCCCAGAAAACATTTCTTGTTTCCGGCAAATCTCTATCGATTTCCAATCTGAGAGCTGGAACGCCTTCTACCGAAAATATCTTCTTAAACTTAACAAGGCGATGATCAAAATCCGAAGTATCTCCAATTACCGAAATCCACCCGCCCATACTATATCCCTTATAACCCTTTCAGATCTTGCTTTCTAACATCGATTTATCTTCACAGACACTTCTTAATCCATCTATCATTTTATGTTCAGGCACGAATCCAAGGAGTTCCTTCAACAGAGAGATATCGGCTATCTGGTTTGGTGAGTTTCCCGTTTCCTTGACAGCAAACCTTGGCTTTTCCCCTAATATCGAACCTATCATGTCGGCGATTTCCTTGATGCTCTTGCTTTCACTGCCTCCAATATTCATCAGAACATTATCCTCGTATTCTATCGCCCGCATAGTAGCTTCAATAAAATCACTGCAATATATGGGGCTTATCACAGGCCCCCCACTTTCGTTTATAAAAACAGGCTGATGATTCTTTATCATTTTTGCCAATTTAGGAATCAGCCTATTTTCTCTTTGTCCTGGTCCGTATGGATAGTAATATCTCAATATAGTGTATTTAAAAAATGCCGTATAAGATTTAACTGCTTCTTCACATAAATACTTAGTAAGAGAATACAACCCTTTATAGCAACACGTGTCCTCTTCGGTTAAGGGATAGGGTTGTTCTTTATATACACCTCCTGTCGAAGCAAAAACAAACCTCTTTACTCCAATATTTTTTGCATATTCAAGTAGATGAAGAGTTGATTCTAAATTCACTCTTATGAGATCAGATTCCGTGACGTTATACTCTTTGTGATTTATGATAGCGGCAAGGTGAATTATGTAGTCTATCTCGCCCGGCAACCTGCCAGTGTCTATTGGGTCACGCAAATCGGCTTCTATGTATCCTGTACTCTCGTTGGATTCATTAGAGGAACTTCTGCATAGAGAATACATCCGATTGCCAACGCTTAGTTTGCGAAAGAGATTGCTACCCACAAACCCGGTCTCGCCTGTCACAAGGATGCTCTTACCTTCTATCATCTAGACGGATGCCCCCCATTCACACTTGAACGTAACACCATAGTACCCCAGCAACTCGGATCTAATCCTTACTTTGTTGGGCTGAGCGTAGCGTTATTGATTTTGCCCTATCTGACAATATCTTCCTTACGATCTTTTCATGCTTTTGTGACATTTTATAGTATTGGTGGGCTTCTATGTTATTTTGAACAATTACATCCAATTCCTTCTTCTTGATGATCGACACAACGACCTTTACAAGTAGACGAACTGCGAGATTGTACAAATTGACTTCCAATGATTCTAATGTTTCATCGTGGTTCATAACAAATTTCTTCTTTAGTATCATGCTTCCTGCATCAATACCAGTATCAACCCAATGAACGGTGCATCCGATGTTTTCAAGATCATCACTGAATATTGCCCATTTTTCGCAATCAATGCCACGATAATATGGCAATATCCCCGAATGAGCATTTAGTGTACCTAACTTCGGTATTTGAATAATACACTTGCGAATTATACCTGTTTGTCCGAGAAGCAATAAATCCGGTTTGAGCTCCTTCAAGCACTCCGCTGTTTGCTTAGAATTCGTGCTCTTTGTGTAGATGATACGAATACCCATTTCTTCATATCTGTCAACAAACTTGTTGGTTCTCCATCTAGGCAGCTTTTCTTTAGTAGATAAGACTCTTTGTATTGAGAACAATGCTGCATCAAAGAAACCTACTCTTCTTTTGACATAGTTGAAGAGTTTCAAGTAATATCCGAGAGGTTGCCTTATTACCACTGCCGCCTCAATATGTATATTTCTTGCCATCAATTCATTAATCAATTTCTTGCCGAAAATACTCCCGTTGTTTGTTAGTACAACAATTCTCATGTTCTATGTCTCAGATATTGACAAGTCCCTAAGGACCTTCTCTCTATGTATACAATGGCGAATAACATTAGCAGGTGTATCACAGTAGTAATCTTGTTCAGAAGCGATGTTTTCTAATAGAAATTCATAACTTTTCCCCCAGTCCGGAAAGAATGTAGTATTCAAGACGCGGACATGATAATCAATGGTCAAGACGCCGTCGTGAGTCTTAACTGCTTTGATCAGAGAGAGTATATGATCCTGGTAACTATTGAATTTATGATTTGGTGAATGTCCAAAAAGATGGTCATCCATTAACGTCGGTGGCAATTGAAGAATATTAGTGCTTCTTTGCCTATCCCTATTGTAGAGGTGAAAAGGGGAACAGATACTTCTGCGAAAACCAGAAGCTTCTTCAAAAGCAATTGAGGAATCATATAACAAACCAATGTTCTCGTGCAATTGAGCCGTCTCCGATGGATTATTCGGGTTCATATGCCAGTAATGATGCCTGTTGCCAGACACAGCTTTCCCAAGGCTCTTTTCCACGTTTTCTTTTTCTATACGGAATTGTCGCTCGGACCGATAAGCATAATAGCTGGCATGTAAGCCAACTTCAAAACCCGCCTCATCAATTATGTGCATAACATCTTTATAGAGTTTCTTGCGTACATCATAAAACGAGTCAGGTGCAACAAGTAAATACCTTACAAGGCTCCCCAAGAAACCGAAAAAGTAAAACGCCGATTTCATGCTATACTTGTTTTCAAGGTTCAACCACTCCTGAAATTTAAAGAAGCTCTCCTTCTTGGATAGAATATCTTGTATTTTTGACAGTTCTGATCTTGATCTTCTTGATATTACATATTAAATATCTCTATATGTGGAATGAGTTCAGGATAATCTACATCATGGGACAGAGCTACAGCATACTTCTTGGCTTGAGGCCACAAGGGAAGAAAGGAATGCGTTGCCGAAAAAAGATTGCGGAACAATAGTGCATATTGGTTTATGATTGGAGTGTGTAGTAGACCATTTTGATAAAGAAATGAATCTTGTATCTTGTGTTCACCTTTCCTGTTTCTTCTTATGAAGCTTTCCTCCCATCCAGACAGAAGGAAAAATGAGGAGAATAGAATGTCGTTATTCAAAACGACAATCTTGTTCCCATCTTCAACAACATGTGGCAAAGTCTTATCATCATCATTGAAGAACAACAATAGTATCGATTCATTCGATCTAAACGTCTCTTTTCTTACTGCTATTGGTTTTGTCAATTTCTTGACTGTATTCATTTCGATCTTAAGGATTGCTTGTTTTGCCTGCGCGCACCGATGACCGAAGTAAATATCACAGGAAGAGTGGAGATCCGCTCGGATAAAACGCCACGGGAAACCAGAAATAGTCAGGAGGGTTTCAAATGTGTATCTAATCTCGCTAAGACTGAGAGGATAATCATCACATGGATCAATCACAATTGTTACTGGTTTAGGTTGGGGGATTGTCATTTGAATACACCGTTTGCCATTCTCGCATCAGCATCCGATAGATCACCATTCTCGGATGCACTAGCCATATCAGATCCTTCGTGCCAATCTATTTGCTTAACATGATTGAAACTGCCCGCTTGGCAATATACTTAATATGTTCAGATGTCTTTATCTCTCTTGCCATGCCGAAGATTACACGGGGATTCAGATAGAACTTGATGTGTGCCTTCCGCTGAAGCTTCTTCAGTTTATCCTTAGATATGCCCCTAGGGGAGTAGGGAACTTGAGCCCAAAAGTAATCGCTCCATGATACATTATCTAGCTCACCACTCGCTCTTAATTCATTATAAATAGGTGAGCCCGGAAGAGGAAGAAAGCAGCCAAAACCTGCCCTCTTTAGTTTCAAAGAACAAGCCAGGTCTATCGTCTTCTTGATGTCTTCAGTAGTCTCTTTGGGATAGCCAAGAATAAAGAATCCGACAACGCCCAATCCTACAGAATTGATTAATGACACTTTCTCTCTTACAAGTTCAATAGTTATCTTCTTCTTCATATCGTCTAAAATCTTTTGAGAGCCGGACTCTATACCAACTGCAACTTCGTAACATCCTGCACTTTTCAACTCCTCTAACAACTCTTTATCCAGCGTGTCCAACCTCACTCCATTCGGGAAACAGAAACTTATATTCAAATCCTGTCTCTTTAATTGTTCGCAGAAATCCATCGCAAAGTCTTTTCTTAGTGTGAAGTTGTCGTCCTCGATCAATATTTCCCTTATGCCATATGTTTTCACCAAGAGATTTATCTCTTCAATTATATTTCCAACACTTCGGAAACGCACCTTTTTGCCTAATATTGTAGGCCCGGCACAAAAATTGCATGGGAAAGGACAACCGCGTGTTCCTAAAATTGGAGCAGCCGGATAGTTCTTTAAGAAGAACCCATGCACTGCAGCTCCATAATGTTGTGGCTTGATAAGTTCCCACTCGGGGAAACCAAGACTGTCAAGATCCTGACATCTTTCAATGTCATTCATTATGATTTCATCACCATCTCTCCAGCATAAACTTGGTATTTTTTTTAAAATAGAAGTACTGATATCTCCCTGTTTAATAGCCTCAATAACCATGGCTAACCCTTTTTCAGCCTCTCCCATCAATAAAAAATCAGACTGATGTATATCCTGCAATGTTTCTTGTGGGGCTCCGCTAGGATGTGGACCGCCAAGGATAGTAATTATCTCAGGATTTACATTTTTTGTTATTTTAAGATGTTCTTTAACCGAAGAATAATCCCGGCTAAACATCTGTATTCCTAAGATATCAGGTTTCATATCCTTTATCAAAGACGCAAAGCCTTTGTATCCTAGTCCATTACGATTAAGATCCTCAATTATGACTTCAGCATTATTTTTAATTGCAGTGGCTAAATATCCAAGCCCAAGACTAGGCACTATCTGGTCTTGGTAGTTAATTGGTTTTATTAGCAAGACTTTCATAATAGGCATCCTTTTTTAAATTTGTTCAAAAATTGGTAGCATACATTTAAGCTAGTTTCTACAACAGGAGTATATGGGTAGGCCTGACTCCCTATAATAAGGTATAAATTCTTTATTGGTGTTTGAAAATTGGGTATATGCTTTGAAAATCCCATAGTTACCATCGGTTCAACAAAAGCGGCCCTGTTAATAGTGAAGGCCTGGATCCAGTTTTCCGAGAATTCGGGATTCATCGTGCTCAATTGAGGCAAAATCTCCCGCATGATATCCTCGTCACTTTTTTCTGCTGCTCTTGTATCGGAGCTGAAATAACGTGATATATAGTTTATCGCATACGTGTCAGATGTATTTTCAGGATAGATTCCTGAGTAGTTTATTATTGACGTAATACCGGACCTCTCGTCAGCTACAGCCAGCATGTAATACGGCGTAATAGTATGCTTTAGTTTAAGCAATAATGAGATATTGCCCACATATTTTGCACGAGAGAGGAAAGACCCGTAGCCAGAGAAATCGTCTAATAACCTCTCCGCTAATGGAGAAGGCATGGCAAGTATTATCTTAGCAAACGATAACGAACCCAAACTGCTGTCTATAATTAACCTGCCATTCGGCCCTTCCCGTATTTTATTTGCCGTTGTGGCTTTGCATACTGTCACATTTTGCTCAACCAGCAGTTTTTCCATTCTATCTATAAGAGTCTTGAATCCTCCTCTTATATAGCGTGCTTCTCTGTTTCTTACACGGTTTACACGATCATTTCTAGACCACAAATCCACAGCAGAGATTGCATCCCTGAATTCTCCAAATTTCGACTTGAACATTGGCTCCCAAAACAATTCATAATTATAATCACCGCCAACACTAGACAACCAATCTTTTGCAGATATATTTTCTAGTCTTTTCCAACCTCGCATTTTAGTGAATACGCTTGTAAGTCCCAGTCGTACTCGATTTATGTAATTTAGCGGAGGAAAGGTAATAAGATCCCATAATCCTGATAAAGGAAACTGGCAGCCTTGGTAAAAAAATCCATTCTTTACATTTATAGGTTTTACCGCTTGAGATAAACCTAACTTCGATAAGAGCCTTAAAATATTGTTGTCTGAATTAGAGAAGATATGATAGAATTTATCAACATATATGTCATCGAGCATTGTATAACCTAGCGATCCGCCCAGCTGATTGTCTTTTTCTATTAGTGTGACTTGCCAGCCGTCTTGGGAAAGTTCATACGCTAAGGTTAATCCAGAAATTCCGCCACCTACAACACAAATATCCAATCTAGTTTCCTCCAAAATTAATACAAAATTAATCTATTCTTATGAAAGCATCTTTATTTTTGATATGCCTTATAAGCCGTTTTCCGCTTCTACCAAACCATATGCCTGTAAGACGGCATACAAATGCCTTTAGTAATACTCGTGGATAGCCTCTACCAGCTTTTAAAAAAGAAAATTTAGAAACCCCGGCTACTCTTTTTTTAGGCGTGCCTGTCACCTGAGCTATCTTGTAGCCTAATAGGCAGGCCTTTAAAGTTATTTCTGGTGAGAGTTCAAAGCCCGGAGATTCCAACGCAAGGTTTTTTAAAACTCTAAGATCAAGACATCTATAAGAATAAGTTGTATCTTTTAAATCAACGCCCAACAGAAATACAACCAACCACCTGAAACCAAATTGGTATATTTTGAATTTTAACGGGGAGTTGTCGTCGCTATTATTAATCCTGCGTGAGAGTAAAACCAAATGGTTTCCCTCGTTTATTAATCTTACCATCTGAGGAATGGTTTCAATGGGGTCCACAAGGTCAGCGCAACATATTACAGCCATTTGGCCAGATGCCTTTTCCAAGCCAACTCTCACTACGTTACCAAAACCGCGGTGCAGGTGGCTTTTATATACGCTTATAAATGGATATTGCTTTTTAAGGCAGAGAGCAATGTTGTAAGTGTCATCAGTTGAATTATCATCTATGACAACAATCTCTATATTCAGATTCTCTTTTTGTTTAAGTGCGACTAACTCATTAACTATTGCTCCTATATTTTGTTCTTCATTTAAAGTAGGAACGACTATAGTTATTTTCTGGTTATTTGAATCACGAAAGGAAGACGATTTTATATTATACATTTTATACCTATAAGCCCAAGAGATGTTTTTCCTGCCAATTGATAGTTTTTTTAATGCCTTCACTAGTAGATATTTTTGATTTATAGCCAAATTTTTTGTAGGCTTTTTCGAATGAGGTGTCTTTCTTTCTTGTCACTAGCCAATCTGGATCAGTTAATCTTATTAAACTCCTGGCTTTATTGGTATAATCACATATCATTTCAGCTATTTTTTGTGTGGATATTAATTCATCTCTGCCAATGTTATAAGCATTATATTCGTGCCCTTGGCAACTATCCAAAGCTAATATACACCCTTCAACAATATCATCGACATAACACCAGCTTCTATACGTATTACGATGCACATTTATAGACTGGTTATTAAGTACACTGTATATAAACCTAGTCATAGCACTTCTGAATGGACTGGGAAATTCACCATCTCCATAACACATGAAAAATCTAAATGACAGTGCCTCAAGCCCATAATGATCCACGAAGTGTTTAATATATTGCTCAGCTTGATACTTTGATATTGCGTAACAATTCGTAAGATCCGGCGGATACTTGTCAGTCAGGTCTTCAGTTATTTTAAATTTATCTGCTAATTTGCCATAAACCTCCGATGTACTCGCATTGTATAGCTTTGCACCATGTTCGATACATAATTGAATAATATTCATTGTACCACTTACATTCATATCAATACCCCTTCGAGGGAATTCTTCTCCTAACTCTCTGCCAACCTCACCTGCCAAATGGTAAACATGTTTCACATTGTACTTCTTAAATATTTTATGCATTTCTACAAAACTGGATATATCTCCTCTTTCATAAGGTACTTTCATTTTTGTGGGGTCTATTCTCATAAGATCGATCCCTATAACACTATAATCAAGTTTACTAAGCGCCTCACAGAGATGTGAACCAATATGACCAAGTGCACCCGTTACCAAAATACTCATTGTGTAATCTCCTTACTCCTTGACAGTTAACAATTCTAATTCAAACAAAGTCTGCGTGCCTTTATGAAATACAGCCTCAAAATATTTCTCCTCAAAGTCCTCATCCTCTAACAATGACTCAGGATACACGCGTCCTAATTCCTTAAGACGTCTCTTAAAGCGATCAAGCAAGTAGCTATTCACCAAAACATGCGTAACTTTGTGCTCTCTAAGAAAATCAACCAGCTCTTTTTCTGAAGTCATATCAGCAGCATGGTATCCGTCTATCCATTCATGTGTCATAAAGTCGGGTTTAATATAGAACGCACTGTAATTCCAGAGGCATACAATCCTGCTGTTTGGAGGCAGATTGCTATTGATATATTGGATCATTTCGTAGTTCGGATATGCCCTGCCATCTCTGAAAATATGCCTTAAATAATCTTCCTCACTTCTAAGTCCGACTACGGTCGGTATCCGCCAGACAATTGTATTTGCATTTATTAAACCAGTTTGAAATAGCAGTATCGCGACAACGCAACATGAAACCAAAGTTTTCTGATATTTCCTGCCATGTAAATAAAACTGCCAGAAAGACCATGCAGCGAGACCGGATAAAATGCCTAGAGCCGGCAAAAAATGTCTTGTCCGCTGCTTGCCAAGATACCACAGGATTGAATAGACCAGAATATAAAGCAGAACAATTTTGATCTCACGAGGTATATTTTTTTTGTATAAAAGAATTCCTGGTATAAATGCTAGAATGAAAGGTCCTGCCAAAGAACCCATTCCAAAAGCAAACCCTGGCTTGAGAGACATATCCCAGAAGATCTTGAAGTAACCAAAAAGCCCTGTCTCCGGGTTTAATCCTGTAACAACGGCATAATCCTGTGGGTTATGCCCGCCCCAGACCCTTTCAAAGAATTGTGCGAATGCCGGGTAAACAGGGTTCCTGTATTCCATCATATTATAAGTATAGGTGGGCCAGAAAGTTAAAAGTAACCCGCTGACGAAAAGCAACCATGCAATTAAAAAGGGTTTGGCACTGAATTTAGTATCACTCTTAATAAAAAATGGTATAAATAAAAATATGATAAAGGCGCTGTAAAGCCCTATAAACTTAGAACTCAGGGAAAAACCTATCAATACGCCACTTAAAAAGAGATAATTTCTGTTTTTCTTATGTTTACTAATGTATAAGAAGGCCAATATACCTGCTAAATCGAAAAATACCCAGCCCAAATCAACCTTTGTACTTTCCACTAGCAAAATCACATCAGGTATAAACAGAAAGAAAGCGGCAGAGATAAGAGCCACCCATCTTGTGGCGAATAATCGTGTCACAGAATAAACAGCCATTGAAGACAGAACCGCCATCCACCAACCAGACAACAACATGGATAGTGAGGGAGATTTAAAAAGCAGTCCGATTGAATTCATTGTTAAAATGAGAACAGGAGTCGCACCTAAAACGGCATGAGGCGGATGAAAAAAGCTATGATACTCGACCCATTTTCTTGGGACATACAGGTAAGATGCAATGGAATCGCCATTAGCTATTGGAGCAAGGCATGAAAGAAGAAGGAGACACTCCTGTACCAATAGTAGGCCCAAGAGCACTTTTAAAAATAAAGGAGATTCTCTGTATGTTTTTATTAAACTTGATAATCCCTTCTTTAAATCAGTGGTTACCGGGTAAATTTGTTTCCAACCAACTGCTAAACCAATTAGAAATATCAACCATACAACCCATAAATACAGCCATCCAAAAAGAGCAGCAATCCAGACCAATGATAATAATGTTCCCAGTCCAGTGGCAGTTGAAAACAGAAGCCTGGATGATGTCGCTTCGGGTACTGTTTGCAACCACAAAATGACCTGACGACCTAAAATGGCAGCGACAGCTATTATAATTATTGAAATAAATACAGAGAACATCGCTGGTTATTTGAAGAACTGCGTAACTATTTCCCGAAATTTATATAAGGCACGAAAAAAATCACCCAAGGCTATCTGATATACAAAATAACAGATAGTAACAAACAAAATCCAAACAAAGAATATTTTTGCCTTCAAATCCTCCACTTTATTTATAAGCCATAATAATAGCTACCAAACTGGGAAAACTATGTTACCTGGCTCTTAATACTAAAATCCAACGGGCTCAACCACCATGCAGCTGCACCTATTATTCCACCTCCAACAAAAAATACCAGGAGCACACCCATAGAATATGCAAGAATCAGTTCGAGACTAATTCCTGCGGGACCAAGTAAAAACAGAAGCGCTGTTTCTCTTGTTCCCAAACCGGAGATAGAAATAGGTAAAAAAGTAAAGAGGTTAGTCATAGCCATAATTGGAACAATCTCCAAATAGGTAATCTTCATTGCAAGGGCCTTCGCAACGATGAAGCACTGGAGGAAAAAAAGAGCATAACTGAGACAGGTTAAAAATCCGGCCTGCCACATCCGCCATCCTATCAACTCCTGAAACCCTTTGCTGAATTGTTCTGCTCCTTCTTTCGCAAAATCAGGCAATTTGGCTGCCAATATTTTTTTGTAAAACAAAGAAACAACCTGTTGCATCTTGCCTGACAACAAAAAAAGTGAAGGTATTGCTACTGCACAAAAAATTCCTGCCCAACCGAAAACATAAGCTCCTGGCCAAGGCACTATCGAGATAAGACCAACCATCGCAAGCATGAAAAGCAAATATAGATCACACAAGCGATCAGTTAGAACGCTGGAAAAACCCCGACTCAAATTTGTTATTCCTGCCTGCTTTAGATATAATGCCTTGGCAAATTCTCCAAGACGGCCAGGAGTAATAATGCCAAGATAAACAGAGCTTAAATAAAATAGAAAAGCGTCTCGGTTTTTTATGACATGCCTTTGCATTGAAAGAAGTAATTGCCAACGTGTTGATTTAAGCCATATTTGAGGAATATTAATTAGGAAAGCAATAATGATCCAGAGTGGGTTTGCTTCGCTTATTGTGTTTTTCATTTGAGGCCAATCGATCTTGAACAGAATATAAGCCAAAATTATCAGGCCAAGGTAACGCCAAATTTTATATTTTAACATCGTGCAACAAGAAGTTGATTGGCCATCACGAAGTTTAAGTGAAGGCGCCGTACAAATTTTTCAATAGTGAATTCAAAGGGCATTCCAACAGGCGACAACATGAATTTCTGTGTCTTAAGCATGGTAAACTCGCTCTGGAGCGCCAAATCACACAGTTGTTTAAGGCTCATAACTTTATTGTGTTGATCCACTTTCAGATGCCCCACTATCGTTGCTAAATATTCCCAAAATGGATCAGGGGAAGTTAACACCAATATACCACCTGGTCGTAAGATCCTTTTAGCTTCTCTCATAGCTTTGCCAGGGTCAGGGACATGCTCAATAACAGCCGTTGCTATTGCAACGTCAAAAGAATCATAGGGGAAGTCGAGTGATTGCATATCTCCCTGAATGATTTCGAGATCAGGAAATTTCGCTTTTCCAAAATCAACCAGTTGCTGGCTATATTCAACTCCAAGACAATGAGTTTGAGGATATTTTCGATGAATCATATCAAGCATTCTGCCATCAGCAGTACCAAGATCAATTATGTCTTTTGCCGGCTTTAAGGAAAACTCTTCTATTGCTGACAACACTTCATGTGTTCGTCGCCATAAGCGATATCGCAAAGACTTTTTGGTATCTCTCCCTTCAGCATACTCCATATCCAATGAACCCGTATGGCTTAACTTGGTCATAAATTAACTAACCACCTTTTCTTTAACAATGTGACGATTTTTGTTAAATTGAGTCAATTCCGAATCATCCAGCATCTCACCATGAACATCAAGTTCCTGCGCCTGAAAATACCTGGACTGCGGCACATAGCGAACAAAGAATTCATCGCCAAAGGATAACTTGCTAAATTTTAAATTGCCTTCTATCTTTACTTCACTTGTCAAAATGATTTTATCGCATGTAACTTTTAAAGACCTTTTGAAACGTACTGGAGCGGGACGATTTCCAAGCATTAGCATCTTTCTTATTTTCCCTTTCAAAGTATGTGCAAGTCTAGGATGCCAACCGATCAGGAGGAGGATTGAACGAAAGATTATATTCTTTAAGGGATTGAAAAGCTTATTGCTGGGAACTATGTTCATATTGCCAGAAACTTCCCAGCCATCTTCTGACATTTTGCATTCATAGCCAGGATCTATCCACTGGGATGTCACAACGCTTTGATTGTGGAGCCTGCCTATTATACCGCAGTCATTGCAAATCAGATTTCCTGTTTTGCAATCAAAAACCTTTACCACCCCACCTTTGGCAAGATTTGATATACAGTAAGTGGAACCCGTTTTTTTAGCCCATATTTTAGATTGGGGAAGACATTTATAAAAGATAGGATCTTCGTAAGGCAGAAGTGGTGTTTCGTGTTGTCGGGGAGTGAAATCAAGATAAGCCTGCAGATATTCAGGCACTCGGTAAAAGACATAACGATCAGAAATGATTTCTGGTGGGACAAGCTTTCCCTCAGAAAGAGCTACAAGCATTTTTTCCGCAATAGCCCCTGCAAGGGGGATTTCCTTTGCAAACACCTCAAAGCCATGAGGATAAAAATGGAGTGTATTCCGGCTTCCCATGCTGCCAGCATAAAATCCGTTAGGATAAACAAAACAACTACAAAATTGCACTGACTGTTGAACCACTTCCAGAATTTCAGGGTCAGGGTTCTTCCGGTAAATCTTGCCCAAGAAAGAGATAGTGGCAGATAGATAGCCAGGATCTGCGCCATCATACTCTAGAGACCAACCCTCATTGCGGTCGTGATATTTCAAAAAGCCCTGAAGGAGCCTTTCGTATCCCGCCTTTAATTCCGAATGACCCAGAAGTTCATACGATTTCCATACAGCAAGGCAAGCTATGGCGTGATGGTTGGCCAGGTGATCTTCCTCTGATTCACCCTTTGCAATAAAGTAGGCCGCCCGGCGCACCGCTTCAAGAATACGTTGGGCTACATCTGTCGACATTTCATCATTTAACAAATTGAAGGCTTCGACTACGGCAAAAGTCGTGAATGCTGTCGGCCCACCCCATCCACGCTCGTAAGGATAGAATTCATCAAATGAACCATCTTTATGCTGAATTTGCGTCCAGAAATCCATACCAGCGATAGCCCAATCTCTAATCTTGATCTTCCCTTTATAGATGTTTCCAGGAAAATCATATTTATAAACTAAGGCAAGGCTATGAACCCCAAACTGTCGCACTGCATCCGGAAAATCAGATGTCTTGTCTAACCAATAATCACGGTGGAAACATCCATAAGTAGGAGAAAATGAATTGCGGTCCTGGTTCCCAAGCAACCTTGGAATTTGTGAAAGTGCCTTTTGTGCATAGATATTACGAAGCTCTGACATGTTATTTCATCCTTTTATCTATCAAATCGGCAATCATACCAATGGCCAAAACTTGAACCCCACAAATAAAAAACAGCGTTGTTGTGACTCCAAAAGCACGGGCGATAAAAAGCCTATAAAGTAGCAAAAGAAAGCTGGTCCCCATGAAAAACATGCTAATTGGCAGGAATATCTTCAAAGGGTCAAAGTATAGTACCATACGAATAATAAGCTGCAAGAAATTTAATGTATCGCGAATTGGTCTAACCTTAGAATTTCCTTTCCTTGCGTGATAGTCTATAGGAACATATTTTACCTGATAACCATTCATCAGCATCAACAACGTTATCGTAGCAGTAAACGAGAAACCATCCGGAAGCAATCGAACAAACGATTCCACCACTTCTTTTTTCATAATACGAAGCCCGGAATTCAGATCAGGAATCTTCTGGCGAGTGAGATAGTTAGCAAGCAGGTTCAAAGCCCATTTTGCAGGCTTTCTAATCAATGGGATTCTTACATTCGCACCAGTTCGCGCCCCCACCAGCATATCAAGACCCTTTTCCACCGTTTCATGAAAAAATTCCGGAATGCGATTAGTTGGATAAGTCTCATCAGCATCTGTTATAGCAAGATAGCTCGATTTAGCAGCGCTGATGCCTGTCTTAAGTGTAGCCCCATAACCCCGATTCATCGGATGGTTTATCACCCGAAACCCCTGTTCTGAGAGTTTACCTAAAACCTCCTCTGTTCCATCACTGGAGCCATCATTAACCAGGATTATCTCTATATCAAAATCAGCGGCTCCTCTGATTTTTTCCAGATTTTGAATAGTAGTGCTTATCGCGTCCCGTTCATTATAAATTGGGACGATTATCGTCAGGCCCTGTCCTTCCATTTCATCCTCCATGCCCTACCAAAAGTGCATTCACAATTCCTTCTGCAGTATGTCTATCACCGTAAAGGTTAATGGGATTAGCTGCTTTATCTGTACTGAGCGCTATGACTCTTTTAACCTTCTGGTCAATTGCTACATCGATGACATTTTCCGCACCCAAAATATTTGTTTTAACTGCCTCGAACGGGTTGTATTCAGCTGCAGGTACCTGTTTCAATGCTGCAGCATGAATCACATAATCCACCTTGTGAAAAGCTCTATGCAGCCTTTCTTTATCGCGAACATCCCCAATGAAATAACGCATACAGTCATATTTTGAATCGGGAAATATTTGTGCCATTTCAAACTGTTTAAGTTCATCCCGGCTGAAAATAATTAATCGTTTTGGTTCATATTTCTTCAATATTATTTCTGTCGCCTTTTTACCAAAAGAGCCTGTGCCACCAGTGATCAATATGTTTTTGTCATTCAGCATTGCAATACCTACCTCTTCAACCAGATTTTTGTCCTTCCAATATTTTTACCACAATCCTCGCATTTGCCATTCTACACCACAACCGCATCGACAATACCATTTTTTTCACGTGGTTAAGTCTGTTATTCCTTTTGTTGTTTGAGTGTTGAGCATTATCCTTTTTCCACCAGTATTTTTACGATCCTCTCAGCAGTATGGCCATCCCAAATAGATGGGCATTTCCCTTTAAGTGAGCTTCCCTCCAAAAATTTTGTTACTTCTTTTATAATCTTTTCTGGATCATCTTTTACTAAGATATTGCTTCCCTCGGTTATTGTGATAGGACGTTCGGTTGTGTCTCTTAAGGTAATACAGGGGATATTTAACACTGTTGTTTCTTCTTGCATGCCACCTGAATCAGTCAAAACGATCTTTGCGTGAGCCATGAGCTTCAAAAAATCCAGATAACCAAGAGGTTCAAAACAGTGTATCTTTCTTTTAAGCCCGTTGCTGTCGTAATAGTCTTTGGGGCCTAAATCTGGTGAGGGATAAAACTCAAAATTCGATTCCATGCGGAACGTCTTTACCTGTTTTCGAGTTCTCGGGTGGATAGGGAAAAGGATAGGAACTCTGGAACTGATTTGCAGCAAACCTTGAACAATACGTGTGAGGGATCTTTTGTTGTCTACATTGCTGGGGCGGTGAAGGGTTAGAAGACAGTAGTCAGTGATTGGTGGATAGTTGTCAGCAAGAACTTTCTGTCCTATCCCCAGTCTTTCAAGGATGTTCCTCTTTTTTGACTGTTCCAGGTTAAACAGGAGACTATCCACCATAATGTCTCCTACCAGGTAAATCTTTTCTTGGGGGATACCTTCCTTGAGCAAATTCTCATCACCATCCGGCGAAGGGGTAAAAAGGTAATCTGACAGGGCATCAGTTACGATCCGGTTGATCTCTTCAGGCATACTTCGATCAAAGCTGCGGAGTCCTGCCTCGACATGAGCTACAGGGATGTGAAGTTTTACAGAAGCGAGTGTACAGGCCAGTGTAGAGTTTACATCTCCCACCACAATAACCAGATCCGGTTGCTTCTTAAAGAGGATTTTTTCAAATTCGATCAAAACTCTTCCTGTTTGTTCACCATGGCTTCCTGAACCGATTCCCAAATTGACATCAGGCTCTGGAAGATTGAGATCTTTAAAAAAAGATTCAGACATATTAACATCATAATGCTGACCGGTGTGGACAAGAAGTGGACAGATAATATTGCCGTTAAGATTGTTATAAGCATGGATAGCCCTTACCAAAGGTGCAATCTTCATGAAATTGGGGCGTGCTCCAGCAACTAGTATCCATTTGAGTAATTGTTTTTTCGTGCTCATAAGAAAATAACTCCACGTATGAGTCGAGTAAAGCTCATGCGCGCTTGAACTTAGCTAAAGCCTTGGCTATTTCGGCGTTTCCGCTTTACGTGCCCGCAAAGAAGGCGACCTTGGTTCTAAAGCAACTTGCTTGCTTGGTTAAATCGGTCTTATTGCTAAAACCGTTTTGTCCCGATTATCCCTTTACCTATCTCTTAGGTACCTATCTGTTAAGGGGGGCGTTGTTGACTATGTTGAAGTAAAGGGGTCAAGTCTGCTCTTGACTCATGTTCGAGATCGGGCGTCTGCAGGGCGGTCTTCTTCACGGCGTCAGATTTAATGGGGGACGTTGTTTGGTAATTAGTTTATTTGCAACTTTAC
>SDBT01004004.1_pt1 | contig 25206 bp, 43 predicted proteins | sample 2277101 | NCBI WGS metagenome assembly SDBT01 (sample SAMN10404973, study PRJNA504765) | marine sediment metagenome | isolation source: marine sediment core GS10_PC15, 103 cmbsf | place: Arctic Ocean: Southern Knipovich Ridge | collected 2010 | reverse complement strand
GCAACCTCATGTGGAATAATCATATACATGAATTCTTCATAGTTTCTAAGAAAAAGAATCTCGTTCAAACTCATAATATAAATTTTTTCACTATTGCATCCTGTTGCCGTACCTGCTGCACTATCTATAAGTGCTGGTCGAAACCGAATGCCGCTTAATTCATATCTTGGTATTTCATATTTCGTAGTCAGTTTATCTAACAATCGTTGTGCTTCAGTTTGAGCATCTCCTCTTAACTGATATATCGATTTTCCTTCCGGTGCAAACTCGAGCGATTTCTGAACCGCATCATACTCAGCTTGTTTTACCGCTTCGTCCATTTGCTCAACTTGTTGAGCCAATAACCTTATATCATCATCCAGTTCGTTAACAGCAATCGCAAGCGTACAAGCTGTAAAAATAATCGTTGACGCTACTAATATTGTTAATAATTTACTGAATACATTCAATGTCGCACTGCCGAATCCTTAAACCATGATAGAATCTTCTGTATATCCGTTTCTTCATCGACCATTTCGACAAACAGATGGAAAGGCAAAAGTTCTCTATCAGTATTTACGGCTTCGTACAGTACTGTTAGCTCCTTTAGGCTCATGTTGATTTCCAACACATGCGAAAATGATTGCGTTCGATGAAATTCATATTCCTTTTGAGCTTAGCCCAAATCAACGAATTAGAAAACATCGACCAGTCATTGGATGGGAACGCAGTCTTGTGAATATGCGCTTCACATTCAATTAAACTTAAATGTAGTTTATCCATGTTGAGCATGATCACCCTAAAAGTGATCAAAGGTCAACAGCAGAAATTATAAGGAAATTAGGGAGTTAGTCCGGTTTATAATTCAATAAATTTTTCAGCGCGTATTCGGGTTCTAATTCTTTCAAGACGACCACAAAATTCACGAACAGTCAAAACTGTTTCTTTTGCGTTTGACCTTCCTATGGAATGTTTAAGAATAGCATTTTGTGAAGCTAGTAACGCCTTCTTTGCTTTCGCGTTTTGATCAAACATACCGTTATATGCTTCATCGAGAATATCCTGGTACTCTTGAGATTCTCGTTTGATTGGTTTTCCCTGATACCATAACGTTTGTGTCTTCTGCCATTTCTTTCCAGAGCCAGCACGCTTAGCACCAATGCCTACCTTCTTAAAAATCTCTAATTGCATTTCAGGACTTTTAAATTTTAGTCCTTGAAGAAAGCCTTCCATTGAAGAAACTTCATGCCCACGAAACGTAAAAGGATGTGGAGCAAAGTTTGATAATGCTCCCGCAGGATAAGCTTTTCCTGACTTGATATCCATTACTTCAAATATTCTACTTCAATGATTTGATACCCGACAAGAGACTTAATTGCATCATAATTACGTTGGATATTTTCATCGAAGACATCAATCCAAACACCATCGTTCCAGTCTTTACACCATTTGTGTTGACCCGCAATCTCGTTGTATTGAGCATTGATCGCATGCGCTAGCGCATGTTCGGCATGTAGCGGTGAGTTAAAAATGCCGTAAGCATCAACGTCTCGAAGGCGATTAAGTTCAAGGGCTTCAGGATTCTCAGTATAATAATCGTGCATATCTTCTCTTGATTCCCAGTACGGATCATACCATACGTACTTTTTTATGAACGCTTGCTTTACCCACGGCGCTCTGCCTCCAAACGCATAGTGAAGAAAAAATAAACCCAAAATTATTTTAAGAAAAATCATTCAATGCCCTCGATAACGTCTGTGTAAACATAATTTTTAATTAAATCGACCAGTCTATAACCTTCGCCCATTACAACTAACAACTCTTCAACCTTCTGTAAATCATAATCACACCACTTAACGGCTTCCTCAAGATAATACATTCCCCAGTTCGCTTCGTATAGCGCTTCTTTATAGTCTCCATTATCGAGGAATTCTATTTTAGCGGCCGTAATTCTTTTTTCTGCTTCTAATGCATGATACGAGCACGTCAATTGTTGATCAATATCTTTATGATCTTCAAAATACCGTTCAGCATTCTGCAAATTTTCTGGCTCATCTCTGCAATATGAAATTGCTGATAAAAGTGAAAAGAATGCCTGTTCATTATAATAGAATGCTGCATCCCACTCATCATCTTCTGCAAACTCAATTGAGTTAGCAGTGTTTCGTATGGCATCTTTAATATGTTGTTCACACTCTGTTCCAATAATTGCTTCTGCAAATTTCTCGAGAATTGATTTATCCTGCGCAAGACATGCGAAAGGTGAAAATAGTAACAATAGAATGAACACTCTCATAAGCCAAGTATATACGAGTTTCACCCTGCCGGCAAGCCTCTTTTTTCCTGCAGTAAATATGAGGATGGCAAAGAAGAGAAGTATTCCATTTGAAGATGCTCGTGATTATATCCAAGCAGAATGTATAGGGTCACGAAAGCAATATACTGAGTGGCACAAAACGAATAGGCCAAAGCAGATTCCACTATATCCTAATCGGGCTTACGAAGACGAGTGGCTGGGTTGGAACGATTTTCTTGGAACGAACAACAGTTTTGACAACAAAAAACGTAATTATCGCCCATTAGCAGAGGCTATCGCATGGGCTCACAAGCTGAACCTCCCCAAGCAACAAGAATGGTTAAAGTATTGCACAGAGAATCGTGATACAATGCCAAAAGACATTCCAACAAGACCAGATCTGGTTTATGATGATTGGCTAAGTTGGATGCATTGGCTTGGGAATAGGCCTCGTCAGAAAGTAGAAGCTCAGCAAGAAGTTGTAAGGTCATCAACGGTCTTTTATGTAATCCAAGAGAAAGAATATGCTAGTCATACGACAATTTTCACGTTTGGCCTCGAAAAAGGAGGCGTGTCCGCTATGAAAGAGTGGTGGGAGCTGACGAAAAGCTTCAAACTTATCAAGATGTTTCAATACGATGAAAGAGAAATGACCAAAGTTCAACAAGCAATCGAAAGGAATTCAACGCCATATTGGGGTGCTGAAAAGGTCCGTATTGTTCCAAACATAAATCAACTCGTCTATGAGATCGGTAACCACTTGATGATAGCCCAAATACGCTAAATAAGCGTATGCATCAAACTTTCAAACAATATCTTGTTGAAGCTCGTTATACCGTCCGTGCTGAGCTAAAACCTCTTGTTTTACATGGTACGAAAGCCGAGTATCAAGAAGATGAACGATATCGAAGAGGATACTCCGAATTAATTCGTGGACAGTATCCTGTAATTCGATTCTATACTTCACATTGGCGCGATGTTTCCTGGGAAGGTACGGTTAAGCGAAAAATACCAGACGAGAAACACCGAGTTCAAGAATATTATTATACGTTAGTTGATCCAAAACCAATTATTGTTAATATTCTTAATGAAACAAAGATGGGCGGGAAATCATTAAAACGATTATCAGAAATTGAAATTATTGAAGGTGCAGATCAGCTTGTAAATTATTGGACAAAAAGACCATATAAAGGAATGCAAAAACGAGCTAAAGTTTTTCGCGAAGATCCTAATATTGAATTAGGATATGAGCAACCACTTAGTGAAGCTATAGACTCCAAAAAGATATATGTCATGACAAAGGATCTGAAACGGTCATGAAACTTCAACACATAATTGAAGCAAAATACGTATCAGATACTCGCGACCCTCAGTGGTTTAGAGATCTACGACATTATATACGCCACAATATTCATGAGTATGGTGATGCTAGTCATGATGAAGAGCAACTTTATCGTTGGGCAAGCGATCACCAAACAATTCTTAACAAACTTTTTGCAGATGTGATCAAATCCCGAGAGGATTTTATTCGAGAATGGTACGAGTTACAGTTCGACGGTGAGGAAGCTGAGGAAGCTGCAACAAATGAACAACGTAGACAAGTGGCAGCTGATTTATGGGCGACTGGAGAGCAATATTATAAGTTTCCGTTGTTTAAAGAGTTACGAAATCGTTGGCCTGAGGAATGGGTTGACCGAATTTTAAATATTATGGTTGATGTAGCAAGTGGGATGCGCGAATGAAGATTAAGCAAATACTTACTGAAGGCTGGTACATTAATGTAAGTTTTCCTGTTAACGTTGACGAATTTAATCGAATAATGAACAAACATGGAGTTTCAATTCAATGGGAAACAAGAAAAGGTCGTGTCCAACCATCACATCGTCGAATGGCTTGGTTACAAATGGGAAATGGGGAAGATGAAACTCTCTCTCTTGAGTTAAGCGTTACAAAACACGGGATGGTTACTAGTGCAACTGGTCGAGCACACAATATTGCAGGTGGCCGTAACCGCTCTGCAATGAAAAAATTGGAAAAACTTTTAACTAAAGAATTCGGTAACGAATGGGAAATAGAGGATGAGAGTGAGGAATGAAGATTATAGACATTCTCGAATACGATTATCCAGAGCATAAAATGCGAGACGTAGAACGTCTTCCTCGTCAGTTTAAAGGTGAGTTTAGTACGCCCGAAGTAATGAAACGTAATCCAAAAGTAAAACATAGAGGAACTGGAGCATTTGCTTCAACGTATTCTCACGAAGACCGTCCACATGATATTCGAAGAGTTACAAAGCAACAATTGCTTCCTGATGGATACAGAAAGTACCACGAAGAGTTGCAAAAACATGACGATAAGGATAATCCATACTTTCCTCAATTCAGTGAGGGAACAACTTATCGAAAAGGAAACAGATCTGTGCTCTCTGTTCAAACTCAACGCCTTAGAAGGCTTCATGAACTAACAAAAGAAGAGACTGAGTCTGTTTTAGAGCGTTGGTTTGGTAAGAATTTCCATGATATTGTATGGAACAAGATCCTTCATTTCGGTCCATGGAGTGCTGAAACTTCTCATAAGGAAGGTTGGGGCGCACCGGTTATTACAGGGGTTCTGCGCAGAATCGTTGAAGATATCCACGTTCGTGACCATGTTAAGGATAAAGAACTCAACAGAGCGCTCGATTTCATTAAATATAAGGTAGTTGGACCAGGACCTCCCGATTTTGACTTAGGAACCAACAACATAATGTATAAGAGGTCACGATATGGAATACAAATTGTACTAACGGATCCAGTAGCATGAAAATTAAACAATTAACAGAAGCAAGGTTGGCGAAGCCAAAGCCACAACACCGTAATCTTTCCGATGAAAAGGTTGTTCAAATGTTCTTTGAGGAAGACGAGTTCCAACGCAAAGAATACCTTAGGGATTATGACCCAGGAGATTCTTTATACGGTACACGATACTTTTATGTTAAAAAAGGACTTGTTGTTCACGATAACAGACAACATGAGATTATTAGTAATGTAGTATGGTTTCCTCCCGTGCGTAAAGGTAAAGGTAAGTGGGTAACAATGGACCATGAAAACGACCAAGAATGGGAAGTTAATCCTTCTAAATTTGAAATAGACATGACAACTCCTGTATACAGAAAATGAAAATTAAACAAATAATAATAGAGGCGAAGTACGATCAGGTTTATCCAGAAAAACCAGATTTCAAAATGTATAGACCTCAAGCCAATGATAAATTTCATCATCGGTTATATACGTTCTTTGAACCAGAGGGAGAAAACGAGTACCTTAGTTTTGTAAAGAAAGGCAACCCTGCACACAGAGACATTTATAAAGCACAACAGCAAGGTGAAATATCGTATGAAGAGTATCAACGTTTAAATATCCCAAGACATGTTTTTACGGGAGCAATTGATCAGGTGTTCAATGTGAAAAAAGACTATGTGGCTTTTGAACCATCCAGTCATAGTAATCAATGGTGGCAACGAATAATAGGAGTAATTCTTAGACACAAAAATAACAAAGTGACTAGTATGGCAGCAATTAAGGATACTGGTGGAAAGATTCGACCATTTACCAAAGAAAACTTCCTAGAACTAAAAATTTATAAAGACGTAGACGTATGAAACTCGAACAATTAACAGAAGCAAAATTAAGCGGAGGAGATCCGTTTTCGCAGTATTTTCATCCTCCTCAAGAGTTTCTTCCTGGGGGCAATCATACTGGTGTATTTTGGCTTGAACTTAAAGATTCTAAAAAATTTAGAGTGCTTTTTAATGAGCAACAGCTCGGTCATCATCAACTGAGACTATGGGTAGAAAGTACAGAACCAGGCCATCATGGACTGGATCAAGATTGGCCGGTGACGGCGAAAATTGGTGATGGACAATTATATATAAACAATGGATTTGGTGATGGAAGAAACTTTGAGGAACGTGAATCTAAAATTCGAACGTTTAAGAACAAACAAGGCGAACAAGAGCGTGGCATCTTTCTCGATAGAGAAACGTTTAAACTCTTAGAAATATACGAATTGGTAAAACGAGTATGAAACTATTTCAACTAAATGAAGCAAAATATGCCGAGGATAAAAGCCCCGAGTTCTCCGGGTTGACAGCTGAACAGGTTATCAAAAAATTCTTTGATCTTAACGATGAGGTATCAACACCTGGTCACAGTAGACACTTTGAACCAAAAGAAGGGTTGCTTATTCAAGATGCAAGTGGGGGTGATATAATTCAATGGATAGTGTTTACAGAAGCTGAACACTACTATGGACACGGTATGTGGATTGCTCTTGATCACAATACCGATAAAGAGTGGTCTGTTGATCCGTCAAAACTTATAGTTTCTCAAACAAGAATATTGTACAAATGAAACTTAACCAACTAATAGAAGCGAAGTACGCTAAGAGCGCCCCCCAGCACACCGGGTTTTCAATCGAAAAGGTTGTGAAGATGTTCTTTGATTATCAAGATAATCCTAATTTTGAGCCCAATGATGATCGAGAATTCTCTCCCAAGCATGGGTTATATATTGAAGATAACCAAGGTAATGGAATTGATTGGTTGATACTTAGATCGGACGGCAAATGGTTTGCATTAAATGTTCACCAAAGTTCAGATTGGGAAGTTACTCCATCAAATCTTAAAGTTTACCAAACATCACTTGTATATGAGTCTTATCTAACAGAAGCAAAGTACGCTGGTCAAAATAAATCCCAGTACACTAACCTCCCTGCTGAAAAAGTAGTGAAGATGTTCTTTGATTTTAATGAAGAATTAACACGAGAGACGATAGAGGACGTTCCTGGCTTTCACAACGAAAAATTCTTCGAACTTAAACCCGGCCTATCGGGTACATATATCAGAGGCGGAACTGATAATGCTTATTCAATGCATCAATTCGTAGACTTATTCCTCGCCGACGACGGGTGGCATGTTCTTGATGATGCTACAGAGTATCCAACTGACCCGTCAGAAATGACAATTCACATGACAGCACCGCTGTATTCAAAACGATGAAATTATACCAAATACTAAAAGAAGCCCGTTTAAGTCGTAGTCGTTATTGGAACGCTGCGAAAAAGTTGCTTGATAATGTTCATGGACGTGCGACTAGCAAGCAACTTGAAAAAGAAATTTGGCCTAAAGCACTTCCTGGAAATCGACATCCAAGAGGAATTAATAAAAGTGAGCGTTTTGAACATCAACCGAATGAACGACTTGAAGATGTTATAACTGAATTTTCTCAAGAAATCGGTAGAGAGCCAGACAAAACCCGTAGCAAAAATAACCTGATCTATGAAGGTGTATGGTTTATACAACGTAAACATCCTCGGCGCGATCGGCTTATGAATTATGAAATTGAAATTGAGGATTGGGGTCGTCCAGGTAGTTATGGTTGGGATTTTCGCACTAATAGAGGACTTGGCGATGTTTTTGTTATAACTGTTGTTTGTGTTCAATTACCAGATGAACCAACATTTGATCCTGATGTACCCCAGCAACGTAGTCATTTTTATATTGATGATGTTGGTGAGTATGATCCAGACGAGGAAGATGAACCATTTTTAGAAGCAAGATACGCTGGTGAGCATCCTGTAATTAATGAACTCAAAGATGCAATAGAGAAAGGACGTTCGGATACCCCAGGTGTTGGTCGTTTCAAAACTAAATTCTGGGACCTTGAAACGAGGGCCGTTAAGGGAATCGTTAAATCTCTTACTGCAATGTATGGTGAGCCTCGTGTAGGAGATGTTTTCAATCCTGAAGGAAACGTATATCATTGGGAGCCAACGGTTGACGAAAGAAGGTATGGAGTTACTATAGGACACGATGATCGTGTTAACCCACCATATGGAATTGAAGTATATTATATTGGTGCACCACGCTCGACACCAAGACCTCGTGGCCGAAGATGAAACTTAATCACATCTTAGAAGCAAGATATCCTGAATCTGATGTTGTTCAGTGGATTAGACATCAACTTAAAACTCAGACACCTGGAAATGTTGATGATCATAACGATAGACTAGAAATTCCAAATCGTGCGGATGAAGTTGTTGAAATATTAACGCGTTTATTTAAACGAGAACCAGAAACATCACCTGTTAAATATCCACACTGGGATGTAATGCAAAACGGTATAACGTGGAGGATTGCAGTTAGACCGGCAAATCAAGCAGGCGGTTGGCACAGGACCGGTCAACCGGAAGACGTTGATGTTGATGATATTGTTATTTTCACGAAGCACAGCGGGATAGTGTAGATGAAACTCGAACATATAATAGAAGCACGTTTAGCTCAACAATGGGAACCAAAACCTCTCACAAGACAGTGGCTTGAAACTGTTAAAAATCCAACAGATGTAGAACATTGGAAACAGTCGAAAAAGCATGATTATAGCGAGTATCTCCGGTGGATTCAGCGACATGAAGACGATTTAAATTGGATATACGAAGAAATTGTATTCGGTTGGAAAGAGTTTAAACGAGCGACGCAACCCCGCAAAATTCCCTTTGGTGATCATGGAGAATTTGAGTTGGAGCACGATTGGGACATAAATGAGTTCAAAATATATGATCAGTTTAATGAATCAAGAGTGTATCAAAATTTAATCAAAGAAGATGATTTTGATGATGAGTGGTTTGAAACAGTCATTGATCAAATGTGGGACGGAGTTCGGTGAAACTAAAAGGCGCCGAAGCGCCTTTCAATAATTATTCCTGAGGTTCTGGAGAACCGCCGATTGGAGCAATCGGTCCAAGATTATCAACCAAACCAAGAACAGGCTTTAATTTAAATTTTTCGCCTTTAGTGTTCCCGATTTCAATCAAAGATTTTTCAAGATTAAAGTCAATTGTAAAGTCAGCACCGTCATCACCAACACGGAATCCACGATTTAGCTTTAAGCCAGTTTGCTCTCCGCTAGGAATATCAAGAGATTCCTTTACATCGCCAACTTGCACATAAGAATCAACATTAGACGTCAAAAGACGAATCCAATTGTATTGACCAACAGGAACGTCTTGACCATCTAAAAGCTCATTACCAGTATTATCCATTAGGTTAATAACTTTGGCATCGAATGTAAACGTTAAACGATCACCTTCTTTTGGTTGAAGTTCTAGTTGTGTGAAGTTTACAAACACTCCCGTTACATCACTAGAAATTGCTTGTGTTTGAATTCCTTGCACATCTCCTGCAATAAGAGTTATAGATGCTGTGTTCTTGTTGAATTTTTTGTATACAATATATCCTATACCTAGAACTATAATAATTCCTAAAAGTATTTCCATGTTTTTCTCCTTGTTGGCTTTCTATTTACTGTATGATTTACAGCTTTGATAAACCTGATTGAATACAAGGATTATTTTTCATAGTAATAATAGTTGATTCTAGTCGAAAACCCTAATTGGTTTGTAGCGTGGATGGCGGCGTAGGTAACTCATGAATAAATCATGAGATTTCGGCGTGCGTAGAAAATTATCCTAACGTTCGAAAAGGCTAAGCCAAATTTTTCTATAGTGGAAAGACTTTTGTAAACAATGATAGAATGCCCACGCCGAGGTGAGGCCGAATACTAAATCTGAGATCATGTTACCTGTTACGTAGTTGTTATTAAACGCTGAGGCGATTAGATAACCTGCAGGGACTCCAGTAACGGGCATCAATAATGAATACATGATCATTAGAAACAAGACCCTGTAAGTGTTGATCATTCGAACTCGTATAGAGCACTAACCGAATTGCCAGTAGCGACTCTATAAACTGTTTCTGTGAGCAGTTCACCGATTGAAACGACTCTGATTTTCGATTTTCGTGATCCAGTGCTTTGTCTTGCTTCTTTTGTGAGAGGAATTGTATCAGTAACAGTCAGTGAATCGAGAACAGAGTCCTCAAGATTCTTAATTGCTGGTCCAGATAAGACAGCGTGCGTGGCATAAGCGTGTACTAGCGTCGCTCCCTGTTCTTTGAGAGCTTTTGCTGCTTTACAAAGTGTTCCGGCGGTGTCAACAAGGTCATCAAAAATCACACACTCACGACCATCAACGTCGCCAATGATATTCATCACCTCCGATACGTTCTCTTTGGGGCGCCGTTTGTCAATAATAGCGAGATTTTCGTTGTTTAGAGCCTTACCTAAAGCACGACTTCTTGCAACACCACCGGTGTCGGGAGACACGATGACAACGTCGTGAGCGCCGTCAAAACGTGTCCAAATGTCAGCTTGGAATGTTGGTATGGACGATGCACTGATCACCGGGATATCAAAGAATCCTTGAATCTGGAGACAATGTAAATCTACCGTTACTAGCTGATCGACTCCAGCCACTTGAAGCATGTTTGCTACCAAGCGAGCAGTGATTGGAACGCGCTGAAAGTCGGGACGACGATCCTGTCGTGCATAACCAAAATAAGGAATAATTGCTGTTACTTTATTAGCAGCTGACCTAGAAGCAGCATCAGCAAGAACCAAAATTTCCATTAGATTATCGTTTGCTGGTTTACATGTTGATTGGAGAAGATAAACGTCTGTATCTCGAACGTGCGTCCAAAGACGAACAAATGTTTCACCGTCACTAAATCTTTTTACATCTGCTTTACCGAGTTTCCAATCGAGTCCCTTTGCGATTTGGAACGCTAATTCAGGATTGGAATTACCGTGAAAAAGAATATTATCTCGCCCATTGCTCATGTTTAGTTCCTTTGTCTGAGAATCACACTATACAAGATGTTTTGTAGGGTCTCAACCATTTAAGCATATCCTGCTAATGATAAAACACCAATCGCCAACGTAAGACCAGCTATAATTATCGCTAGGATAATTATTGTTAAGCAACCTCTAGCGCCTCCGCTAGGATCATAACCACGTTCGTCATAAATCATGATTTCATCCTAATTTTATGAAACTTCTTGTTCGCTTGCTTCCAAGTTTTCGCTCTAAACGTTTTTACAAGCACATTACCTGACGCAGGCCCGAAGCCGGGATGCGGCGTACGCCTCGTTAAATCATTGCCAGAATAATCGAGCGTCCAACTTTTTTCACTCGTATTTCGCCACACATAATACTTCATTCCGAACCATTTTGTAAGTAGTTCATTCATTTGTCACCACAATCGGATCCTGCATCGCCACTACGGTCGGATGCCTATGAGTGTATGTTTGTTGTTCAACATGAACGGAAACGTCGACCCATGTAACCTCATACAATGGTTCTATGTCAGTCGATGGTAAGCGGTAGAACCTTGAATTACAGTTTGGGCAAAAGAGATTCTCGCCGACAGTTGATTCCATCGTTCTGGCATTATACTTACTACTCAATTGGCGATGTGCTTCACGTAAGGTGAACCTTGTCTCACATCTGGGACAATCGAGATGGGGTTCAGTTGTTTTGTACTTGGCCATTAGAATTTATTTGCGCAAATTGGACCGATTCCGTTTAAAATAGATGTTTCATCTTCCAGCAAACGACCACAAGCTCCACAACGGCCGACTAGACGACCATATGCTTTCATAGCTTCCAACGGATCAACAATGATGGCTTTTAATTCATCGTGAATTTTGCCTTCGTAATCTTTGCCAGGAACCTGGCGACCGTAGTTGTTACGATTTCCATATTCAGCACCGTCATCTACAAAGATATAACCGTGCCACTTGCTGTTTTTTCCAGGCTTGCGAATCGCAACTTTCAAACGTGTATCACTATTCGGAACTGCGTACGTGCCAGCCGGTATGTTTGTAAGATCAATACCACTCGTCGGAGCATTTTCGTTTCCTTCTTGTTTTGCGAGATGTTTGGCGTACATCTTTTCAACAGCGGCGAATTGATTAGGACTTAAAGCTCCGAAGTCGCTGATCGTGTTAAGCATGGTTGCAGCGAACTTATTCCATCCAGACACATCCTCGAGGTATGCAATCAGTTCTGCATGTTCTTCTTTGTACTGAACCATCGCAGCGAGTTTTTCTTCTTTGCGTAATTCTTTCTTACGAACCGAACGATCTCGGGCAGATTGGCGCTGCTCTGGTGATGTTTTGAAAACGCGTGTGCCTGTTCCTTTGCATTTGAAGCAAGGTCCAACAGGGCGACCAGCGTATGAAACAAACGTGCCGTTAGAACAGGCTGTACATTTCTCTTCATATCGTGCGATCTTTGATTTTGAATCGGCAGATCCAAGCGCCTTACGAACTGCTGCTTGTTCTGGAGTATCGACCTCAGCATCGGAAATTAGTTCGCCGACTTCAGGGAGTTCGTGGAGGTCTTCAAAAGTGATTTCGTTTGTTTGTTCAGTCATGGGATAACTCCTAATATAGGGTAATTATCCGCGTTTTGACCCAAAAGTCAACGGGAAAACCGCCTGGTTTATCAGGCGGTTACCGTTATTCGTGTGGCTGTCCGGACAGATTTCTACTGCCTATGCGCGCTTACGGAGCCACTAATAGTGTTTAACTTTGGCAGCTTGGAGGACTACCTTGTCCTGGGTTCGAATCATCGCAACGATCGTCGTCATTGCCGTGACCGTTGTTGCCATCGTCATCGTCATCGTCATCGGAGCCACCACCATTGCCTGGATTGGAATCGTCGTCTCCGTCGTCTTCATCACCGTGACCATTGTTGCCATCACCATCGTCGTCGTTATCGCCGTTACCAGGATTGGAATCGTCGTCTCCGTCGTCTTCATCACCATGACCATTGTTGCCATCATCAGAATCATCGTCGTTGTCTGAGTCATCATCATCATCTCCACCACCATTACAACCGGCTGGGTTTGAATCATCACAACCATCATCTTCGTCGCCGTGACCATTGTTACCATCGTCTTCATCAGAATCGTCGTCAGAGTCATCGTCATCGGAATCATCATCTTCGTCAGAATCGTCTTCCTCTTCTTCCTCTTCTTCCTCTTCTTCCTCTTCTTCCTCTTCCTCTTCTTCAACTGCGTCTTCTACATCTTGAGACTTAACAGGATCAGGCTGTTCATATCGATCATTAATTCGAAGACCAATTCCACCGAACTGTTCAGCGACCGAGAGACCATAACGTGAGTAACTCACGACAAGTTCAACATCACCTTCTGAGACAATATTAGCGGTGCCAGCAACTCGGAAGTAAGGTTGTAGGTGAGTTGATAACACAGAGTTTGTTTTGAACACATACGAAAGGCCAACCTGACCAGACGCATTAAAGAAGCTGTCGTTTGCTTGTCCGTCGCCCTCAGTTCGAGCTACAAGTCCGAACCCAACAGCTGTGTTGCTGCGAGGACCAAACCAGTGAGCAATATGCACTTCGGTATTGTCTTGACCTACACGAAGTGCAAGTCCTTTATGCGTAGTGGTTCCACCAATACCCCAAATGAACTCAACAGTGACAGACTTGTCATCTGCGGCCATTGCAGGTACTGCAAGAACACAAAGTAGTAATGCGATTAGCTGTTTCATAATTCTCTCTTTATTAAAATGTTATATTAATTTGAACGAATAGTAGTTTCACACAAAAGGGAAATAAAATCCACACCTTAGGTCCACTTTTTTAGTCATCAGAAGTATCTTCGTCGGAATCTGGGTATTTTTCACACATTTGTTTATTTACCGACTCCATGATTCGCCAATATTCAGTAAGATCTTCTTCTGTTTCTTCATAGTTCTTGTCAGGGTCAAATCCTTCCTCGGCCAGCAACTCGTCAAATTCTTGAGCAACCTTGTTCCATTTTTCGTAGTATTCAGCCATCATTTTGTCGTTTTCAGCATCAAAATAGTCAGCTAGTGAACTAAATCCAGCTGCTTCTGAGTTCTTAACAATGATTCGAGCGAAAAGATCGTCTTCAACTATACGGATCCAGCCAACAGCCTTGGAATTGACATCATAGTTTGCAACAAGATAAGCAAACAAAATCGAAATAAAGTACCCAAGAATTCTAGCATCACCCTCATAAGAAATTAGTGCGATGAAAAATAAACTTAATCCAATTGCCAGTACAGCGGCAACAAAACATGTCAAAATTCTTAGGTTGAAGATATCAATTTTATCGTGAATGATATCATGTTCCTTACGCGTAAGCATACCCATCACGTTTGGCATGTGGACTCTGTATAAGAAAGGAATAATTGAATTGGCTTGAACGTGCGCAGCACGTCTAACAAGGAAGAAACTGTAAACGGACAATGCTCCCATAATTAGTATTACTATTTGCGGTGTCATAATTTAACCTCAATAATTGAAGACCATGGAACCGTTCTACCATCTATAAGAGTGTAATCATAGTTACCATCGTCCCTTTGCTTAACTTCTCTTATACGTGTGCTAATTTTTTGAATGTGACTGGGACCGCACGTTTCACAACTCGTATATTCAACTACAACTTTTGTCCCGACAGGAATTGGATGATTGATCATATCCATGTATTTATTAAACTTTTACACGCGCCCCATTAACCCATCGGTATTCTGGTTCTGTTTCTTCACATTCTTCGTCTAAGCTATCAAACATTTCTTGGAGTTGTTCACCAGCCTTAACGGCCATTCCTAACTCCATCATAGCGTTAAGACGCTCACGCGCCGGGAGTGTTTCATCCCGGCAGCGTTGAGCAAGTTCTTCAAGTTCAGATTTGATGGCTGAGTTACCACTCATCACATTCTGTAACCAGCTCATTTATCTTCACCATCGTCACCGAAGAATGCATTATCCGGATCCGAGAATGAAGAGATCACTGGACCACCGAACCGTGCAGCGTGATGCCGAGTATCAGTACGATCAAAGATCAGTTCATTAGCGAACTTATCCAATGCGTGATTCGAAGACTTACCAGTCTGTGCTGTGTGCGTAGCAATCTCAGTTGCAATATTGTACGCATCGAACATCGTTAAATGTGAAGGCAGCTGAGCGGCCAAACGACGATCTTGAAAAGCAGCAGGCTTGTAGTTTGCTCCGACGTGAGACTCAGGCGAAACAATCTTACGAATGTTATCCAATACTGAGCGACGACCACCAGTCAGAGATGAACCATTGTTGACATCGTCCATGCGATCGGTAGCGTGGTCTCGAAGACGCAAACAGTCAGCTAAAGTAGCACGTTCGTTTGACATCTGCTGGAGACGGTCCGACAACATTGAGTACAACTTGTTCTGGATCTGCTTGTTAGCAATCTCCAGATGTTCTTCCCAACGGTTGATAAGAGGAATCCTTGCGTTGAATAGACTAGTCAAACCAGTCATACCATTTGCGCAAATCAATCGAACGATGTCGAATGAGCTACGAATAGTTTCAACAAACGGGTTCCATGAGAATGTGAGTCGTGAATCAAACGCACCACCCTTATCCATTCCAGGTACCTGGATTTCCTGTGTTGACCAAACTCGTGAGAGTTTTGCCGTTCCTTGATCCTGAGTAACACGCCGACTTTCGTCACGTCCACGAATACCAATAACATCTTGCATCGCATTGATACTTTCGGGTGTGTGAATAAAGCCGTTGTAATTCCCATCACGGAAGTCGAAAAGAATTCCATTGACGAAAAAGTAAGAACCATTATCAAGGCGTTCCTGAAGCTGTAGAGGAGTCATTTCCTCAAGCGCTCTGGACACACGAGACGATGCTGGAAAGCGATGTGTATATTTGCCATCGACTTCAATTTCAGCAACTGTGTGGTTTTTACTATTAGTGGAAGCGCGAACTGTTACGCTCGCTTTTGTTCTCAGGTCTGTTAAAGCTTTGCTAAACCAATTAGACATTTCATTTACCTCTCTGTAAACATTAAGGATTAAAACACACGCTCTGATTTCATTGCGTGATTCAAGAACTGTACGCAGATTTATCACCCAAGTCAACAACTGTTTTTCTGTTTAAAAACAAGATGTTACTCCGGATCATCATCGTACATCATATTCCCAATAACGTTTCCGCCCCTAGTTGATTGGAGACGACCTCGCTGGGAGCGAACAATTTCTAAGCGTTCTTCAAGAGTCAAAGAGTCAATTTTCTCAAGCGCTTCCTTTTTCGACATAAGGGGAATCGTTTCGAGACTATGTCCCTTTTTAAAGATGTTTTTGGGATCAAATGCCTGCTTAAAGAACAAACCATTAGCAGTTAAGTATTTGAGTAGCGAACGAATTGATGCGTAAGTATCAAGACACTCACACCGACGAGCGAACCCAAGTAACCAGGCAAGCGCGTGAGTAAACTTTAATCCGCTATCAAACGTATCCTTAACAGCAGGAGAAATCTTTGGTAGATTAACGGTATTCAATCGAATCATTAAAGCAGGAAGGTTAAGCGGCTCAATTGCTTCAAAACCAAACTCTGCCGATAAGTCTCTGGCTGCTTTAAGAGCAAAACTCAGGTTAACAGCACAAAACTCATCAACTCGATCGAAGTTTAAGTCACGGTCAGTAGTGCGTCCAGTTTGTCCTTTGTGTGATCCTTTAATTTTTGCTTGACCAACAGACTTAGCGTCTTTCCAAATTGGAGGAGAAACAGCATACTTATTGTTCCCTGCGACATAACCCAAGCATGTGCGATCAGCAGCATCGAGTTTATCTCGTTCAGCTAACTTATGAAGGCCAATTGCCTGAGCTTGCACACAACGAAACCTACCATCTGTTGAAAGAAACTCAGCTTTTCGTACAGCAGATTCAACTGGCTGCTCGAAAGTAAAAATATAACGTCCGTCGAAATACCAATCATGTCTTGTACGTGGCTCAAATTGTTCTGTCTCTTTATTCCATAAAGGAGTTGCACAAACTAACGGACGCAAGATTCCGTTTATATTTTCTTGCATCAATGGGTACCATTCTTTCCACGTTCCTTTTTCTTTGTTCTTTTCAATGCGCTCACCCATACAACCTTGAGGATGACGCTCCAGAGCGATTGCACGATCGTCATAGTATGTAACAGCAATCAAACAAGGACGAATATATTTCATCGTAATATGTTTCGTTTTAAATGCTCGAACCACCGCAAGAGGAACAGGCAAGCGATTATAAACTTCCTTTTCATCTGTTGAAGCGGCTTCATCGACGATACGAATAGCACCACCAAGAGCAGTCGTTAAGGACTTAACCCAATATGTTTCAACTCGCAATTTGTTAATGTCAAATTTAATCATTATATCATATTCGTTGGATTGAAAGATCGGAATTGGCTAGCAACACCAGAACTAAAAACTTGTTCTTGTGATACGTAGTCGAATTCATGTTCTACATATTGACCTTTAACTGTTGAAATCAATCGATGGCGTTCAGGTGTGCCAACTACGACTGTAGTGTCTAGATTACGGCCTGAAAGCGGATTAATCAACTCCCAAACATTGCAATCACTATCAGGACGAGACGCTCGGCCGATAACTTGATTCAGTTGTGGATACGATCCAAACTGGCGACCAAGAATAACCGTCGAACACATCTTAACATCAACGCCCTCATTAATCTTGTTACAATTTATTAGAAACTGTACTTGACCATCAGAGAATCGATTGAGAAGATCGTTTACTTCCCTTTCGCTCTGATTCAGAATTGAATACGCCTCATAATTCAGCTTTTGCAAATAGTGTGTTACTTCACGAACTTCGACTTTCGTTCGAACGAACATCATTGTCTGACCCATTTCATGACCATATTCGTAAATCAGACGTTTCAAAGCATCTGTTTTGTTTGGCTTGGGTGTATCAATAACTGAATTCAAAAACGTGGGAGCTAACCAGCCTTCATTAACGGCTTGCTCACGAGAAATTGGACAAATTATCTCTTCGAACTTGATCAACATTCCATCAGCACGATCAGGAGTTGCTGTAAGACCAATGATGGGACGATCTCCCAACTTTTCGAGTTGATATTGAATCGATGTCATTGCTTCATGATGAGCTTCATCAATACAAGCCACATCCCATTCAAGATCATCATCGAGACGTCGAAAAGCTGACTGGGGAATGAATTCAACATTACTAGCACTTGCATATGTCTCTTCTGCTTGAGATAGAAGACGATGTTTGTGAGCAATGAAAAGAAGTCGCAACGGACGATCAGAAGTAATTCCTAGCGATCGTCTTACACGATCAGAAGAGAATATAAGACCCGATGTGAGAGTTTTGCCACAACCAGTTGGTTGGTGGACAAGGATACGGTTGACTTTGCGCTCCAGAGCGTCTTCTACGGCGTGTAGAGTGGCGACCTGATACCAACGTGCCTCGACCTTGCCGAACATCTCGGTCTCAAATGTTTGTGTGACATTGTCACTTTGATCGGTCATTAAGTTGCCCAGTAATACCTGATTAACTGCAAATTATACGCATGATGACCCAAATGTCAACAGGCAAAATTACTTTAAAATCAAGGGGTTAGGCGGCTAATAGACGTGCAATGCTTGTATCTACGCGTTTACTGTACATTTCCATGCGGGTTTGATGGGTGAGACACAATTTGCGCTCATATTCGAGTTCTAAAAGAGTTTCAAGAAAAGTGGTGTACAGGAGTGGATGGACACCCGCCCCCTTTATAAGATAGCTTTGCACATCATCAACCGAAACATTCTTAGTGTTTCTGATCAACATCTCTCTTCTCCTTAGACGAGAGGTTGTAGTTAAATGATTAGTCTAAAAGACGGTTTACTTGATTTAGAACACGATTAGCCAAATCAATAGCATCCCGAGCTTCTTCAAACCCAGCAATGTTTTCGACTATAGAGTGAATAATTTCCAACTTTTCAGCGTCGGTCGTAACACCCTGCTCTTCGATATCTTGTTTTGCAAACTTGACAAGACGAAATAATGTTTCATCATCCATTTCGGTCTTAGCCATTTCATCTAACTGTTTAATCAGTTCCATTTTTGTTTCCGTTAATGCGCATTAAACGTTTACGTAAATTATTTATTAGCAACATACGTTGAACGACTCTTCGGCGTTTCCCACCACTCAATCCGCGTAGTTACAACGTTTATCTTTTTTCATTTTAGGTTTATTGGTGCTGGCTCTTTCAAAATTAATCCAAGTTTTTTTGCTTTCTTTTCAAGCTCAGCAATTTTTTCTTTCTTTGGAATTTCTTTCTTTCTCCAAAGAACAATATCTCCAAATCGCCACTCGTGCCAAGTGAATCCAACAGCAAACATAACGATGAGTGGCCACATAATAATAGCCGCAGCAAAACAACCAACTGTAACCATTGCCTCACTAAGATTAACTTGTTCCGGAAAACCGGGCTTTCGTGCATCCCTGCATTCTTCAAAAACGTCTCGACATATTATCAGCCAGAACAAATATAGGCTTGGAAGTATTCCTATCAAACACCAAAGTAAAAAACTCATGACTTCTCCAGGTCTCTTGCAACACCTTCTCTACGTAGCAATTCATTTTTCCAACCCAGACGAGTAAACTCAACCCAAGCTGAATTAGAAGGTGTTTCGTGTACTCTAACTTTACGACAGAATACACGTTCGTTTGTGTAGCCGTTTTCTGGCAACCATACTTCATTTAGATACCAAAATAAGAAATCAGCTAGACCTTCACAACCAGTCTTTTCTACTTCACGTACCTGAGCCATTCCTCTTTTGTCTAGATCAAGAAAGAACTCTAATTCTGGATCATCCGAAGATACGAGTAGCGTGTGGTCAAAATATTCATCAAGAAAATCTTTAAAAGTTTTAAGCGAACCAAAGTCGACAACCCAATTACGAACATCAACCTGTTCTGATTCAAATTCTAAATCAAAAGCTAACGAATAGCCATGAATAAACCGACAATGGGAATCAGCTCTCCACTGACGATATGCTATTGAATAACCACGATCGTGATCATATCGTTTTGTTGATACATACATTTACTATTCTCCTAATTTAGTTCGACGAGGACATCACAAAATACGAATAATTGATCTCTGAACCTATTCATATTTTCCCAACCTTTCGATCCCTCTATCATACTGGCCTGATCAATAATGATCAACTCATGACGATCACGAGAAGGATTTCGACCTATAAACCATCTCTCGTTCATTTGACCCTCAACCTTTAGGTGTTCTGAGTCACCCGTAGTAAAATTGTAATTGTAAAGAGCATTTCCGACTGCAGGAACAAGGTTTTCTTCAAGTGCTTGTCGTCGAGCATGTTGCATCATATCACGATTGGGGTAAATGATTATTGAAGATGGGTAATATTGAAGAAGCATTAAAGCGGTTGTTGTAAATCCACTACGTCTATGCCCTCGAATTTTAACCCACTTCCAGTCAGTAGAATGTGCTCGAGCTTGTCTCATCTGCTGACAAATCATACTATGCTGAAAGTCAACCATGTCATCAACGATTTTTATGATTGGATCTGTGAGGACAGGAAATTCAGTTTTACCTGCATATTTTGGCATTATCCTGGTCCAGGATCGTCCGTATAACCATCTTTTGTACGAACAGCTGTAATGGACATACCTGAACTTTTAATGACTTTTGCTTTTGCGTATTCTTCTGTGGTAAACGCAAGTGTTGTTAATTTAGGTGTGCCAATAGCCCGTTGTGCAAAGAAGAAGTCTTCACTCATTGATTGTGGATTATAAACAGAATCGATTGTATCAGTACCATCCTTTGGTACTTTTGGTTTATGCCAATCAGCTTCTTGTTTACGTCTTTCTTTCCACTGTTCGAGAGCTATTTTAGCGCGGTCACGAGCTTCATGAGCGATCTCTTTTTTCTTAGCCTTAGCAACTACCGCTTGAACGCGTTCAGCTTTTTTTATAAAGTGATTTCGTTTTTTTATAAAGTGATTTCGTTTGGTATTTGCGTACCATTTTTTAAACTCAACAAACACGCGACTAATGTGCGTCCATATTGTCTCATATAAATCTAAGAAATAGCATACAACAGCCGTAACAACAAAAAGAAGGATTAAACCAATTATTTCCATTATTCAATATCACTTATGTCATATTCAACTAATTCTAAATTCATTTCTTTTGCATAAGCACGAACTCGTGCAAACGCAGATTCCCATCGTTCTTGTTTGTCGGGTGATGCAACTGGTGCTACAAAACGAGTTATACCATAATTTGCCATATGAACAAAACAGCGATCACATGACATAAAAGGATACGTATACAACGTAAATCCGCTCATGTCTTCGGTAGCAAATTTCGCTGCATTCATTTCACAGTGGATAATGCGACTATATTTTTCGTCTCGGTTGTTATAATTAATTTCATCATCAACCATTGCGGCAGGAAATCCATTAAATCCTACTGAACAAATACTTTTATTTGGTCGAACAATGACCGCACCAGTCTGTGTGGATGGATCCTTACTCCATTCAGAAATGAACTTCGCAAGTTGAAGAAAACGCAAATCCCATTTGTAAATGGGTGTTTTTTGATTCATATATTTTCTAATTTAGATATTTTACGAACAGCAGCCTTTACTATTGGTTTTTGCCAACCTCGTCCCTGTGATTGAAACTCTTTTGGATTCCACCAAGTAACTGCTCCTGTTTCAAACGTTGTATCCCCAAACATATCGGGATCTTTAATTTTGGCAATGAAGATGTTTATTCTTCCAAATCGACCTAACGAATCTGTTTGTTCGATGTTAGGTCCGAAAAGTCCAAGTTCTTCCTTTGCCTCACGAAAAGCTCCTTCGATAGGTGTCTCGCCGTCTTCAATTTTTCCTTTGGCGATCTGAAAATTCTTTCCACCAAACTTTTTGTCTGACGGTTTCATAAACATCATTTGGATTTCTCCATCTTTGATGTAGTATGGAATTACTCCACCTCGTTCTACTTTCTTTTCTTCAGTCATGTTTGGATTTCCTTCTTTCGTAAACCCTTATTTATCCAAGACAACTTGAAGCAAAATCTATTTTCACAGAACAATTTTACTATGAATACTGCAAAATTACAACAATATATAAATACCCTATATGGAACACAAACATTTACTCATTAGAGCTGAGATCGAGAACCCACCAAAAGATCAAAAGGCTGTGGAAGAGTGGATCACAAAATTGGGCGATGGGGAGCTTTGTGCTGAAACAACTGATGAAGGAGTCGTTTCTGTTGTAATAAGTGGAACAAATTTGGTATCTGCACGATTCTGGTATTCTGATCCAACACTACTTCAAATGGATGTTCATGCGGCTGAAATCATCCCAACAGACATTTTTGATCAAATTGAACCGTTTGGAATCGTTACTAAGTCGTTTTTGTTTTTGGATCGCGAACACAATATTCATCAAATATTCTAATCATTGTCAGTGGCTACAAGTTCGATTCCATCGAGCTCATCACTCATAAAAATCTGACACGTTAGACGGCTGGTATCTTTTCGCTCATATGCATGATCTAACATGCAGTCCTCAAGATCGCCAACTTCTGGTAATTTTTCTAACCAAGACTCATCGATATAGGCGTGACACGTTGCACATGAACAAGCACCACCACATTCAGCTTCAATTCCCCAAACGAGATTATCAATTGCAACTTCCATTAATGAATGACCAATCTCGGCTTCGATAACATGAAGTTCGCCAGTGCAGTCTGTAAAATAAACTTTTGGCATTAAAATGGAATTTCTTCTTCACCCTCTTCGTGAAAAAGATACGAAGTGGTTTCTATTTCGTCTTTTACAAATCGCGGAAAGACGTTCTTTAGAAAATCCTCCATGTCATCCCAACCTGACATACCTCCATCCCAATACCAATACATAATGTCTGGTTCGTTAGGACAAAAAGTAAGTTCAACATTAACAACATGTGTTTCCGGTTTAGCAAACATATCGATAAGTTGGTCTTTGGTAAGTTTTTGTAATGCTTCTTTAGTTCTTTTCATTTACCATCTCCATTATAATTGAAGCATAAATGCCAGTGATTGCTTCTTCATCTAAAGTGTCAAATGCCCGATCCCGTTTAATGAATCCCTCATCATCGTCCTTAAAATTAAGTGATGTTGTTACAATCATATCATCCATTTCGTAATGAATATCAACCGCCGGTTCGTTTGTCTTCATAACAATTGCTTGTAGTTCGTTAACCTCAAAAATTTTTGCTATCATATTAAGTTCCTAGTTCGTTTCCAAATACATAAATGTGTGCTCTCCACGAGACATTCCATCCTCGTTGCATGCACGCTTCAGTAACCGCTCGATCTATTTTTTGTTGTTGCTCTAGAACACCGCCGACAGGCATCAACCAAATTTCTGCTGATGCTGGAGTGCCACCTTCATAAAATTCTGCCATTGCTTTGTCAACCTCGGCGAAAGATTCATCGGTTGGTTCAACAACAAACTTAAAATATTGATAAGAGTTTAATACCTTGCGTTGTTGAGCTGCAACTGCTGGGTTAATTGCCTTTTCCCAAGGTTCCCACGTGATACTTAACTTCGGACTATTAGACCACACGAGCATTCGTTCGGGTTTTGCTATTGTCCACTCACTTAATCGTTCCATGTGTTTATCTAACAATGGAACCGAACAGTTTGTTTCAAATGTGATTGTTTTTAGGTCATCGAATTCAGGAAGATGGATCAATTCACTAATGACTTTCATTCGTGACGTGGGTTCACCACCCGTAAAAGTTAGACCAATATTTCTTGTCCATTTACCTGTTGGCGTATATTTGATAAGCTCTGCAGCCAACTCTTCTAATGTCCAAGTTGTCCACAGATGTTTAAATCGATCATCCCAACTATAAATTGAATCACAGCCAACAGTGATTGGTGGTAGCTCTTTTAAAGTGTTGTATTTTGTGGGATCAAAGCCGAGACCTTCGTTTGTTGTTGTATCAACTTTATTTGGATTGTTGAATCCTTGACACTTAAAGTTGCATTTTGAAACTCGTGCCCATACTTGTGGACGTCCAGTTAGTGGACCTTCGCCCTGTGGTGAATAGAATAATTCTGATGTTGTTATTTTTGCCATATTATATTTCTCATGTTATTAAAGATTATTATATCTATAACAAAAGAAAAGTTCAAGAGTAAACGTTTAGGAATCAACACGTTTGATTTTGGTTTTTCGTCATGAAGACGCTAAACAAACCTTCTCTATTAACGGGGTATGGAACAAAGCCTCCTCCGCCCAGTCTCCATGCTCTGGGATCAGTTTGTTTAGCGAACTCTTTTATGCTTCGCGGTAAACCATTAACGTTCCGTCAACTTTCTTGACGCGAACGCGAGCCAAACCTGTTTTATCAAAGCGCTTTGCTTGACGCAAAACGTTCAATGAAACATTACGGTCTGTGGCGAACTGCTCAGCAGGAATATGATCCGTGCCAATTGCAGCAAAAGCCTCGTTGATTTTCGTACCCTTGCGACCACGTTTCTTTGGTGTAGCCTCAACACGAGTAGAAGTCTCAGCAGGCTCTCGACCAGGCATTACAACCGAAGTTGCACCCTCGACATCAGAAAACGGATTTCCGTAGTCCTCAACGTCGATGTCGATTGGCATGTTAGCTGCACCACCATTGTCGCGCAGCTGACGAGCTGTCTCGATTTCCTCTACTGGAACATCAAACGTTGCAGATGCTGCTTCGTCCGACGCTTCGTAGTGATCAATTAGAGCGAGGCGTGAACCCCAACCTAAGTTTTTTTCATTGCTCATATAATTATCTCCTAACCTTCACATCTGAGTAAATGTTTAGTTACCCAATATTAAGTTTCGATCATACCTAAATTATGGTACTGTGTCAACTATAACCTCAGCTTCTTTTAAATGACGACAGTTTTTGCGGAATTGAAATCCTGTACAATCACAGAAAACTCCAATTCCACCCTCAACCGTGACACTATATGTTCCACCTTTTGAAGCAGGAACTTCAACTGTCTTCGAAGAATAATCTTCATTAGAAACCTCAATACCATTGATAGCAACAACGTTCTTCATATGAATAACGCGAGTATCAAATTTCGGTGCATAATTGTCTTTGCTTGGTGTGTAGGCACGCTCGTAACGCATAGTCAT
>SDBT01004003.1_pt1 | contig 25211 bp, 27 predicted proteins | sample 2277101 | NCBI WGS metagenome assembly SDBT01 (sample SAMN10404973, study PRJNA504765) | marine sediment metagenome | isolation source: marine sediment core GS10_PC15, 103 cmbsf | place: Arctic Ocean: Southern Knipovich Ridge | collected 2010 | reverse complement strand
GGAAAAAAGCTTGGCCGAAGACGAATTTTTATCGGCTTGTCAAAAAATCTTTTGAAAAACTCCTGCATAATCGCTTTGAAATTGGCAGCTGAAACTTTTTTATCAATCATTAGTCCTTCAACCTGATAAAAGTTAATCTCATGGGAAGCGTCAGTTGCCTCGTGTCGAAAAACCCTGCCCGGCGCAATAATGCGCAGAGGCGGTTGGTTTTTTTCCATATATCTTATCTGCACCGGCGAAGTATGCGTCCTCAATAAACGCCCATCTTTCAAATAAAAAGTGTCCCACATATCACGAGCAGGATGCTCTTTGGGAATATTCAAAGCGTCAAAGTTATACCAGGTAGTTTCAACCTGCGGGCCTTCAACCACTGAAAAACCCATCTGCTGAAAAATCTCCTCTGCCTTTCTTTTTACCTGCGTCAATGGATGGAGATGGCCGACTATTGGCTTCTCCCCAGGGGCTGTAATGTCAATCCACTTCTTTGCTTCCTGTTCTTTGTCTGCTTTTTGCTTAAGTTCCTGGGTTTTTTTATCAAATAAACGGCTCAAAGAATTTTTAAGGTCATTCGCTTGCTTGCCTGCTTGTTGCCGTTTTTCCACAGGCAGGTCTTTTATGGAACGTAAAATACGAGTAATTTCTCCTTTTTTACCTAAATACTTCTTATAAAGCGCATCTAATTCCTTTAGATTTTTTGCTTTTTTAATCTCTTGAATATCCATAATTCTACCTTAATTCTACCTTATTTATAGTCCAAAATCAACTTAAATATGTGGATAACAACTCGAAATAGAAAACCCGGGTGTTTAAATATACACCCGGGTGAGCGCCTTTTGCGCCCTTATTTGAGAGAATCCAGAAGCGCCTTATTTTCAGCCGCTCTCTTATTCTCTCTTTCTTGTTTTTGCCCGCTATCTTCTTGCATCTTTTTGAGGCTTTCTTTTTCCCGAGCCTCAATTTCTTCTTGGATTATAGCTCGGAAATGGTCGGCTATTTGCTTCTCTACTAACCGCACCACTCCTCCACAGAAATCCGTTTCCTTTGATGGACTTCTGACTTTATGCCCCCCTCTATCATAGACAAAGCCATTCTCTTTTGTTCCTAGAGGCCCAGAGAAAGAAGAGCCCACATCTTCGGCATATCTTCGCGCAAGAGATTTCAATCCCTTGTAAACTGCGAGATAGAAGTAGTCCCAAACCTCTCCTCTCCGGCCAAATCCCTCTTTGCCCTCATCAGTGTACCGAAGACATATGTAGCCCGATTCCCCATCTGGCCGTTTAATCGGTAAACCGAAAACACTTATATTTATGTGATCCTCCCAACAGGTTTTATCAGGACGATGCACGCTTTCATTCGCTACGTCGTACCCTTTATATCCTTTCAAATCGTCGGGTATGGGCGCCTCGCCATCATACCCCCTAAGGTCGCACACATTAATCTGAATGCGCGCCCTGTTCTGGAGCCCCACCTGCAAACCGTCCATTAGGAGAGTCCCCATATCGCGCGACCCTTGGAACCTCTTATCCCCTGCTCGCGTATATACATATGCGATGATGAACTCTCTATCTGAAAAATCATCAATGATATCTTCAAGAGTGTTGCCAAGCATCATCCCTTTGATGCGTTCGATTTGACTGGGCTCAACAGCCTCTTCTGCCTGATCGGCAAAAGAAGGTTGTGCAATTATTGCAATGGTTAAGATGAGGACGACGAATACGAGTATACGAGTCATTAGAGTCATTATTAAAGACTCCTTTCCATATTTAGCCCACCCTTACTGGTGGGCTTTGTTAAAGAAGAGGCATCTAGTTACATACGTTTAAATTATAGCAAATTATCGAATAAAAGTCAACAGCTGGACAAACTACTGCGGATAATTGACGTTTCTTTAGATTATTGCTATCATTAAGAAATGTGGATGCGGAGATTGGTTTTACATTTAGGAATAGGGATTTTGGGATTTTGGTCAGCAGGCCGATTTGTTTCTGAAGTTGAGATTCTAAATGGAACAAAAACTTTGATTTTCGCCGGCCTTGTTCTGGGACTTCTTAATTATTTTGTTAAGCCAATTTTGAAAACAATCAGTTTGCCTTTAAGGATTATAACGCTTGGTTTATTTGGTTTTGTTATCAGTATGGCTATTGTTTGGCTAACGGATATTCTCTTTCCAGATTTAATGATTAAAGGACTCTTGCCTCTTTTCTGGACAACCGTGATTGTCTGGGGACTTGGACTTATACTTCCAGCGCTTATACCTAAAACAAAGAGGGTGCCTATACCTGAAGAATAAATAACATTGAATTTATGCTAAAAGATTATCTTCCATTTGCTCAAATTATCATTGCGGTTTTATTAATCGCTTCTATCCTTTTACAGCAACGCGGCACTGCTTTGGGCAGCGCTCTTGGCGGTGGCGGCAGTGAGAGCGTCTATGCCACCAGGCGCGGCATTCAGAAAAAACTTCTTTTTGCAACCATTACTTTGGGCGTTCTCTTTATCCTCTTGGCCATAATTAATCTATTAACAAGTTAATGAAACCTCCTTCTCTTAAGAAAGTCAGGCAGTTTTTTAGAATTCTGGAAAAAAAAGAAGGGATAGTTTTTTTATTGCTGCTGGTTTTATTTTTTAGTTCGGCAATCTCTCTTTATGTTACTGTTTATTTAAAACACAGCCAGCCGGCTCCTGCTCAGGGAGGAACCCTTACTGAAGGAGTCATTGGCCAGCCAAGGTGGATTAATCCCATCTATGGACCCACCAACGACGTTGACCGAGACCTCATAGAACTTATTTTCTCGGGTCTGGTCAAGTATGATGGACAAGGTAATATTATTGAAGACCTATCCCAGACCTGGCAAATTAAAGAAGAAGGCAAGGTCTTTGAGTTTTATCTTAAAGAAAATCTTTTCTGGGAGGATAAAAAACCTCTAACAGTTGAGGATATAATTTTCACAGTTAAAACAATTCAGAACTCTGATTACAAAAGTCCTTTGCGAGCCAGCTGGTTGGGAGTAGAAACAGAAGCAATTCCCGGAGGCATCCGTTTCACCTTAAAGGACTCCTATCCCCGATTTTTGGAAACAGCCACGTTAAAAATTCTACCCCAGCATATCTGGAAAGAAGTGCCTCCAGAGAGATTCCCCTTGGCTCTTTATAATCTACAGCCCATTGGTTCAGGCCCTTATAAACTAACAGAAATTAAACAGGACAAACTGGGCTATATTAAATCTTTAGCGCTTTCTTTCAATGAAGAATATTTTGGCAAAACACCATTTATTCCAGAAATAAGGTTTTTGTTCTTTTCAGATGAAAATGCCCTAAAATTAGCAGCTCAAAGAAGAGAAATTGATGGATTTAGCCCAATTCTGTCTACTTCCAACGAAATGGAAAATCATTTTGTTTCACATCATCTAATCTTACCAAGATACTTTGCTGTTTTCTTCAACCAGAAAGAATCAGAAATCTTGGATACGCTAAAAATAAGGCAGGCCTTGAACTACGCAACAGACAAACAAGCAATCCTAAAAGATATCTTGCAAGGTTCGGGCAGAATTGTTAACTCGCCTATTCTTCCTAATGTCTATGGCTATAAAGAGCCGGAAAAGTTTTATCAATTTGACCTAGAAACAGCCAAAACTTTGCTTGAACAAGCCGGCTTCAGTGACCAGGACAAAGATGGTATAAGAGAATTGGTTATCAGAAAAGAAAAGGCATCTGCCTTCAAAAGTCAACTTAAATATCGCGACCAGAGCGCAGAGGTAACAGAACTTCAAAAGTGCATGGCTCAAGATCCCCAAGTTTATCCAGGAGGAGAAATTACTGGCTATTTTGGCCCAGCTACTAAACAAGCGGTGATAAAGTTTCAGGAAAAATACGCGGCAGAAGTTTTGCAGCCATCTGGTCTTAGTAAAGGCACAGGCATTGTCGGCCCAAGCACTCGCGCTAAATTAAATGAAATCTGTGAAAAAACTTCGCAAGAAGCCATGCCTCTTAAAATTTCTTTGGTGACAGCTGACCAAGCACCCTTGATTCAAACAGCGGAAATTTTAAAAAAACAATGGCTGGCTGTTGGTGTTGACCTTGAGATTAAAAGAGTTACTTTGAGTCAGTTAGAAAAGGACTTTATCAAAAAAAGGGATTATGAGAGTTTGCTCTTTGGCGAGGTTTTGGGCGCTATGCCTAATCTTTTTCCGTTTTGGCATTCTTCTCAAAAATATGACCCGGGACTGAACTTGGCTCTCTGGCAAAATAGCCAAGCAGACAAATTATTGGAAGAAGCGCGCCAAACAACAGACATGGACAAAGTAGCCCAGAATTATGAAAAGTTTCAGGATATCTTAATTGAGTCCGCTCCTGCGGTGTTCTTGTACAGCCCTGATTATCTTTATTTAGTTTCCAAAGAAATAAAAGGAATTGACCTTAAAATGATTACTGACCCATCAAAACGTTTTAGCACGGTTGGAGATTGGTACATAAAAACAAAAAGAAAATGGAAGTGAAATCAAAAAAACCTGACATTCGCTATCTCAATGATATGAAAGAGGTGCTCTTTGACCGGGCTTGGGCAAAGACCGCTTCTAATCTTGAGCTTTATTATATGTATCGCTACACAAAACGTGATGGCGATTTAAGGTATGACATTACTGAAATCCCATTTCAGATGTTAGGCAAAGAATTTGTTAAAACAAAAGGCCACGGCCATAAGGGCGCTGAAACCTATGAGGTACTGGAAGGCAAAGCCATATTTTTGATGCAACACTATGAATACTACTCTCATAGTATTGAGGATGTTTATGCGATTGAAGCAGGCAAAGGCGACAAAGTTTTTATTCCACCTGGCTATGGCCACGTAACCATTAATCCTGGACCCGAAGACCTTAAATTGGCAAACTGGGTTTCTGATTCATTCAAGTCAGATTATTCTCTATTCCTTGAAAAACAAGGCGCTTGCTATCTTTATACCAAAGCTGGCTGGATTAAAAACGAAAACTATGTTAGAATTTCAGAATTGCGCTTTGAACCTCCAAACAAGAACATTCCCCAAGATCTCAAGAAAGCTTTAATGGGAGAATGAGCCGGAGTGGTGAAATTTGGTATACACGCGGCGTTCAGGACGCCGTGGGAGCAATCCCGTGTGGGTTCGAATCCCACCTCCGGCACATTTATGCAGAACTCTAATATACAGAACTCTAGACAACCATATTTACGTATTATTCCGCTCGGCGGCTTAGGTGAAGTAGGCCGCAATATGATGCTCTTAGAATACAAAAGGGCGATTTTGGTTATTGATATAGGGCTCCGTATGCCAGAAGAAGATATGCCTGGCATTGACTATATTATTCCCAACATCAATTATTTGAAAGGCAGACAAAAGGATGTACTAGGCGTTGTTTTCACTCACGGTCATTACGACCATATTGGCGCTGTGCCCTATATTATTGAAAAAATCGGCAATCCTCCAATTTTTGCTTCCCGCCTAACCAAAGGAATTATTCTAAAAAGACAAAGCGAGTTTCCTATCCAGCCAAAGTTAAATATTGAAGAAGTAAAAAACGGCTCTAAAATTAAGTTAGGCCCATTTAGAATTGAGTTTTTCAAACAAAACCATAATATCCCGGACAATTTAGGTCTTTTTATTGAGACCCCGGTTGGTAACATCCTGCACACTTCTGATTTCAAATTTGACCCGCACCCTATCTATGACCAACCAACTGACTTCAAAAAATTGGAAAGATTTGGCAGGCAGAAAATTTTACTCTTGCTGTCTGATTCAACCGGAGCGGAAAACCAAGGCCACTCTTTGTCTGAAAAAACCATTATGGAAAATCTGGAAGAGATTTTCAAACAAGCAAAAGGCAGAATAATTGCCGCTACTTTTGCTTCGCTTATTAATCGTGTTCAACAGATTATCACTTTATCTGAAAAATACAGAAGAAAAGTGGCGCTTGAGGGCTATAGCATGAAAACTAATGTGAAACTTGCCAAGACCCTTGGCTATCTTAAAATTAAACAAGACACTCTTATTAAATCCCAGCAAGCCAGGGATTATCCTGATTCAAAAATCACTGTTATCTGTACCGGCGCTCAAGGCGAGGGCTCAGCCGCTTTAATGAAAATCGCTAACAAAGAGCATCGGCATATTCGTTTGAAAAAAGAGGACTCTGTTATTCTTTCTTCATCTGTAATTCCTGGCAATGAAAGAACCGTCCAGATTGTCAAAGATGAAATATTACGTCAACGAGCCAATGTCTTTCACTACAAAATGATGGATATTCATGCCGGAGGCCATGCCCAGCAAGAAGAGCTATCCGAGATGATTAAGATTATGCGGCCAAAATTCTTCTTGCCTATTCATGGCCAAGTTTCAATGTTTGTGGCTCATAATGAGATTGCCAAAAACGCGGGTGTAAATGAAAACAATATACTGGTCGGAGAAAACGGCCAGATAATTCTTTTAACTCCATCCAGAATTTCTGTTGAGAGAAAGAAAGTGCCTAACAATTATATTATGGTTGATGGGTTGGGCGTTGGCGACATCGGCGAGATTGTTCTGCGGGACCGCCAGATGTTAGCCAAAGACGGAATGTTTGTTGTCGTTGCTGTGGTTGATCGCCAGACAGGCAAAGTAAAGGGTTCTCCTGACATTATTTCGCGGGGATTTGTCTATTTGCGCGAATCAAAGCAATTGCTGGCCCAAACCCGCAAGAAAGTAATTGACATTGTTGATAAAGCCGCTGGAAGCGGCAAAGCAATAAACTGGGTTTATATTAAAGACGAAATCCGTAACAAAATCGGCCAATTCCTTTACACCAAAACCAAGCGTCGACCAATGGTCCTGCCGGTTGTTATTGAAGTGTAAAAAAATTAAAATATAATAATGCGAGTTTTTTCAGGCATTAGGCCAACAGGCGACATTCACATAGGCAACTATTTGGGAGCCATCAAAAATTGGGTCAATCTTCAAAACAAAGCTGACTGTATTTTTTGTATTGTTGATTTGCACGCTTTAACCACGCCCTACGATGAGAAAAAACTCCAGAACAACATCTTTGAACTCGCTGTTGCTTATCTGGCTTGTGGACTTGATCCGAAAAAATGCGCTTTCTTTGTCCAATCAAAAGTCAAAGCGCATACCGAACTCACCTGGCTGCTCTCTACTATAACTCCGCTCGGCGAATTACAGCGTATGACTCAATTTAAAGAAAAATCAGCCAAGCACGCTGAAAGTATTAATGCCGGACTTCTTAATTACCCTGTGCTTATGGTTGCAGACATTCTGCTTTACCAAACAGACGCTGTGCCAGTAGGTGAAGACCAAAGACAGCACGTAGAATTAGCGCGAACTATTGCGCGCAAATTTAATCAAAAATTCGGCAAAGTTTTCAAAGAACCAAAAGCGCAAATCCAGGAAATCGGCGCTAAAATAATGTCATTGCAAAACCCGACAAAGAAAATGTCTAAAACCGACTCCCCTGCTTCCTGCATTGGTATTTTTGAAAGCCCTGCCTCAATTCGCAAAAAAATAATGGCCGCCCTAACCGACACTGGTAGAGAAATAAAATACAGCCCGACTAAAAAACCAGGTATTTCCAATCTCTTAACCATTTATTCTCTTTTCAGCGGCAGAACAATCAAGCAATTGGAAAAAGAATTTACTGGCAAAGGCTATGCCGAGTTCAAAAAATCCCTAGCGCAAGTCCTAATAAAATCTTTGGAGCCATTTCGCGCAAAAAGAAAAGAACTTTTGAAAGACAGAACTAAAATTGAAAAAATCCTTCAAACCGGCGCCAAAAAAGCTCAAACGATTGCCTCAAAGACAATAACCAACGCCAACAAGAAAATGGGCTTGTAATAGCAAGCCAATTTTTACTTGACTAAATATTTAATTCGTGTTAAGTATCTTATTGAGAGAGCTAAAATAGTACCTTCACATTTTTTTACTCTAAAACGAAAAGAGAATTGTCAGAAATAGTTTCTCAAACACAAAACAGCCCTGAAGCAAGGGCATGGAGGATAATATGTTAAACAACAAAAAGGGCTTCACGGTTGTAGAGACGATATTCCTTGTGGCGGCAGTCACTACCGCAGTCCTTATAATTACCCCAAAATCTCTTGACCATCTGATAAGAGGTCAGAGGGATAAATTGAGAAATATTTGTGCTATCCACCAGATAACACTTAATCTACGTATTTCTGACTGGGTCGTTGCTAATCCTGACACCCAGTTAAAAGCAGGAACACTCGGCCCGGATGGCACAAGTGTTCCAAGCATGGAGGTTCTGATTGCCTTTGTGTCAGAATCTACTAGCAATCGCCTTCTGTCTGAAAGCGTCAATCGAGACCTGTTTGACTGCCCGTCAAATGACAAAGGCAGTTTGGACTACTATATGGACGCCGCAGGCCATGTGGCCTGCTTCGAGGATAATCAGAAAGATGTTAATGGCGATGTTGCTAGAGCAGTAACATTCGACCACAGCCGTGACTAAGTTCATTCAAAGGCCGTTGAAACGGCTCAAAACAAAAGCAAGTAGCAGAAGGTTTGCTGCTTGCTCTTTTTATTTGGCTCGGCCGGGCTTACCCGCTGGTCCAATTTTTAGCGGATTTCTGAATTAGCACTGTTTAACAACTTCAAAAAATCATCATGGATTTTTCCGTTTGTAATGACAAGGTGACTGGTATCTTGACCGTGAAATTTCCCGTCTAAACCAGTAACTTTAGCGCCGGCTTCTTTAGCTATTTCTATGGCAAATTTTAGTTCTTCTTTCATTGAATTTGGCTCACGCCTGTGTCATTTACATATTGACATCCTTCGGCTTTTAATAAATTGATTAATTCTTCTAACTTTGTTTTAAGCAATCCCCTATCATTCGCTTCCACAGAAAGACGAATCAAGGGATCATTGGCTGAAGGACGTATATTAAAATTCCAGTTAGGATAATTGATAGTTAAAGTATCAAAATCAGAAATATCTCCATTAGAATATTTCTCTCGCACCTTGTCTAAAATTTTATTCATAGTCCCTAATGCCTCGGGAGTTAAATCATCAATGACAGAAAAACCAGGCAAAAAGAAATTATATTCACCGCTTACCGGGTACTGAATACGCGCTTCTCTTGTTAACTGGCCTAAACTTTTGCCGGATTCTGAGATCTCTTGAAAAATCTGGCAAAGAGCTATTAAACTATTTTCCACCATATAGCTTCCAAAATTATAATATATATGGCCAGAACATTCAGCGCCAAACAAAGCATTTTCTTTTCTCATTCTATTCTTAAAAAAAGTATGCCCCACTAATTCTATTTTAGGGATTCCTCCACTCTCAATCACTTTCTTCTTGATATAGCGAATGGCCCTTATATCATAGAGCACAACTCGCCCCGGTTCTTCTTTGCACATTTTTTCGGCAATCATGCCGTTGAGATAGACACCAAAGATGAAATCGCCGTTTTCATCAATAAAATATATTCTGTCAGCATCGCCGTCAAAAGCAAGACCTAAATCCGCTTTAACTTCTTGAACTTTTTTTACTAATTGCTCTCTATTGTCTTTTAGAAACGGATTTGGCTGATGGCCCGGATAATTGCCGTCTAATTCCCAGTTAAGCTTCACAAATTCTATTTGCGGCAGATGTTTTGCCAAATGGTCTATTTCTAAACTGCCAACCGCGTTGGAAGCATCCACTACAACCTTCAAGGGTTTTATTTTCTTAACATCAACGAAAGTTAAAACTTGAGCAATGAAATCCTGCCAAACATCTTTTTGAGTTAATTTTCCTTTTCTTTGAGGCGCAACCTCCTGATAATTTAAGACATCCTGTTTTAATTTCTCCATGCCAAAACCTTTGCCAAAAGGGCTTGCGCTTGGCCCAACGATTTTTATACCGCTTAAATGGCCAGCGGAATGAGAAGCAGTAATCTCCAGACCAATATCAAATTTATAGTGTCCTGCGGCAAAATAAACTACATCAGTTCCTGCCAACCCAATATCAGCAACATCAGCCCCCTGGTCAAGTATTCCTTTAATTAGCGCTTTGTGTATTTTTGGCGTGGCCAAACTAATATCGCGTCCAATTACTACGTTCTTGGCATTAAAAGTGCGCACTAAAATCCTGGCAATTTTATAAACAATATTGTCATCAATATCTTTTGGATACTCTCCCCGAATATCATAAGCGCGAAAAATCTCCATAGTTTTAATAAAAACTTGATTTTAAGACCAATTTCATTGTATACTTAATGTATGTCGTTTTCAATAGGCATTATTGGTCTGCCCAATGTTGGGAAGTCCACGTTGTTTAAGGCGCTCACCAAAAAACAAGTTGAGATTGCTCCTTATGCTTTTTCAACAAGAGACCCTAATATCGGCATAGTGGCTGTGCCTGATGACCGCTTGGAAAAGATTAGCCAAGTAATAAAACCAGAGAAAACAACACCTACGACCATTAAATTCGTTGACATTGCCGGCTTAGTCAAAAACGCGCACAAAGGCGAGGGTCTGGGTAACCAATTTCTCGCCCATATCAGAGCCTGCGATGCTGTATTAGAAGTAGTCCGCGATTTCCAAGACGATGAAATAGAACACGTTGAGGGCTCACTTGACCCAAAACGAGATATAAGCATAATTAAAACAGAACTCCTGATGAAAGACCTGGAAACCTTGGGAAAACAAGAACAACTGAAAGAGATTAAACAAGCGGTCTCAGAGGGCAAGCCAATCTCTGAGATTGAACTAACCGTTGAACAAGAAGAACAAATCAAGGAATATCAGTTTTTAACGGCAAAACCAAAAGTTTTTGTCTTAAATTATTCAGGAAATAAACCATCCAGCAAAATGCTCTCGCTCAATCTCAAACTAGAAGAAGAACTTTCTGAACTCTCGGAAAAAGAAGCGCAGGAATTAGGTTTAAAATCGCAGCTTGATAAATTGATCAATGCCTGCTACAATATGCTTGATTTAATCAGTTTCTTCACGATAACAGGCGGCAAAGAAATACGCGCCTGGACTTTGAAGAAGGATTCAGATATCATCAAGGCGGCAGGCAAAGTACATTCTGACTTCGCAGAAAAGTTCATCAAAGCAAAAGTTATCTCTTGGCAACAATTATTTGAAAAAAATCTCTGGAAAGAAGCAGGCAAAGATTATATAGTTCAAGATGGCGATGTTATTGAATTCAAAATATGAAACTATACCATTTAACATATCTTATCTCGTCAGAACTCTCTGAAGAGGAATTAAAAACTTTCTCTCAGAAAGTTGAAACCCTGATTCAGGAAAACCAGGGAAATTTGCAAAGGATTGAAAAACCAGTTAAAACGAATTTAGGCACCCCTATTGAAAAAACCGGCTCTACTTTTGGTTCTGCTTTTCTCTTGTCCCTCACTTTTTATATAGACGAGGCGAAAATAAAACAACTTCGGCAAAAACTATTTGGTCTGCAAAACATTTTGCGCTTTATGCTTGTTTGTAAAAAACCAGCCAAGGTCCCTAAAAGACCAATCAGGGCTCCATCTATTACTAAAAAATGGATTCCCAAAACTGAAAAAAAGGTCGAACTGAAAGAGATAGAAGAAAAATTAGGAGAAATTTTAGGAGAGTAATATGAATTTAAACAAAACCATTTTAGTGGGTCGTCTGACCCGAGACCCAGAGATGAGAAGCACATCTTCAGGTCAATCTGTCTGCAACTTCGGTGTGGCCACCAATCGCGTCTGGAACGATAAGGCCTCGGGCCAAAAAAAAGAAGAAACTGAATATCACAATATTGTGCTCTGGAGCAGGTTAGCTGAGATTGCCTCTCAATACTTAACCAAAGGATCCATGGTTCTTATTGAAGGACGACTCCAGACCAGATCCTGGGAAGATTCATCCGGCAATAAACGATCTCGCACAGAAGTAGTTGCTCAAAGTATGCAATTAGGACCTAGGCGAGCTGGAGAAAGCAGCCGCCCCTCCCCCTCTTCTGCTCCTGATATTCAGCAGGCCTCCGCCCCACAGCAAGACAAACCCGAAGAAATCCCAGTAATTGAGAAAGAAGAGGAAGAAATAAATGTTGAGGATATACCGCTTTAATGGAATGTTATTTTTGCCAACGAAATATTAAAGAAATTGCCTGTCAAGAGACAAAATTGCTCAAGCATTTTATCTCGGGATTGGGCAAAATCAGGCCTAGAAGGAAAACTGGCCTCTGCGCCAAACATCAGAGGCAACTTTCCAAAGCCGTTAAACGAGCCAGGCATTTGGGTTTGCTTTCCTATACTTCTAAATAAGAACCATGCCTCGCTAAAGCTCGGCAGAACCTTGATTCGCTAAGGAATGAATATATATTCTTGAATTAAAAGTAGCCCTAAAGAAGAGATTTAAAAATATCTTCTTTAATCTTTTTTGCTATTTTTGGGTTTTCTCGCAAAAACGTCCTGGCTCCTTCCATGCCCTGGCCTATTTTTGCATCTTCATACTGGAACCAAGAGCCAGCTTTTTTTATTACATCCTGTTTAACTCCTGTATTGATTAAATCGCCCAAATAAGAAATGCCTTCGTTGTAATAAATATCAAACTCAGCTGTCTTAAAGGGGGCAGCCACTTTATTTTTAACTATTTTTGCCTTGATGCGGCTACCAATAATCTCGTCTCGGTGTCTAATCTGGGCAATCCTTTTCAGGTTAATCCTCACCGAGGAATAAAACTTCAAGGCCATGCCTCCGGTTGTAACTTCTGGATTGCCAAAGCGAACGCCGATTTTCATTCTTGTCTGGTTCAGAAAAATAACTATGGTTTTTGTTTTTGCAATAATACCAGCTAACTTACGGCACGCTTGCGATAATAACCTCGCCTGAAGCCCAAGATGGTGGTCGCCCATCTCGCCGGCAATCTCTGCCTTGGGAGTAAGAGCGGCTACCGAATCAATAATAATGATATCAACTGCGCCTGACCTGACCAGTGCCTCAACAATCTGCAGGGCCTGCTCCCCAGAATCAGGCTGAGAAATCAGCAAATTATCAACATTCACTCCAATTCTCTTAGCATAATCAGGGTCTAAGGCGTGCTCGGCATCAATAAAAGCAGCCACACCCCCTTTTTTTTGCGCCTCAGCAGCAATATGCAACGCGGCTGTACTTTTTCCAGTGGACTCAGAGCCAAACATCTCAATAATACGTCCACGAGGAATACCACCCACGCCCAAGGCTAAATCAAGAGAAATAGAACCAGTAGGAATACTGTCCACGTCTACAGCTCTAATGTCTTTTAAACTAACAATAGCGCCTTCACCAAAGCGCTGTCTTATTTCCTCCAAGGTCTCTTGGAGTTCGTTTTCTTTGTCTCGCCGACTTCGTTGAGCCGACGGCTGAAGCCCAGAAGAGACGGAGGCGGATTCTTTTTCCTGCTTTGACATAGTTTTATTGATTATTAATCATTAATTATTAATTATTAAGCATTAAGCATTAATTGTCAACCCAAACTCCTTTACGTTTGTCGGGCTTACTTCTACTCTATCCCCTTTCTTTATTTTGCCCTCCAATATTCCCCGCGCCAAGACATTCTCCACTTTGTCCTGAATCACCCTTCTTATTTCCCTGGCGCCAAAAGTAGGGCTGTAGCCAAGTTCTACTATTTTCTCTTTGAGTGATTCTGTAATAGTTAATTCAATATTTTTTTCTTTGAGATTTTTCTTTAACTTCCCAAGCAAAAGAGAAGTGATATCTAAAAGGTTTTCTTTGCTCAACGGCCTGAAAACAACTACTGCATCAAATCTGTTGATAAACTCTGGCCGGAAAACCCCTGTTCTAAAAAGTTCATCTAAAAGTTTTTGTTTTACTTCCTGCCAATTGGTCCTTTCTTTAAGCGCTTGCAGTATTACTTTATATGCAGCATTGGAGGTGGCAATAATAACTGCATTCTTAAAACTTATTTTTCGGCCTTGACCGTCAGTTAAATGCCCCTCGTCTAAAACCTGTAAAAACAAATTTAAAACATTGGGATGGGCCTTTTCAATTTCGTCCAAAAGCAGCAAAGAAAAAGGGTTTTCGCGCATGGGAGTGCTCAATTGACCCTCCTGACCCGGAGCTCCAATTAATCGAGCGATATCTTTGACATCCTGAAACTCAGACATATCCAGCCGAATTATCTTTTTCTCTGAACCAAAATAAATCTGGGTCAGGGCCTTGGCAGTTTCGGTCTTGCCCACGCCAGTCGGTCCTAAGAATAAAAATCCGCCTATGGGACCTTTTTTTGTAGTCACCTCAGCCCTTGTCCTGCGCAACGCCTCAGAAACCTCTTTTACTGCTTCATCTTGGTTGATAATTCTCTTGTGAATTAAGTCCTCTAAATTCAGTAAAACCTTTTTTTCTTTCAGCCCTAATTCTCCAACTGGAATCTCTGTCTTTTGAGTCACAATTTTTGCCACATGACTTGGTAAAACAACAGGGTCTTTGGTTGAGACGGCCACATAGGCAACCACTTCATCCAAAAGATCCATTGCTTTCTTGGGGAAGGGAAGATTTGGTATATAGCGGTCAGCCAAGGTTATTATCTGGCGAAGGGCCGGCTGAGAAATTAATCTTTTATGTTTTCTTTCAAGACGGAGGCATAAATTCTCCAAAAGACAAAGTATTTCTTCTGGAGTTATCTCTGATACCTCTACTTTTTCAAAAAGCTGCGAAACAGAAGAGTTTTGCTCAATGGTTTTGTGAAGACCAGCATAAGTTGTAATGGCTACAATTTGAAACTGCGGCAGTTGAAGATAAGAACCAAGAATACCGGAAATGCGGTCAATATAATTGTGGAATTCATCAATGACCAAAATAATATTGCCTGCTGAAACCGCTTCTTGAAAAATTGTATCCAAGATTTTCTCTTCTTTTTCCGGGTCTGTAAGCCGGGCAAGCAAAGACGCCATATCCAAGACCATAAATTTTTTGTAATCTATTGCCTCTGTTGTCTCTCCCAGAAAACTTTTAACAGCCAAACCTTCTATAATACTTTTCCTGCCAGTGCCTGGCTCCCCGACTAATAAAACATTGTTGATTTTATTTCGGGAAAGAACAACCTCCACCGCCTCTATTTCTTTTTGATGCCCGATAATTTGAGGCAAGGTTTTTTTAACGACCTCGCTTAAATCCAAAGAATACTTATCCAGGGTTAAAGTATAACCGGCCGTCCATTGTTTAGCCAAAGTTCCAAACCTATTTAAATTTTCCATTTCCCAAAACCTTTTTCTTTGTTCTATCTTTTGCTCTAAACTCTCCAGCCACCAAGCTAAATTCTCAATATCTTCATTTTTAAGATCATTTTCAACTAAAATCTTTTGGAAAATAGGATTGTGCTTAGCTAAAGACACCAACACATCCGTGATTTCAATTCTCTGCTGTCCTCTGGCCTGCGCTCTTTTCAATGCCTCAAGAATTACTTTCTGAAAACCCTGGTCCACAACCGTTGAATCTTCTTTCAATCTTTTTTTAATCTCTTCCATATTCAGAAGCGCTCGCGAGAATACAAAATTTAATTTTGGATTGTCAGCCAAAAGAAAATAAAAAAGTAGATTGGAATTAGTTGATGATTTTTTAACTACCTTGGCTACTTCAAAACTTAAAAATTCAGCTATATTTTCTTTATTCACAATCAAGGGTTTTTTTAATTTTGAATTGAAAAAAGCCTCAATAAGCAAAGTTGTTATGCTTAAACAAAAAGAAAAAACAGCCAAACCCAGAAAAATATCCCTGAAAAAATACAATATAAGAAATATTACAAAAAACAAAATTAACACCTTTCTCAGTTTTTTGAAAGTATGTAGGCAAAGAATCCTCTCCCATCTTAACGCCTTATAAATAGCAGTTTGTTTTAGATGAAAATTAAACTCAGACATAAGCCGATTATTAATAAGCCGGGCAAAATAAGCCACGTGATTAAAATTACTATTCCTGCCAAAAAGAGTAAAACTTCTACGCTAAGACCAATGAGTATTAAAAAGATTCTAATTATTGCGCCGATTAAACGGGTAATCATATTAAACGTAAATGTCTCAAAATATCTTTTAATATCGAATCCCCTGCCATAAGCGGATTGGTATCTGCGCCAAGGAGAAAACAAAGTTTTAAACAAAAGACCAACAGAGAAAAATTGAAGATTAAAAACAAGAAAATTCCTCCAGGCGCTAAAAATTGCTCTAGGCATATCAAAAAAATGCCATTTTAAGTATTTAATCAGCATAACTTTCTTTTATGATAGCATATTTGAATCAATTTTTTAATATCTATGTTTTTTTCTGCTTTTTCCACCTCCTCTAACTTGGCTTTGGTTGCCGGATGCTTAGGCACAAATCTTGCGCAGCAATCCTGGTCCGGTAAAATGGAAATGTCAAAAGTCCCAATTTTCTCGGCTGTTTTAATTATCTCTTGTTTGTCCTGGCCCAACAAAGGCCGCAAAATTGGCAAATCCACTGCCTTCTCAATCACTCCTATATTCTCCAGGGTTTGAGAAGCAACCTGGCCAACGCTTTCGCCTGTAACAATGGCAAGAGCCCTTTCTTCTTGGACAAGTTTCTGGGAAATTCGCAGCATCATGCGGCGATATAAAATCACTCTTAATCTAGGGGGGGTCTTCAGTAAAATTTGTTTTTGTATGTCGGCAAAAGGAGCTAAATAAAGTTTTGGATCTCGTTGAAACTTGCTCAAAACTTGAACTATACTCTGCACTTTCTCAATTGAGGCCTTATTGGTATAAGGATAAGCGTGAAAATGCAAAAAAATAATGCTCACTCCGCGCTTGAGCATTAAAAAAGCAGCCACTGGTGAGTCAATGCCGCCTGAGAGTAAAACCACTGCCTTACCGCTGACCCCGACTGGCAGACCGCCTAAACCTTTAATCTTTTTAGTGTATAGAAATGCGTATTTTTCTACTATCTCAATGAAAACCGTAATGTCCGGCTTGCCCAAATTAACCTTTTTCTTTAGTTTTTTTACAATTTCTGCTCCGACTTTCTCGTTAATTTGAGTAGAAGTCAAAGAAAAATCTTTTTTGGAGCGCTGGCAAGCAATTTTGAAGGTTTTGAACTTCTTGTCCTTCAGTAATTCCAGAGCTTTATTTTTTATCTGGCTAATTTCCTGCGCGCAATCCTGCGCAAAAACAAAATAAGCAATGCCAAAGACATTTTTCAAAGCCCTTTCAATCTTTTTCTTCTGCCCTTTGCCCTTTTCGTTTAATTTAATTAAGAGCCGGCCTGAAATTCTTTTAACAAACTCAAAATATTCAGCCGGCAAGCCAGTTTTAATATTTTGCACCAACTTTTCCTCAAAAAACCTGCGGTTTTTTCCCTTTAACCCAATCTCCGCGTAATGGCAAATAACATAGTTCATTAGAACATTTTAGCACAAACCCTGAACTTTATCCAAAAGGACTTGACAGGCAAACATATATGGAGTAAAAAGAAAACGAAAGCGAGTTAAAGAGGTTCTCCACTTTCAAGAAAAATAAAAACCTCGCTAAGGAGCTTGAGCCTGAACCCAAGCAGTAAGCGGCGCGCTTGCGCGCCGCTGCCCCCCTCAATATAGATCTTTCGGAAAAAAATAGTAATGGGTTGGTAACAGTTTATCACAAAAAACTATACCTTTTGCACGCTAAGGTAATTCCCAACCCATTACTTTTCTATTAAAAATCCATCAAATGATGGACGCTTTTTTTTTTGATTTAGCGGACTTTATACCTTTTCATCAACAAAGAATTAGAAACAACGCTTACTGAAGAGAACGCCATAGCTGCGGCGGCAATAACTGGCGAGAGAAGCCAGCCGGTAAACGGGTATAAAATTCCAGCTGCTATGGGAATGCCAATGCTGTTGTAGAAAAACGCCCAAAAAAGATTCTGTTTAATTTTTCTTAAAGTATATTTGCTTAAGTCAATGGCTTTGATTACATCGCGCAGGTCATCCTTAATTAAAACCATCTCCCCTGTCTCCATAGCCACGTCTGTGCCCGAACCCAAAGCAATACCCAAATCCGCCTGGGCCAAGGCTGGCGCGTCGTTAATACCATCCCCTACCATTGCAACAACATTGCCTTGCCCCTGCAATTTTTTTATTTCAGCTGCTTTTTCCTGGGGCAAAACCTGGGCTAAAACATAGTCAATGCCCAGCTGTTTGGCAATCGCGGCAGCCACCCGTTCGTTATCTCCGGTAATAATGCCTACTTTTTTGCCCATTTTATGAAGCGCGCTAATTGCTTCTTTTGAATGCTCTTTCAAGGTGTCAGCAACTGCAATAGCGCCGCTAACTTTGCCATCAATTGACACCAACATAACTGTTTTGCCCTGCTCTTCCAATTCCTTGCCCAAATCGCTTTTAACCCAAATGCGATTGCCGATTAAAATCTCTTTGTCGTTTAACGAACATTGCACTCCCCTACCGGGTATTGCTTGAAAATTTTGAACATCAGATAATTCTAAATTTTGCTCTTTTGCTTTATTTACAATCGCCTGGGCTAGCGGATGCTCTGAATTTTTCTCAACAGACGCGGCAATCTGCAAAACATTGCCAATAACATCAGTAACCTTTGGTTCTCCGCGAGTTAATGTGCCTGTTTTATCAAAAACCACTACATCAACTTTTTGAGCCATTTCTAACGCCTTACTGCTTTTAATTAAAATGCCTCTTTGGGCAGCCAGGCCCGTGCCCATCATCACAGCAGTGGGCGTTGCCAAGCCCAAAGCGCAAGGGCAGGCAATGATCAAAACAGCAACAAAAACCGTTAGAGCAAAAACAAATGGCTGGCCCACAAGCATCCAAATGGCAAAAGTCAAAACCGCAATACCAATTACAGCTGGCACAAAATAAAAAGAAACTTTGTCAGCCAAAAGCTGAATCGGCGCTTTGGAGCCCATTGCTTGTTCAACTATTTTAATAATCTGGGCAAGCATTGTATCCTTGCCAACTTTAGTTGCCCTAAATTTCAAAACACCTGTTTTGTTAATGGTGGCACCAATCACTTCATCTCCTTGCTTTTTCTCAACCGGCATACTCTCGCCTGTGATTGCCTTCTCATCAACCCCAGAATAGCCATCTATGACTTTTCCATCAACCGGTATTTTCTCGCCCGGCTTTATTAAAACAATATCCCCTACTTTTACTTCGGCAATGGGCACTTTTATTTCTTCTCCATCTTTAACAATTGTGGCAATCTTTGGCTGAAGCCCAATTAGTTTTTTAATTGCCTGGCTGGTTTTTCCCTTAGTGCTTGCTTCTAAATATTTACCTAAAGAAATAAAAACCAAGATTAAAGCCGCGCTCTCATAATAAAGATGATTGGCTTGATATTCAGGCCTTAGCCAGACCAATATAGAAATGACTAAACTATACAGATAAGCAGCTATTGTGCCGATTTCAATCAACGAATCCATATTAGGATTTCTTTGAACAAGTTTTTTAAAGCCGGAAATATAAAGCGGATAGTTAACAGCCATAATAGCAGTTGTAATCAAAAACTGAATAATAATTTTGGCTTTCAAAGACAACGGTGGCAAAGGCAGCCCAATCATTTCAGCCATAACTAAATAAAAAATCGGCAGGCCTAAAACTGCCGAGAAAATAAAGATGTTTCTTAGTTTGTTAGTTCTTTTTGTGTCTTTTTTTTGATGACCATCTTCATCAATCTTATACCCCAACTTTTGAATTACTGCTTTAATTCTATCCAGACCGATTTTTTCTGAATCAAATTCTAAACTTGCTTTTTCTGAAGCAAAATTAACACTAACTGAAATAATCCCCTCTTGTTTTTTAAGGGCTTTTTCAATTCCAATCGCGCAGGAAGCGCAGCTCATTCCTTGAATTTTAAGAATGATTTTTCTCATCTTATTGAACTACGTTTGCCGACAATTTTACTTCGGCTTTTTTGTTTTCAGGGTCGTTAGTTGAAATATAAACTGTTCTAACTGCCTGGCCTGTTCCTTGAGAACCATGAAAGGCAGGATCAAAAGCAACCTCTAAATAGCCGCTCTCTCCTGGAGCTATTTTTTGCGACCAAAATGCAGGATTACTGTGCATACCAAATTCGGAACTCGTGTTCTCCCCTACTCTTAAGCGAGCAGTAGTGCACATACAAGAAGTCCAAATGCGGTCAATTTTCAAATCACCAACACCTGTATTTGCAATTTCATAGGTATGCTTAACCAACCCATCAGCCATAGAAACAGTGCCGGCATTATATTCTGGTTCAATAATTTCAATCTTGGGTGTACCCGAATGACTTTCTTCATTCTCGCCTGACAAGAAATAAACAAAACCTAAAATTACTCCACCAAGCACCAATATAATTGGAATAGAGATTTTAATTATTTTCCCAATTTTCTTTTTCCGCGCCCTGCGAAACCGCTCCTCCTGTTTTTTCTGCTTTTTTAAGAGATATCTCTCTTTTTTAGTTAATTCCTGCATTTAAATAATCTTGCCAAACCACATTACAATTTTATAAAAATTGTCAGTAAAAAGTAAAATTCCTAAAACAATTAGAATCAGACCAGAAAATAAGTTTATCCATTTAATAACTTTAACAAAGGACTTAATCTTCTCCATTGTCCAGCCCAAAAATAAAGAAACCAAAAGAAAAGGGACAGCTAAGCCCAAAGAATAAAAACTCAAAAGAATTATTCCTTGGGTTAGGGTGGTCTGGAAAGATGAAAGCAACAAAATCGCGCCCAAAATAGGAGAAAAGCAAGCCACCCAAGCAAAAGCAAAAGTTAAACCGACTAAAAAAGAACTTGTTTTCCGATTAAGTTTTGAAAATAGCTTTTTTACTAAATTAATTTGGCGATTTTTAAATATCTTTAAAAATCCAATAAATTCTAAACCAAAAAGAATAATGAGCAGGCCTCCTATTTTTTGAACTAACAAACGTTTAGATAATAAAATCTGACCAATTTTTGAAGCGCCGGCTCCTAAGATAATAAATACAATTGAAAAACCCAAAACAAGCAAAACTCCATGGAGAAATATTTTAGCTCTTACTTTGCTTTTCTGCAGTTCATCTTCAGAAATCTTTAAAAGCCAAGCGAAATAAGGCGGGATTAAGGGTAAAATACAAGGAGCAAAAAAAGAAAAAAAGCCAGCTGAAAAAGCAGTAATTAAAGAAAGTTCCTGCATAATTTTGTTTACCAGAACTCGGTTAACATAGTAGTCATAATTTCCAGGTCTTCTCTAGAAGCCAAACCCGGCCTCAAAGTAACAATTTCCCTTTGGCTGTCAATCAAGAAATGAGAAGGCGTGCCGCGGACTAAATAACTACTCCAAATTTCTCTGGTCTCATCTAAAACTATCAAGAAATTAATGTCTTTTTCTGCAATATATTCTTTTATTGTTTCTTTTATTTCGCCGCTTGGAACAACCAACGTCTGAATTTCATCTTGATATTCTTGAGCAAAATCTTTTAAGTCCGGGAGTTCCTTGGCGCAGTAACCGCACCAAGTAGCCCAAAAGACGAGAAGAACAGGTTTTTCATTTTGAAAGTCGCTTAAGGCAATTCTATTGCCGTAAATATCTTCAGAAACAAAATCCGGAGCTAAATCCCCTACTCCTAAACCTTCAAAGAATATGTCCTCTTGGGCAGAACCTGAAAAGAATTGATAAAAAATAAAAATCGCCAAACCTAAAATTAAAAGTGAAACTATCACTTTTAATCCCAAAGATGATTTCTTCTTTGGTGATTGAGGTTTTTCTTTTAATCTTTCTATTGTTTCTTCAGAAACCTCGCAAAGCGGGCATTCTTTTTTATCTTGCATAAATTAAACGAAAAATATTAAAATTGCCGCTCCCAAAGCAAGCATCATAATGCCCATTATAAGTTTTTCGGTCCTTTCGTGCTTTTGGCGAAACTTAGCCAATTTAGCTAAAGTTATCGGATTAGCGGCAAACAAAAGCAATATGATCAAGGGCATCACAAACATTAAATTATAGAGCAAAAGATACAAAAATCCAGTAAAGTAAGTAGTTTGCGAGGCCAAAAGCGCGGTAACAGCGGCGTAAATTCCTCCTGAGCATGGCACTGAGCAAAGACCGACCAAAAAAGCAGCTATTATTATTCCGGGCAAAGTGGCTTTTTCCAGCCAAAAATGAACTTTTTCTGTTGAGAACTTGGGCATCCTTAAACGAAAAGGCAATTTCGGGAAAAAATACTCTTTGAGATGCATGAACCCCAAGAAAATTAAAAGCCAAGAACCTAATTCAGCGAAAAAGTGATGCCTGCCAAAAAGCATAATGCCCGAAAACATGCCAACGCCTACTGCTAAATAAGTAAGGAAGATAACAAAAATGTAAACCATTCCCAAGACAAAAATGTTCTTGAATGTTTTGTGAAAGCTTAACAAAAAAGCAATAAAAAATATTAAAATAGCAATGGCGCAAGGATGAATGCCATCTAAAAAACCGGTGCCTGCCACCAATGGAATCATGGCTGAGGGCTTAGCGATATTAATACTGGCTAAAAATTCACTTAACATAAGCAGTTATTGTTACTTCAGTTTGAGGGCTTATAGGGTCGTTGCTTTTAATATAAATAATTCTTTCTTGCTCTCCCCTACCGTGAGGACCTGACATTGCCCCTGTATCATAAGTTACCTGAAGTTCTACTGTTTCTCCAGGCTTAATTTCTTTTTGACCAACCTCGGCTTTGGTACAAGCGCAGGAAGTGGCTACTTTTTTTATTTCTAAAATCTGGCTGCCTGAATTTTTTACCAAAAAAGTGTGTTTAGCGATTTCTCCGTATTCAATTTCTCCAAAATCAAAAGATTGAGGCATAATTTCAATCTGGGGTCGATTTTCTGTCTGATTGTCAACTCCTGGAACAGCCCCAAAATAGCCATAAACAGCTAATCCTATCATCACTAAAACTAAAATTAAAAAGAAAACAATTCTTTGTTTCATTGTTTCGCAATCCACTTTATTAAGGCAATAATGGCAACAACAATTAATATCCAAAATAAAAGCATAGAGATCCAGCCAAAACCGCCCCAGCCGCCAAACATCATATTATTCATCATGTTTTTAGTCAACTTGGTTTAATTCAATAGTGACCTTTTTCTCAAAATCAATGGGATCGTTGGAGAAAATTGATATTGTCCTGACGGCCTCTCCGCGAAAATCTGTATGAACATCAGGATCATAATAAACTTTAAGTTGGGCTTTTTCGCCAGCTGGAATAACTACTTGCCAATCACCAATTTCTTCATTTATGCCGTGCCCTGGCATAGCAAAGTGCGGGCCTTCCTGGTCTTGATAAACAATGGCGGCAGAAGTACAGCCGCAGGAGGTTTCTATCTTATCAATAATTAAATCGCTTTTGCCTTGATTGTCAAGTTCAAAAAAAGTTGTTGTAATACCTTGTTTCTGGCTAATATCTCCAAAATTATATATCTCAGGACTCAAAGAAATCACGGGTCTATCAGCTGGAGCAATTGCAATAAGTTTTTCGCGCAGTTCTTGCTGTTTTTGCTTGTCCATAAAAGAATTCAAGCCGTATTTCTTAGTATAAACCATAATAATCTCATCTTTTGACTTGCTTTGGCCCACCTCTATTAACAGATCCACATAGGTTCTCCTTTCTTTTGCCATAGGGCAAGTGCATTCATCAATTGACTTGCCACAGCACGGACACTCAAATAACGGATAGATTTCTTTCGCAGAAATAATTGAATTCTGATTTAAATCAATTTGGCTCTTGCTAAAATTAACTTTCTGAACCAGCCAAATATTAGCGCTTATACTCACAACCAAAGCAATCTTCAAAATTAAGTGTAAAAAATTGGTATTATCGCTCTTCATAATATTTAACAACCTCCCACCATCTGGGGTAGGAAATCTGGAAATTCTTGAAGAAGTTCTTTTATTCCCACTTCACCGGCCTCCTCTAATTCTTTTAATTTCACGGAAAGAGTTTGCTTAGGGAAATAAGTAACCTTCCACTTAACCAGTTCTTCTAATATACTTTTGTCAGAAATCTCGGGGTGATTTTTAATTAAATAAGCCGCCAGTCCCCTCATCATAATTGAATGCGCGCAGCCGCACGCGGCAGAACCGTCTTCTTTAGTTAATGTCTTTACTCCGCAGCAATATTCACAAGCAATAGAAGCGCCAAGTTTTTTATATCTTTCTAGGTCAGCGCCAGTTAAAACTATTTTCTGTTCTTCTTCTCCGTAGGTTGGACCAAACACCCTCACTTTATTAATAGCGTCCTGCACCTGGTCAAAAGAGACATTCAATTCTGCGCCATAAATATCCGGAACACCTGTAGGAATAAAAGCGGCCTTAATCTTTTTGAACTTCAAAAATGCAGACACTGAAGCAATCTCTTCCTCGCTCAAGTTATCCAAATCTATCTCTAATTCTTCAACGTCTATATCCGGTAAAACGTCTGCGCCTGCTATTCTTGCTATGTCAACGTTATCTGCCGGAGTATCGTAAAATCGCGTAAAAATCACTATAGCTACTATAACAAGCATAATAAGAATGGGCCACTGCTTTTGTATAAACTTTATTTTATTTTTAGTCATTAGAATTTTTAAAAAGTTCCAAAATCTCTTTGATTTTCTTTTGTTTTTCTTTTTCACTTTTTCCTTTAATTGCTTTGGCAACACAAGTATTTAAATGATTCTCTAAAATCATTTGATTAACTTTTTTAATTGCCGCGCAAACTGCCCTGCTCTGCTCTATAACATCAATGCAATACCCATCGTTTTCAATCATCTTCTTAATTCCTTGCAAGTGCCCGGAAAGATAATTCATTCTGTTTAGAATTTGCTTTTTGGTATATTTTGTCCTTTTGTTCTATGATACCCCCCTATGGGGGGTATGTCAAGGGTATAGTTATCCACAGCAGGTTATTTCGAGATTATACCCCCGCCAAGTAACTCCTGCCATTTGTAGAAGACCACTGACTGGCCCAGGGTAATGGCGCGCTGACACGATGAAAAAACTACTTTATATTTTTTTGACTTGCCATTTCTATGTATCCACGCTGCAGCTGCGGGATAGCTGGCCATCAGGTCGACATGAATTGATCCTGTATACGAACGGAGATAGTCGTTCAGTGAACGACAGCGGTTGGCTTACAATTTGCCCCGGGGAAAAGTCCGCGCCCCACCAGCGTCAGCGCCGTCCAAAGGGTTTACAAGAGCATATTCCAGGTGCAAGAACCCCAAAATCTGGGCCACAGACAAGAAAATGGAGGAACAACCACCACGCTTTA
>SDBT01004002.1_pt1 | contig 25218 bp, 20 predicted proteins | sample 2277101 | NCBI WGS metagenome assembly SDBT01 (sample SAMN10404973, study PRJNA504765) | marine sediment metagenome | isolation source: marine sediment core GS10_PC15, 103 cmbsf | place: Arctic Ocean: Southern Knipovich Ridge | collected 2010 | reverse complement strand
AGATCATCGAGATCATCTTCTCCTCCACCTGGAAGTTCACCGTATTCCTGCAAGTACTTCTGGATAAGTTCGCTTTCACGCTTGGTATACATTGGTTCTTTCTCGAAAATGAAGAAGCGCGCCTTTTCATTTTTCTCTAATACTTCGGTAAGAGCAGCTTTCAGGTTCATTACACCCTTTATTGTGATCACTTTTTTCTCCTCGTCGAGCAACTGGTAGACTCCATCTACCTCGGGTAATCCATCGATAACCTCCTGGATTAACTCAAAGACCGACTCAACATAAGGGGGAAGTGTTACTGCTTCTATATCGAGGCGTAGGTCGCAGGATAAGCAACGTGCTGCTTCTGCCTTTGCATCTTCATTGGTATAAGTTTCCTCGATTGAACAGAAAGAAGTTGATCGCACCTCTGGCTCCCTAATTATGGGAAGATGTCCCCTCAACTTAGCAAAATTTTCCACCTTACCAAGGTAGTGTTTTACTGGTTCCCTCTCAACGAGATGCTCTTCAATGTCACCATCTCCTCCGATCGCTTTGTCGATTTCGATTGCAGCTTTGCGTCCCATTGCAATTGCTTCAATAACACTTTCAGGTCGGCTAACAACATCTCCACCTGCGTAAACTCTGTCCATTTTTGTAGCAAGTGTTTTTTCGTCAATCTCTATTATACCGTTGCTGCGAAGCCCTAAATCCGCAAAAGGCTCGGACGAGGGATCCTGACCGATTGCGAGGATGACTGCGTCAGCAGGGAATTCGAGGATTTGGTCCTCATTATATGTGGGATTAAAAAGACCTTTTTCATCAAATACACTTATGCATTGTTTTAGCTTAATACTCTTTATCTTGCCATCTTTTTTCTTTATTTTCATAGGTCCGTAAGAATAAATAAAGCGAATGGATTCCTCTTCGGCTTCTTTTACTTCCCATTCCCATGCAGGTAGGTCCCTTTGTGCTTCAAGGCTTACAATGGCTACATTTTTCGCACCAAGTCTAAGTGCTACACGAGCTGAATCCAAGGCAACATTCCCACCACCAACCACAATCACACCCATATCTTTGAATGAGTCTGACGGGATGTTCCCTAATGCCCTTTCTCGAAGGAACTCTACACCCCAGTACACCCCGGTTAACTCGCTTCCTGGTAGTTCGATTTTTTTTGCTTTGTGTGCACCGATCGCAACGAATACAGCGTCTTGTTCAAAGATAAGCTTTTTTAGATAGGATTTATTTACCGGGAAGTTACATTTTATATTAACACCCACAGATTTTATTTCCTCAATATCCTGTCTGAGAAAATCAAGAGGAAGACGGTACTCAGGAATACCCACTCGGAGCATACCACCGGGTTCTGCAAGTTCTTCAAATACTGTGGCTTTATGACCCTTTTTTGCAAGGTAAAAAGCAGCAGTGAGACCTGCGGGACCACTTCCGATGACAGCCACTTTTTTCCCTGTTGCCGGCGTCTTCTTCTGCCGTGTGCGCCACTCATTGGTGTCATCTTCTGCTGCGAATCTCTTGAGACGACAAATAGAGATAGGTGAATTAATATCTGCTCGTCGACACTCCTCTTCGCATGGATGGTAACAAACACAACCTACAGAAAAGACCAGTGGGAGTTTTTCCCTTATGATACCGATGGCTTTCCCGGTTTCACCTTTTTCAATATAGCGTACATAAAGCGGTATATCTATTCCTGCGGGGCAGGTATTTATACATGGGATGAGAGTTTTGCTGCGTTCTTCCCCTACAGCCCGAACCTTGTCCATGAGTGCACCTGTAGGACAGACCTCTACACATGCTCCGCAGAATCGGCAGTGACTTTCGGAACGCGTTGGACCTTCGGATGTTCCGACTTGAGGTCTTCCATTTTTCAGTACAAAGGTCAGTGTTCCAACACCGCATAAGTCCTGGCATGCACGCACACAGCGGAGACATCCTATGCAGAGTTCAGAATGGAAGTCAAAAAGTGGTTCATCTGTGAATGAGGGAAACCCCCGGGATTTGTATTTGGGGAGGTTCTCCGGTATACTCACGAAATGAGAGACTTTTTGTAATTCGCAGGAACCGAGAAGTTCACAACAGCGCTCTTCTTCAGGCACATTTTCCGAACACTGGGTTATGGAACATCCATCAGCTTGAGAACATGTAAGGCAGGCATGGGGATGACCATCAAGGAGGGTGAAAAGCTTCTCTTGTCTGTTAATAAGGACTTTTTCAGAGTCTGTAATAACAGTCATTCCGTTTTCCACTTCAGTTGTACAAGCACGAACCAGTTCACCGTTAACCTCAACTGCACATATCCCACAACCGTCCCATTCTTCTTCAGGATCGTCACTTTCAATACGCTCACTACCACGGAAGACAAATTGTGCTCCCTTTATGTTTTCAATAGGAGGTAGATCAGGATGGGCACACAAGGCTGGTATATAAATATTAGCTGATAAAGCAGCTTCGAGGATTGTTTTTCCAATCTCAGTTACAACCGGAGTTTCATCAATGATAAGTTTCACTTGACTCATCAGAATATATTCTTCGCTTTAATATTAATCTTTTTTTACCATGAATGTTGAATTGCTCCTGCTGTACATACTTTTACACATGGAAGCTCGTTTATAGTGTGACTTGAAGATGGTTTACAGGGACCACAGGAGTACTTGATTTTTTTTGAATGTTCCTTTGTTACAGCAACGATATCAGTCTCTGCGTCTATATCAAATTCATCCTCAACGAGTTCTAATACATCTGCTGGACAGGTATTCACACACTCACCGCAACCGTCACATTTATCAGTGTCAATGGTAATAAAGAAATCACCGGCACCGTCCTTATAACCATAATTGGCAAGCATACTTAACTCCAAAAGAATTATTTCTTTATTTTTTTTAAATAAAGCGCTCTGGCGAATAGAGCAGCTCCGAGAGCACCAGCTATTTGGGTATCCATGTCAGTCTTGAGTGGAGTAGTATTGAGTTCCATGGCAAGACGCTCCACCACACCTATGTTCTTAGCAATACCTCCGGTTATAGCAAACTCTTTTTCAATACCAATCCGTTCGAGTAATGTTACTATTCTATGAGCCATTGCTGAACAATAAGCAGCCAGTACCTTTTCCTTTGACCAACCTTCCCGTAGTAAACCTGATGCCTCAGACTTAGCAAAAACTACACAGGTACTGGACACGGGCTGGGGTTCTTCAACCACATCAAGACTCATTTTACCTACATCATTAATATGAACACCGAGGAGGTCGGCAAAAACTTCCATCCCACGACCTGTCCCGGCAGCACATTTATCATTCATGAGAAAGGCCTTCACCTTTCCTTTTTCATCGCAGTGGATGGCTTTGCAGTCCTGACCTCCCAGATCGAGGATTGTGCGGACTTTCGAACCATACATAAAGTTACCACCACGGGCATGACAGGCGATTTCAGTGATAGCTCTTGTGGCAAAAGGTACATTTACACGACCGTAACCTGTACCTACTGTAGCGTTTAAATCTTCTATTTTTAAACCTGTATCTTCCAGAGCCCAATCCATTGCTTTATTTGCGCTTTCAGGAGAGTCAGAACCTGTTCGCATATTTGAGTAACAGTAAAGTTTTCCGTCCACCATAACCACAGCCTGGGTAGAGACAGATCCCACATCCACTCCTCCAGAAATGACTTTACCTTTTTTCCAATCAATATTGGGATTAGTCCAACGAGACTCAGTCCACCGCCAATATTCAGCTTCTTTTTGATCCTGAACCAATATACTTTCCTCCTTTATTTATCGGTTGCTATGACTGCAGCACCCAAAGCACTTACGAACTCAGGATTTACGGGTATTATCACTTCGGTTTCGAGATCCTCATTGAGAGACTTAACAAATCCTATATTCTTTGCCACTCCACCAATAAGCGCTATTTTATGTTCGATACCAACGCGTCGGACCATAGATGTAATACGATCAGCAATTGCATCATGGATAGCTCGAGCCATATCGGATTTGGGTGTTTTGAGGTGCACGAGTGTTACCACTTCGCTCTCTGCAAAAACGGTACACTGTGCATTCATAGGGATTGCTTGGGTTGACTTAAGTGAGAGTTGACCGAGTTCTTCGAGTTTCACCTCTAAAGCACGGGCCATTGCTTCTGTAAATGCTCCTGCACCAGCTGCACATTTTTCATTAATTGCGAAGTCCACGACTTTACCCGCGGTATTCACTCTGATGGCCCGTCCCTCCTCTGCACCTACATCTATAACAGTGCGGATATCTGGAAAGAGCCATATAATGCCACGTGCGGCTGCGCCTACATCGGTCACATCTTCGTCAGCAAATTTGCATTCGGTTTTTCCAGCACCTGTGGAGATTACTTTTTCTACCTGATCCTGAGAAATCCCCGCACTTTTTAGGGCTTTTTTGTAAGATTCTTCAGTGGAGACCCTGGTATCGATCCCGGCAAGTACAAGTGACTTGCTTATGATATCATTATCTCTGAGGATAATAACCTTTATGTTCTTTGATCCGCAATCAACCCCTGCAGTAATCATTACTACCCTCCTTTTTTTACACCCAGGGTTTCCATGAAAGTATCAATGCGTACTATGGTTCGTGCTTCGTCGAACTCCCGTTCATCTCCCATGTTTCCTTCGAAAGTCATAATAGGGAATCCTGCCTTTTGGATAGCAAGTCGATTTTCTGCAATACCAATTGAAAGCCCTTCACAACCGCGGTTGTAGTGGAGCATTATTCCACTTAACTTCCATTCCCGTGCAATCTTAATCATCATCGCGGACTTCAGTTTCGGGTGGTAGAATTGCTGCCATTCGGGCTTATTTAACTCATACTTTATGTATTCGGTAAGCAACGCTTCACGCTCTGTGGGGAGCTTGTCGATTGAATCCGGGTAACTTTTTGCACCCCAGGAACCATCTGGTTTAATCTCATATTGACCGATAAGGCCAAAGGTGTATAATGAACCGATGGATATGCATCCAAACTTCTGGAGGTATCGGAAGATCTTAAGAAATCCCCAGGGTGGTTGGGTGTCGCTGATGATGCGAATCTGTTCATTGGGAATGGCTGCAATACCACGATCTACCCGGTCTTTGACTTCCTCGTAAAACTCCTCGTAAAAGTCAGCACACCACTGGCTAGCCTTTCCAAGTGTGCCAAAGGTATAGAAAGAGTACATGGATTTTTCATCCAGAGGTGCAGGTATGTTCTTTTGTAGTTCACATGTTTTAGCCCAGATTGATGTAGAACGCATGTGATTGTAAATAGCCTTTCGGAGAAGTTCGTCTTGATACTTGCGTCCGGTAGTTTTTTCGAGCCATTCGATTGAATCAAGGCACTGATTGACCACATAGTCAATTGCATGTTTCGGGAACTCGATATACTCGAAAGTTTCACCGTCTTCATGGACTCTAATAGCCGGGGTGATACCTACATCAACGCAGTACATGGGAATACCGTTTTCCAGGTCGCATACAACCTGGTACCATTTAGCATGAGAACAGCAGATGTGATCCTGGTATATAAAATCAGGTCTGGGCCACGTTTTAGAGTATTCAGGGAAAGCATATTCATTTAAGATGATGCTACCCCAGTAGTTACGCATATATGAACAGAGATCACGAGCATAACCTTTTTTTTCAGTGGCTTCCATACATCGAAGCGAGAAATCTTTCTTAAAGGCAATCGATGCTGCGTACGGTTCGGAAGTTATGCTCCACACATCATCTCCCAGACCGCGAGGGATAGCATCCAGTGTCCACGCACCGCCTGCCCAACGGATTCCACCTTTCTCATGGGCTTTAGCGTAATTCTTATAATAGTCTAATCGTAATTCTTTTGCTTTTTGCCAGAGTTTGAGTGGTTCGGTTTTATATGTATCTGTCATAAATAGTTACTCCTATTTTATTTGAATCGATACTTTATCGAACATTAGAATAGGTCATCATCCTGGAACATTTCAAGGAAAGCTTCGACTCGTACCTTGAACTGACCCACAGGTACAGTCACATCAAGTTCAAGGAAGAGTACCTTTATGTCTGTTTCTTCAAGTGCTTTCTTGATTGCAGGAATATCGAGCTCATGGGGGTCACAAAACTTTTGTTGGATGATTACGGCACCTTTCACATTCCATTCTTTTGCAAACTGTAGGATGCGATTTAAGCGTAATCGCTTGGGCCAATCCTTTGTCGGACAGGGAAGACGGTTTACATAACGCTCTGCTATTTGCTTTAAAGGGTTATTACCAGGTTTGACTTCATCCCAGAAATAGCGAGTACCTGTACAATGATCATCTTGGACGATCACTGCATCGCAACCTTCGACCATTTCTATAAACTCAACATCATCGTTCTCAGAACCGAGGATCATCAACCTTGTTTTATCACTTCCAATTGAGCGTGTCTTTAGCTCTTCGAGGACTTCTTCGGTAATGTCGGAATGTTCTTCATGGTGGGTAATCTGACTGGACACAACCATATACATAGCCTCTAAGCCAGTAATTGGGATATCATCCTTCTTACGGGTTTCGAAAACCTGCTTCATGAGTTTGCGGTTTCTGTTTACAATTTCAATGCCACGGTTAAGGTCATTTTCTGTAATCTTCTTACCAGTCCATTCTTCAACGCTTTTCGTAAAAATTTCAAACTCACAGCGAGTAAACTCAATTGCGTGTTTGCTTTGTACATGATGTGGCATAGGCAGGTAATAGCTGAATTCTTGGGGAATATGAATATCCCAGGAAGTGTATGCCTGACGTATATGCAGACAACTCTGGGAGATCATAATGCCGTCGATGTAATCATAGCGTCCTAGGAGCCCCTGGGCAAGAACATCTCTGCAAAAGGGACAATACATTGCAAAAATGTGTGGTTCTGTCACATTTTGCGGTTCGTGGCTACCCAATATTCGAATGGGAAGGACATCGGCAGCATAGAGAATTTCTTCGGGTACATAAGTACACATATACCCTAGTACTTTTCCTCCTGTTTTTTTCTTCCACTCCTTTACATATTCGTGACGGTTTTCGTACAATTTTTTGTACTTCTCAATCATATACTACAACTCCTTTTGTTGATAAGTTATTTACAAAACTTTAACCAACTGTAGTTTAATACAAATAAAACCTGTTGCGAAATTGGATTGGAGAAGAATATTTTAACGGTGTTTCCATTCAGGTTTTCTTTTCTCCCTAAAGCTTGCAATTCCTTCCTTTACATCCTCAATCTTGTAGAGACGATCAAGAAAGAATTCATTGATAACTCTCCCGTGGAATTCATCGACTGGTGTTTTAAGACCTTGCTTAAATGCTTCCTTTGCAAGCCTGAGAACAGGCGCACTGGTTTTGTTGAAACGATGAACTACCTTTTCCCAACTGGATCGTTCAACGATTTTTTGAACCAATCCCATAGCAAGAGCTTGTTCAGCACTGACAGATTCACCTGTAAAAATGAGATGAGCAGCATTTTGTCTACCTACTATCCCGGGAAGAGCTGAGCAGGCTAAGGGAGGAAAAAAGGCAAGTGATATCTCTGGAATACCGAACTTTGCTGAAGGATCTGCTATAATAAAATCAGCATACAGAGCCAACTCAAGTGCTCCTCCGAAGCAAAAACCGTGGACAAGTACCACTGAAGGCACTGGCATTTCGTAAAGAGCCCTGCATGCTTCGACAAATGAAAAAATCATATCACCTACAAGTTTTTTTTCATGCTCCTCTACTGATGCTCCAGCTGAAAAACACTTACCTTCACCAGAAATAAGAACTCCTGCAATTGACTTGTCAGCCGCAGCTTCTTTTAATTTATCTGCAAGTTCTTTACAGGTGGCAGTATCAATGACATTGACAGGGGGAATATTAAGCTTCAAATTTACAACTCTTTCGTTTCTCTCAACCTTGATCATAACAATCTCCAAAAAAAATTATTGATGAAAAAAGAAAAATATCATCCTTCTATTAAATTAAAGCACAATCGTCAAATTAAATCTTTATTCTCGCATCCACAACACAAGCTTTATTCTCATATGCTATTATAGGATTCAGATCCATTTCCTGAATCATAGGCAATTCTGTAACCAGTTGAGAGACCCGTTGAATAATCTCTATAAGCTTTTCCTGGTCAACGCCCTTCTTACCCCGGAAACCGGAGATAAGAGGATAGGACTTGATGGAGGTAAGCATCTCTTTTACCTCAAATGCTGTAACAGGTGTGAGCTCAAATGATACATCTTTCATCAGTTCGACATAAACACCACCAAGACCAAACATTAATGTATGACCAAGCCCTTTCTCAGCTTTTGCTCCCACAATAACTTCCATACCGTCTGGCATGTACTTCTGAACGAAGAATCTTAAACCTTCGGAGCTGAACTTCTTTCCCATTTCTTCTACCGCAGATTTTACAGCATTGGCGTCTTTCAAACCGACCGCTACTCCACCCACATCACTTTTGTGAATGATAGTCTGGGAATCGGCTTTAACTACGACTGGGAAACCGATTTCCGCAGCGGCTTTTTCAGCTTCTTCAGCATCGCTAGCCATTCGCCAGCTGGCAACGGGGATGCTGTAAGAGGTCAGGAGTTCATATACCTCTGATGAGGGAAGAACTTCGTGCCCTGCACTCCTTGCTTCCTTGAGGATATTTTCTGCCTTGCTCCTGTCTACATCATCGAAGCTAATGACCTCTCCTATTTCCCGTGAACGCACCTCATTATACTTGGTCAACGCAGCAAGAGCCTTGGCTGCCATTTCGGCAAAATCATAACAAGGGATATCACCACTTTTCAATATCGCAGTTGTTCCTGTCCATTGAGGTTTGTCTGTCATATAATTGCAAACGATAGGTTTTCTTTGCTGCTGACTCACCTCGGCCATCTCCTTGGCAACGCTTTCGCAATCCACAAATGGGGGTGTAATAAAGTTGATATAAATACTGTCTATATGGTCTTCATTCATCAATATGTCCATAGCAGCTCGGTAGTGCGGTGCTGCTGCTGTCGCCAGTACATCGATGGGATTATGTACCGAAGCTTGGGGATATAATTTTTCTTTCAATAATTCTTTTGCTTTTTGGGAAAGGGGTGGTATTTTCATCCCGGCATCCACCAGTGCATCCGTTGCAATGATCGCCGGACCACCTGTATCCGTTATCAGTCCTACACGGTTACCTTTTGGAATGGGTTGTGAAGCAAAAGCCATTGCTGCTTGGCACATCTCGTCCTGGTCCTTGAAAGTAAGTATCCCTGTCTTTTTGAAAATAAGTTCAGTGGAGAGACCCACTCCCACAAGTCCTCCGGTATGGGAGAATGCTGCTTTTGCTCCTTCTTTGGTGCGACCAGACCTCATAGCAAGTATAGGCTTTTTAGCTGCAACCTCCCTGGCTGCTTCCATAAACTCTTTGGGATCGGAGAAACCTTCAACATAGAGGATGATAACTCGTGTCTTTTCATCGCTGCCGTAATACCTTAGAATCTCTGGGATTGAAATATCACAAGCATTTCCATTCGAGGCATACAGTCGCATTCCAATACCCAGGTCATGGATGGCTTGCATGAATACTGCGCCAACACCACCACTTTGAGCCACAATGGAGACATGACCGGGGACGGGAAAAGTAAATGTGAAATCGCAGTAAGCTTTTGACTCGGGATCGGTGTTAATGATCCCCTGGCAGTTGGGGCCAAATACTCGTATTCCATACTTCTTTGCGCTGGCAACGACTTCTTTCTCCAGGGCTTCACCTTCATCACCAGTCTCCTTAAACCCTGCACTGTTAATAATAACAAACTTCACACCTTTTTTCCCGCATTCATCAATTGCCATGGGTGCAAATCTGGAAGGGATACTGATGTGTGCAAGATCGACTTCCCCGGGAACATTCAGAATACTCGGATAGGCTTTTATACCTCTAATTTCATCTGCCTTTGGATTTATTGGGTAGATAGAACCTTTAAATTCATACTTTAAAAGATTCTTGGTTATTACATTACCAATTGAAAGTTCCTTTGTGGAGGCTCCAATGATTGCCACTGATTTTGGATTAAATAGTTTGTCCAACATCTTATCTATTCTCCTCTAATTGTTCTATAAAAGCCTCAATATTTGTCTGGGTTTGTTCGTCGGAGATACACCTTAGATCGTTTAGATCTCCGTTTATGACAAGACTGGGAACACCTGTCTTTTTCTCAAGTCGCTGTGGCATGCCATAACGGTTATTAGAGTTGTTTGGACAGGTCTTTGCATCATGATATATCACACCGTCAATTTTAAAAAAATCTATCATCTTCTCCATATATCTTTCTTTAACTTCTTCCGATCTCACGATAAATAATTCCGTGTATGCCTTAGCCATACTATTAAATGTGTCTGCAGGATCAAGATCTGTAAAAATCCAGCTGTTGCAGTAGGTGGATGCCAACACACAAGTTTTCAGATTGTTAAATAATTCAGAATGAGCTCTCAGCCTACCCCACACGGGCATTCCTTCCCAATAGAGCCTGTAAAGTTCACCTTCAACTGCTGCTTCTTTATTTTTCACCCTTTCTTCCAACTCCTTGAGCAGCAAATTATAGTAATCGATTGCCTGTTGAGTTCCTCTCAAAACAACAGCAGGTCCCATTTGAATTGTACCGTCAAAAAAAGTAAGGGGAGAGGGAATGGTAGCTGATGTATTTAGCACTGTTTTCCATAAATCGGAACATTCCCGAGAAAGTGCTACAACCTTCCTGAGTTTATCCATATCAAATTTATTTCCTGAAATTTTCTCCAGAGGTTCAATTAATTCCTCCATCTGTTTAGCAACCGCTCGAATTATGGTGTCGGTAATATCAGTCAGGTTTCTAGGTGTATGAACACCTAACAACGAAACATTGAATTCCTTCGCATACCACGATAGCCAGTCTTTAACATCTCTGCACTGGTTTGTGTTAAAAACCAGCACATCGGGTTTGGGAACATTTTCTATTCCAAATGCCTTTTTTAGTGGTGTTTCTCCCTTCACAAAAGCCCCGATATCTGATGTAAGATATGAACAGATTTCCGGTGAAAAACCCAGAGCATTGGCATGGGGAATAAGATCTGTTGCCATACGTGCTGAACCCAGCATTGCTCCGTGATTCTCAGGATAGTAGATCAGAAATCCCATACTTAACAGCAGTTCAGCAGGACCAACGCTGGTACACCATGCAATCTTTTTATCACCTGTTTTCGATGCCTGGTCAAGTTCCTTAAAATAATTGAACATATAACGACCCATTTCACCTGTGGCTCTTATCTTTTTCCTGCTTGCTTTCTTCTCATCAACCATTATATCCACTCCTTGTTTTTTCATTTTTGATAAAACTTTTGGCATTATCAAATGTAATTATACCATTTAGTGCTCTACTTGTGCATAAAGAGCTGCTCCGACTGCACCTGTAAACTGTGGGTACTCAGGGACCAGAACCTCTCTGCCAATGATCTCTTCAATCATCTTGACCAGAAATGGATTATGAGCCACCACTCCTCCTGTCATGACTATTTTTTCTGTCAGAGGATCCATTTCCATGACCCTTTTAAGCACTGATAAAAAGAGTCCTTTTACAATATCAGGTAATTTTTTACCATCCCTTATTCTTTCCAATACCTCTGTTGCAGAAAAAACAGTACAATAACTTCCCAGTTCTACTATGTTGGTGGACTGCATAGCTAAATTATTCATTTTTTCGAGGGGGACATTAAGACGTGGAGATATCTCTTCCAGGAAAGCACCTGTTCCAGCTGCACATTTCCGATTCATCTTGAAACTGATACGCCGACCCTTATCATCTATTTTAATAATTTTATTATCTTGCCCCCCAATGTCAATAATGGTTACAGCAATCGGAAAATAAAAGTAACATCCCTTTGCAAAGCAGCTAATTTCAGTTTTGGTTTCCTGGGAAAAAGAGACATTTCTCCTCCCATACCCGGTTGATACTGTTTTAACTATATCACTTTTAACTGCATTTGTCATTTTCAAAGCAGATTTAAGACAAATCTCTGCTGAAATAGCAAAATCTATACCAGACTTTCTTACAGCACGACCAATCAGTTTCTTATCAGGATCAAGAATAGCTACTTTTGTTCTTGATGCCCCCACATCAACACCTATAAAAATTGGTCGTGATTTTAACATTATTTATACAGAATCATCCTTCCTTTGTATTTGTAACAGTTCTTTTGCTTTTTCCAGCAATGTTAAAGTTGTATTCACCAGTCACTCCACAAGTAAATGATAAGCTTCCAGATTTAACGTGGTATAAGTTCCTCAACCATCTCTTCTGTCCATGGTCTTCCCTTTGCCAGTTCCCGTCGGAGTTGCATAAAATCGATTTGGCGTTTACCCTTGGGTCCTTCATTAAACGCTCTGAACCCAAGTTTGGCTTCAGTCATCATATTCAAAGCTAACCAAGAACGATTGGTCTCCGAGTTTCTCTGCCAGTGTTCTAATTTCTTCTTGCGGAATGATTCAATGGTTTTCGTCAGACAATCGGGCATGGTCATTGCAAGTGAGTAGGCAAGTTTGTTGACTTCCTGATCTAACAGTGATAGATCAACTTCACATTCTGCCATGATCTTTTTACCTTCAGCTCTTTCTTCACCTGTTTTGAATGCACCATATGCCAGATTTCCCCAATCATCAGATTCTTTCAAACTAACCATTGGATTGGAGATAAAATTACCATTCTTGTCTTTGAGTACAGGGACAATCTTGTTGATTAGTCCAATTCTGGCTGCATAATGGGCTGACCAGTGTTCGCACAATGTCAAGGACTCTATTGTGTGACTCATACCAACAAAAAGATGTAAGAAATCTGTCGAACCGCCATCTGGTGCGGAGCCGTGTTTAGGACCGGCTTGACCAAAACGTGCCATATCAGAAGCGATTGTAAAATCACATGCCATTCCTATTTCCTGTCCGCCAGCGATTCGCATGCCATTAACGCGGTTAATCACGGGCTTGTCACAGATCAAAATATTGGTGTTCATATCATTGAAAAGGCGCATATATTGTTTGTATTCTTGCGGATTTCCAGCATAGTATTCTGCATATTCTTTTGTATTTCCACCCGTACAAAATGCTTTATCACCCACCGCAGTAAAAATTACCGTTACTGCTGAGCGATCACAAGATGCTTCACGAAAGGCTAAAATAATTTCTTTGATTGCCTGTGTCGTGTAGGAATTGTACTGTTTCGGATTATTCAGAAAAATCCAATGATTGCAAAGTCCCTTAATCGGATTACCTTGCAAATCCAAAAGTGGCTGTTTCTCCACTAAAATATCCGTGTACTCTATTTCCTTGACTAACGTGTGATCTTTCAAATTTTCCATTTTTTTCTCCTTTGGTTTTATTCTTGTCACAAAGACACAAAGTTTTATTAGATTTGCTTTATGTCTTGGTGGTTAAACTATGGTACAAAAATAATTCGTCTTTCCAATTTATGACTGAAAGCCCTAGGAATGATCTCATTGATCGAATCCAACGGTTTTTCTTCTATATTATCCAATAGATTGATTTTTCCGGATAAAACCTGCTTAACAACAGATGGATAATAAGCAGGACGGCAGCCCCAATTTCCGAAAACATCTGCATCAAAAGCCATGATGTTACTCAACCGAAATGTCAGTTTATCCATCGTAAAGCCGACGACCCCCAAACTTCCAGCAAAAGAAAGCAGTGAAAATGCAACCATTTGACCTGCTGCTGTGCCACTTGTCTCAAACACACGCCACTGATAACGTGGAAGCTTATTTTCTTTAACAAGGTCACGAATCTTTTTCTTGATATCACGGTCAGCAATGCCCTGAGAATTAATCACATATTTTGCACCCATTTTTTTGGCATTTTCGAGTTTTTTATCATCGATATCAAGAGCAATTACTGTCGCTCCAGCAGCATTAGCTTGCTGAACCATATAAGTCCCAATTCCACCAACGCCAATCACAATCGCTAAATCACCTTCTTGAAGACTACTTCGTAACAGTGATTGATAAGGCGTTGTAACTGCATCGGCAATAACCGAAAGCTGCGAAACCTTAAACTCTCCTAAATCTTCAGGAAGTTCGCATAGAAAAAGCGATGGCACTACAATATGGCTGGCAAACCCGCCGTTGAAATCGTTACCGGGCATTTTCTGATTCCGGCAAATATTGTCCCGTTCGTCTTTGCAAAGTTTGCATTCGCCGCAAGGAAGCACTGACGGAATGATGACATTTTTTCCAGCCCATTTTTCAGAATCAGCACCAGTTTCGACAACTTTTCCGCTTATCTCATGTCCCAAAATAAGTGGCAGTTCGTGCTTCGTTTGCACATTTCCCGATATAAAGCTAAGGTCTGTATGGCAAAGACCGCAACCCGCAACTTTCACGACCACCTGGTCTTCTTCAATCTGATCAATCGTGAAATCCCGTCTTTCTAACTGCTCATTGGGAGCAATACAAAAATAGCCATAAGCTTGAATATGTTCCATAATATCTCCTGATTAATTTGATTAGAACATAGTTAATGTATAAAGAGAAAGCAGGAAAGAAAAATACGCTATGCTCTTATTAAAAAATATTAAACTAACTTCGTTTAATTAATGTCAATAAAAAATTAAAATTCACTATAAAAAAAGATAAAATTTATAGATTAGTGAATTCAATGTTCCAAATATATTGAATTTATATTCTTTATCTGCTTTACAGATTCAAGTTTTCTGATCCCATTTCTGTCAGACATTCTACTGATTTTCTTTTACAACATCTCTATGGAGCATTAATCCCTTAATTATCGAACACAGAAGTTTATTATACTTACAGGGAACGGCATGTTTTTCGGCATATTCTTGAATTTTATTATTAAGAAAATCGATTTCAAGTGGTCTGCCAGCTTCAAAGTCTATTAACATGGAAGGCTTGTGATCTCCTGCATGTGAAAGATAGGCAATTGCTTTATTAAAGAAGTCTTCTCCGTAGTCATGACCTTCCATTTTTGCTACCTTGAGAAAGTCCATCAATAATGCTTCGACGATTGCCTTAAGTTCAGGATGTCCCATGATTTTTGCCATTGTCAACCTTGTAATTACGGAGACAGGCATTAGTACAGAATTAAGTATTGTTTTACGCCACGTTTCTTTCTTTATAGTCTCGGTATATTTTGTTTCTATTCCTGCTTTGGAATGTAGTTGAGCAATACTTTTTGCAACTTCAACACTTTCAGGAATGAGGCTACCAATATAATTGGGCGGATGGAAAAAAGTCATCTTGACAACACCAGGTCTGGTGATCATTCCAGCATAATTGGATACTGCTCTTAAGACATTTTTTCGAGGAAAGTTATTAGCAAGAACTTCTTCGTTATCAATACCATTCTGAAAGCTTATTAAATAAGTCTTTTCTAAGTTGAGCTTTTTCAATTGCTTGCAAACTCCTACTAGATCAATCGCTTTTGTACATATAAAAATATAATCAAGCTCTATGCCTTTAAGTTGATCGATAGAGGTGAAAGCATTTTCAATCCTGACATATAATTCTTTTACTCCAACGATTTGCAAACCTTTCTCTTTAAGAGCCTTGATTAAATGAGGTAGGACATCGACTACATAAATCTCATAACCAGCGTTAATCAAATGCGCTGTCAATATTGAGCCGACTGGTCCAACTCCAATTACTGCAATTTTTGTTTTTTTCATAAGCACCTTCATTTTTATTATTTTATAATAATATCACCAACAATCTGATTATATATTATAGACACTTTTTGTGAATTCTTGCTTTTCGATATTATGCAATTCCCCGAGAATGATTTTTTGATTTTGTTTTTTCCCATTTTCAGATAATTTATCATACACTCCTTTTAAAATAGTTATTTCCTTAAGCCACTCCCAACTTTTTTTTCCAGCATCTATTTTGTTCTTCTTTCCATGACCGGTAGGGCAGGGAGCAAGTATTTCCACAAAAGCAAAACCTTTCTTCAAAAGTGCTTTTTTAATGCTGGAGATGGTCTCATAAGAATAGCCCGGAATCCATCGAGCCACAAATGAAGCTCCAGCTCCTATAGCTAATTTAGCTAAATCAAACGGTTGTTCAAAACACCCATAAGGTGAGGTAGTTGTAATATCTCCAAATGGAGTTGTGGGTGAGGATTGTCCACCGGTCATACCATAGTTATAGTTGTTAATCTCTATCACTGTCATGTCCACATTTCTTCTGGCAGCATGGATGAAATGATTACCACCAATTCCTACACAATCTCCATCACCGGTAAATACGATTACATTTAACTCAGGTTTTGCCAATTTTATGCCGGTAGCAAATGTAATAGCTCGTCCATGTGTCGTGTGGAGACCTTCAGCATTTATATATCCAGGGAGACGTGAAGAGCAACCGATTCCTGAAAGAAATACCAGTTTATCAAAATCGAGCTGACATTCGTCAATAGCACGTAGGGTGCAGTTTAAAACATTTCCAATTCCGCATCCAACACAGAAAATTGAGGGATACATCTCCTTGCGTAAATATTTTTTTATTCTCTCTGCTCGGTTGAACATTATTCCTTCACTCTTAAATACTATCGATTATATCCTGTGGTGAATGCATGATGCCGCCTATTTTAGAAAGTTTGACCACCTCAGAATTATTACCAACTGCTTCTCTTACTTTGTGAAACAACTGACCAAGGTTCATTTCCGGAACCACTATTTTTTTGGTTGACTTACCAATATCACAAACGATTTCCTCAGGAAAAGGCCATATAGTTATCAATCTAAGATAACCAACCTTTTTCCCCTGAGAACGTAACATTTTTACAGCATTTAAAGCTGCCCGAGAAGTAATTCCGTAACAGATGACTACAGTTTTTGCATCGTCCAGAAAAAACTTCTCGATCCGTGTGAGTTTGTTAACATCATCGGATATTTTTTGGCAAAGACGGGTGACAAGTTTAGTGTGAATCTCAGCATCATCAGTTGCCGGGAGACCATTGGGCTTATGAGTCAAACCGGTAATGTAAGTATGATAACCGTAACCGAAATCGGCAATCCGAGGTATTTTTCCATCTTCAGGAAGAAAAGGAATATAATCTTTGGGGAATTTTTGAGGTTTTTCTCTGTCGCAGATATCATATTCTCCATAATCTGGAATAGTTATTCCCTCCCGCATATGTCCAACCTCCCCGTCTGTCATAAGAAGAACCGGATTGCGATACTTTTCAGAAAGATTAAAACACTCTATGGTTAAATTTAAAGATTCCTGAACAGAGTTAGGCGAAAGGGCTATGATTTCATAGTCACCGTGAGAACCCCAGCGAGCTTGCATTATATCTCCCTGTGAGGGTTCTGTGGGTTGACCAGTTGAAGGACCAGAGCGTTGAACATCGACAATAACACAGGGAGTTTCAGTCATACAGGCATAACCGATATTTTCTTGCATCAACGAAAATCCAGGACCGGAGGTTACAGTCATAGATTTAACTCCAGTTAGTGAAGCCCCAATTATAGCGCCCATACTAGCAATCTCGTCTTCCATCTGGATGAAGGTTCCACCCACTCGCGGTAAAAGCAGTGACATTACTTCCGCAGCCTCGGTAGCGGGTGTGATAGGATAACCAGCAAAAAAGCGACAGCCAGCTAAAAGAGCCCCGTACGCATAAGCTTCGTCACCTTGTGCAAAGAGTTGTTTCTTGCCAATCGCTTTGATAATCAAGTCGTATTCTTTCCGGTCCATACTTATTTCTCTTTGTTCCAGAATTTTATACCTCGATTGAAAGCTTTCAGATTGATAGTAATGGTGTGGTCAGGAACTTTCTCCCGAATAGTTGCTTCCATAGATTCTACTGAGATGACCTCAGTGGAAGCTTGCAGATAGCCGAGCATTACCGAGTTGGCAACCACCTTCTTACCCAGAATGTCTGCTATTCTGGTGAAGGGAACAGAATAGGTTTTATTTTCTTCGACTTTTACTAGGTCTGAATCAATAATAATCGTGCAATTCTCTTTAACAAACGGACGATATTTATCAAAAGCAGCCTGAGAAAGAGCCACCAGAATATCGGCTTCAACCACCTTAGGATAGTCTATTTCTTGGTTGGAAATTACCACCTCGCTGCGAGCTGCTCCTCCACGTGATTCTGGACCGTAAGATTGGGTTTGAACTGCACATTTTCCATCACGAATAGCAGCTTCTCCTAAAAGAAGCCCCGCTAATACCACGCCCTGTCCGCCAAAGCCAGCAATACGAATTTCAGTTCTCATACTAAATTATACCCCTCCTCGAAAGCACTAAGGTTAGCTTCGACAACTTTCTGAGGTAGGTGCCTTCGGATACTTTTTTTCAACGATTCCTTAGAAACTATCCCAAGTAGAGCAGTTAAGTAACCGACAATAACTATATTCCCCATAATTTTCTGTCCAAATTTTTTGAAGGCTATGTCGGTAGCGCTGATCCTATGAACCTCTACCTTCTTTGTATTCGTCTGGACTAAATCTTTGTCAATAATTAGAACACCATCCTTTTTAAGATGTGTGAAATAAGTTTCATAAGCACTCTGGGACATGGATATTAAAACATCAATCATAGGGGATTCAAGTTCGTAAATTTTTTCTGTGGAAATAATCAAATCGCACCTGCTAGCGCCACCTCGAGATGCGCTACCATAAGATTGAGTCTGGACAGCATTCAAGCCATCGGCTACAGCAGCCTCCCCGTAAATAACCCCGGCAAGAACGATTCCCTGTCCTCCAAAACCGGAAAATCTGATGCTCATATCCTTGATATCTGCTTTTCTCAAGAAATACTCCACTCTTCAGGATATCTTCCTAACTTTTCATTCCTAATTTTTATATTAAGTTGGCGAAGTTTTTCGGTAAACTCCCCTTTTTCGCTTTCTATTAACTTTCCGATTATGATTTTATCCTTCAATTCGTCGGGATTCATATTAGAAGCATCTTTAATTCTTACTGAGGATTCTTTATATTCCTGTAAAGTATCACTACCTCTTCTTTGATTGATTCGTCTACCGTAACTAGTTGGGCATGGAGAGCGAATTTCAATGAAGGAAAACCCTTTATGAGTGATAGCCTTCTGCATTGACTCCATCAAAGGAAAAACATGATAAGTAGTCCAGCGAGCGACATAACTTGCTCCTGCTGCAGCTACAAGTTCGGCAATTTCAAAGGGAGGTTCAACATTGCCATAGGGAGATGTTTTTGTAGAAATTCCTGCAGGTGTGGTTGGAGAAACCTGTCCGCCTGTCATACCATAGATAAGATTGTTTACTAAAAACACTTTGAGATCGATGTTTCTCCTGGCAGCATGAATAAGATGATTTCCACCGATACCTATCAGATCTCCATCTCCAGCAATCACCACTACTATTTTTTCAGGTTGCATAACCTTCACTCCAGTAGCAAAAGCAATTGGTCTGCCATGAGTAGTATGCAAAGTATCCACTAACAAATAAGGACTTGGAATCCAGGAAGAACAACCGATACCTGTTACAGCAATAATATCTTTAGGATTGATTTGAAGCTCATCAACAGCATGGGAGAAGCAGTTGAGAACAATGCCGCAACCACATCCGGGACAGAAGGCAGTGGGCAAAACTTCCTCACGGAGATATTTATAAAGACGGTGTCTCCGTTTTGGGTCTATATCTTTTTTATCAACCTCTTTCACCATATTTCTCAAACCTCTTCTATGATTGCTGAGTAGATTTCATCGATAGTATGAACAATTCCTCCAATTTTTGGAATAGAAAGAACTTCACAATTGACAAATCTTTCGATCTCACGAGACAATTGTCCAAGGTTCATTTCCGGAACAAAGATTTTTTTTACCTTTACTCCCAATTTTCTTATCTTATTTTCCGGAAAAGGCCATATTGTGACAAGTCGAAACATGCCCACCTTTTTACCTTCTTTTCGAGCTCTAAGCACTGCCCCGGTGGCTGGTCTGCTGGTGGCACCATATGTAACAATAGCAATATCGGCATCTTCCAAATAATTCTCTTCGTACTCAACAATTTGGTCTCGATTATCTTTGATTTTTCTACACAACCTTGTAACCAATCTCTCATGAACATTCTGACTTTCCACATCCCTGATCCCAGATTCCTTGTGAGTAGAACCAGTAACATGGATGAATCGACCCTGACCAAACTCAGCCATTGGAGGTATTTTCTTTCCACCAAAGATTAATTCGCTGCCAGCAGCCAGTTTTCTTTCTTTAATTTTCACTTCTTTCGGATTAGGTAGTGTAATCTTTTCACGCATATGTCCAACCTCACCATCCATCAGGATAATCACAGGTGTACGATATTCTTCTGCTAAATTAAACGCCTTTATGCCATGAGAAAAGCATTCCTGAATTGAATTTGGAGCCAGAGCTATTATTTCATGATCACCATGAGTCCCCCAACGAGCCTGCATAACATCTCCTTGAGCCGGCTTAGTTGCTTGCCCGGTTGAAGGTCCAGAACGTTGAACATTGACTATCACCAAGGGAGTTTCAGTCATCACTGCATACCCGATGTTTTCTTGCATAAGAGAAAAGCCCGGTCCTGAAGTAGCTGTCATAGCTTTAGCACCTGCCCAGACAGCTCCAATTACAGCTGAAAGAGATGCTAACTCATCCTCTAATTGGATATAATAACCATCCACATGCGGTAGTTCAGCTGCCATAACCTCTGCGATCTCTGAGGCAGGAGTAATGGGATAACCAGCAAAAAAATCACATCCTGCATATAGGGAACCATAAGCTACAGCTTCATCCCCCTGCATAAAGTATGAACGCTCCGCAAATCGGTTCAGATATTCATAGCGGATTTTATCTTTATTTCTCAAATTTTTACTACTCATTACAAATAATTATAGAAAACTCAGGACATAGAAGTTCGCATAATCTACAACCGACACAATCCTTCTCCCTCACAGCAACCGGGGGGTAATATCCGCGACTGTTGATCTTATCCGATGTATCGAAAACCTTTAAAGGACAGAAGTCAACACATATTCCACAGCCCTTGCAGAGTTCCTCATCAATCTCAATCATTGTCTTTTCAAATTTTGTTAACAGACTTATAGCCTATATTAATAATAATTGAACATAAATATTTTTCTATAGTTTTGAATATAAAATTTATCATAACGATACATAAATAAAATTTTATTTTTTATTGTCAATTCATTTGAAAAAAATCCTGAAAAACGAAAGTAAAGAAGATTTTATATATTATTATGAAATGAAATAAAAACATTACAATATCAGAATTGAGAAATATATCCCCGTTGGATGAAGTATTTTTATTATTTTCATAATAAGAATCCAGATTTAAATGGGAGGAAAAAATATATAATTTAATTATTTTATTCATACGGAAAAATCAGTGTTTAATCAAGTTACTAAAAATTCGTTTTAGACAAAGTCTTATGGTTCGACATGGTTAGTAACTGATTATACTGCTGTTATCAATAATAAAAAAGTAAGGAATCTTTTCTACATTCAGTATCTAACTCGCCATTAGACAACATCTTGTCGTAAAATTTCACCAAATGAATTTTAAAATATTATGTTATACAGCCATTACTCGTTTGAACTCAGCTCCAATGCTTCCCTTTTTACATGGATCGGAGGTCATGAAATCTGCAGAATGTTGCGCTTGAATGATGAGAGCTTTTGATAATGGAGAACCACAGGAATCCCGGATAGTATCCATGATAGCTTTCCTGGCAGCTTCCATTCCCGGATTGTCAGGAGTAGATAAGCGGATATCTACGGGTATTCCCTCTAATGCAGCTTCCACCACCTTTCGTTTTGAAAGACCATGATCTCCTCCTGTTACAATCTTCCATACAGTTTGCAAAGATTTTTCTAGCGAATCTGCATAATCTACCAGCCAACCGACAGTATCTCTTGCTCTCAACTGGTTACCTTCCAGTAAAAGCTGGAGAAGTTTAGACCAATCTTTGTGATTTGCTTTTCTGAATGACCAATGGCAACCTTCCATACCTGGAACTACAGGTAGTGTTACTTCGGGCATACCTAATTTTGCATCTTCAACTGAAACAAGGTAGTGGCAATGCATGAGCAATTCTAGAAATCCTCCCAAGCAGCGCTTTCCATTAATATATCCTACTGAAACTTTAAACTCATTATTGAGTCTTCGAGCAGTACTGGACCATGTTTTTGCGATTCTGATTCCTTCTTCTGCTTTCATTAAAGCAGGGAAGAATTCGCTTGTATCTGCACCAACCATCTGTGTTGAAAGATGAAAATCCCCAGTGACAATCACATTCTGGATCCCTTCGGCTTTTAGCCAGTCAATAGCGCGATTCAGTTCACCATCTACATCGCTGTTGTAACTTTCCCTGTTAATAGAGATAACTCCCACGTTTGTATCATGCTCAGCATTAACATAAAGTTGCTGCCATTCAGGTTCATCCATATTCGCAAAAACACCAGGATGCCAGCATGAGTTTGCAGCTTCCGGGTGAAGTTTGTGATAGCTTTCTACAATTTTGATTACTTCCTCAGAACCGGTACTACGAATATCAGCCAGAATCCCATGTCGGAATTGGGCACAAAGCTCACCAATAGCATTGATGTGAGAAAGGTGGCTTCTTTTTTCAAAGAGCAGAAGACTCGTCATCTGAAAAAGCGAACCCTTAATCCAGCTTGTAAATTCATCCAGTTCCTGAACATTAAGACTCCAGTTAACTACTGGTCTGAAATGATTAAGTGGATACCAATTCTGACCGCTTTCCTTATGTTCTACCAGGTCAGCTGTTGGTACGAACAGTTCTCCATAATTATTCCTTAAATGATGGAGACATGACCAGGTTAGAAAGTTAGCTCCAGCAGCACCGATTACATCATGAGCTCTGAATGGGTTTGGCCCAATATATTTCCTAATATACTTATCAATCTTCCAGAATGGCATATTAGTTGCTAGGTGATACCTTAACCCGGCAAGTGTGATTCCACAAAACAAAACATCAAGAACAAATGACCAGTTATCACTAACAGGTATCGGGATCATTCCTAATGCCCAAAGAAGCTGTGTGATAGCAGAAGGTTCGGATTCAACAATCTCCCAGATCTTATTTATCTCATGAGGAAAAGCAGGATGTGTAATTCGCACACCAAGTTCAGAACTTGGAAATCCTGATGTGACAGAACATATTTGTATTCCGGGAAAATTCTTGCGGAAGAGATCATAATGAGCCTTTTTGATGTTGAGGATCTCAGGTATCGCTTCAAGTAAGAATCGTGGTTGAAATTTCTTAAGTTCCGCAGGGAGGTTTGCACCATCATAGTTCAAACGAATTATGTTAGCCATTATCTTGTTAGCTCCTTCTTTTCCAAAGGCTCTAAACAGTCCAGGGTATTGATTGCCGATTCCGTCCGGAGAGTTTGGGAAATCCAATCCCACAATATGTACACCGAAAGGTTCCAACCTGGAACCAAACTGCATGGCTTTTCCGGCTCCAACAATACCATTAGATCCAGAGATAACAAGAGAACCACGATTACCTGAACTACCGAATACTTTTTCTATAAGATCATCGGTTTCAGCAGGCAACTTACCGCGCTGAAAGATTTCAAGGACTGTTCCAAGACCAAGTGTCTGGAGAGTTGCTTTCCTCATTGATTTTATCATTTTGAAATCCCTCCTTCAGTTACTTTTAATATGGCTGCAATACCAACATCACCTGCGGCACAACCAAAGACCAGCACATAACCTCCTCCCAGGGAAACTGCTTCCTCAAGGGATTCAATAACTATGCGTGTAAGAGTTGGTCCCTGAGGATGCCCCCAAACTAAAGAGCAACCAGTGGTGTTCATCTTATGCCAGTCATACTCTAACATTTTAGAAAAAATAGCATCATTAACTCCAAATGGATTGTGGTTCTTAACGACAACCATATCCTCCATAGATAAACCGGTGCGTTTCAGGAGTTTCTGAACAGCAAGAGCAGGGGCTTCAGGCATAAGACTGGGAAATGCCCTGACCTCAATCTTCCCTACAAACTGGATATCTATCTCTGGTCTAGTACTGAGTTCTCGTGCTTTCTCTATTCCTGTTACCAGAATGGTTGCCATTCCATCGGAAGCATGGGTTTGACTGCCTGGTGTAATGCAGGTATCAAGTTCTCTCATTCCTCGCAATCCGGAACGAGTGACCGGACGTACGCCTGTATCAGCATTGATAAGTCCCAGGGGACGACCCTGTATATTCAACACTTCAAAAGGCACAAGGATGTCGTTAAAGAACTCAGAATCTTTTGTATCGAAATATTGTAGATACCGGTAAAAAGTTAAATCGTCCACTTCTTCACGGTCGATCTTGTGTTTCCTGGCAGCCAAACCTGCAGTGGCTATCATGGCATTACCTGTTGCCGGATCAAAGCCAAAGTTATCCCAGACATCAGCAAGGACCTCAGTTCTCCGGTAAGTTCTCCGTTCAGGGAAAACGCCAACCGGAGAATCGCTGGTACGATCAAAGGTCAGAACTCCAACAACATCATAAGAACCACCTTCAACTTCAGAAGCTGCAAGCAGAATTGCTTGTAATCCTGTTGCACATGCTTGCTCAATGTGATACCCCGGAATGCGTTGTCCCAGACAACTTGCCACCAATGGCGCATTCCAGAACTTCCAGTGCCAGGGGATTGTTGAGCCAATAACGAGATATTCAAGCTCGCTTTTAGGAACTTTCCGCATTCCCAGAATCTTGTTCATTGCCTCACCTGCAAACTGACCAATATTAACCTCAGCCAGAGCAGATGTCTGCCAGGCAGGAAAATAACTGCTTCCCCAGGTACCATAGGGAATTCTTGCTTTTGGGAACATTGTTTTTTCCTCCTATAAGTTGTTTTTTAATTTAAGGATTTCATACTTCTTTTGCCTCATAACACCTATTTTATTGCGAAATAATAAATTCTTCTCATAATAAATTTTTAGATAAATAATAAAACCACTTCTCGGTTGTCAAATTATTTATTATTAAGGGGAAATACAAATAATATTTTTAAATCGACATATTTAATAATTTTTTGTTATTAGTAACTAACATTTCCCACTTCATTTTCAGTCATCTATCTTATTGAATAGAAAACAGATATGGATTGTAATAGATCATATTTTACGAGAAATAAGGATAATAGCCAATTCTCCTATCAAACTCATTATGCAGTCCATAAAACACAAGTTTTCATTTGTCA
>SDBT01004000.1_pt1 | contig 25220 bp, 20 predicted proteins | sample 2277101 | NCBI WGS metagenome assembly SDBT01 (sample SAMN10404973, study PRJNA504765) | marine sediment metagenome | isolation source: marine sediment core GS10_PC15, 103 cmbsf | place: Arctic Ocean: Southern Knipovich Ridge | collected 2010 | reverse complement strand
GAGGGAATGACCAGGGCCCAGGACTGGGCTAAGGCGGAGATGGAGCGGATGGGGCTGACCAACACGGTCATCGAGCCGTTCATGGACTACGGGGTGAGTTGGGACAACGAATACGTGTCGCTGCACCTCTTGGAGCCCGATTACCAGCCGATGGTGGGCTACCCGCTGGCCCACACGCCGGGCACGGATGGCCGAAAGGTCCTGGACGTGGTAATCGCCGACGTGAGGACGGTGCAGGATCTGGAACAATACCGGGGACGTCTCGCCGGCGTTGCGGTCCTGTCCACACCGCCGGCAGCGGTGGATCTGACCCGGATTCGTGACGGCGTGCCACGCCGGACGGATGAGGAGTTGAAGGCCCTCGAGGAGGAGGTGCTACCGCCGTCGCCGCGCCCGCGGGCCGCGCCACACAATCCGGACCTGCTTCGATCCGAGGATCGCATAGCGTTCTACAAGGCGGAGGGGGTGGCGGTGGTGCTCGAATGCAGCAGCGGGTGGATCGGGGCGGTGCGAGGCTTTGCGCGCCCGGGCACGCGGGCCGACCAGTGGGGCCGGGACGAGAGCTTGGCGGTTCCGCCGATCGTGGCCGTCACCCCGGAACACTACAACCGGATGTACCGGGTCCTGGAGCGTGAGGTCCCGGTCACCATCGAGATCGAGGTCCGCAACCGGATCGGAGAGAGGCGGGAGCAGGCGAGCAACCTTCTCGGGGAGATCGCCGGATCGGATCTGGCCGATGAGATCGTCATGATGGGAGCGCACTTCGACACATGGCATGCGAGCCCCAACGCAAGCGACAACACGTCGGGGGTGGCGGTGGTGCTCGAAGCTGCGCGAATCCTGAAGGCAGTGGGCGCCGCGCCACGGCGTACCATTCGAGTGGCGCTCTGGGCCGGTGAGGAGCAAGGCCTCCACGGATCCAGGGAGTACGTACTGAGGCACTTCGGGGATCCGAACGATCCCGAGATCGGAGCAAAGCCCGGCTACGAGAATCTCTCGGCCTACTTCAACCAGGATTACGGGGCCGGCCTCTACCGGGGAGTCTGGTTGCAGGGCAACGAGCACGTCCGTCGACTGTTCGAAGCGTGGATGGAGCCCTTTCACGACTTGGGGATGACGACGTTGTCGATCCGAAGCGTGGGGAGCACCGATCACGTGCCCTTCGACAATGTGGGGTTGCCGGGCTTTCAGTTTCTACAAGACCGCGTCGGCGGGACCGGCGGTCACACCAACCTCGACTTCTTCGACACGCTACCCCTGGACGACCTGACGAAGAATGCCGTCATCATGGCGTCGTTCGTGTACCATGCCGCCATGAGTGACGAGCGGATTCCCCGGAAGAGCCGAGAGGAGTGAATTAGCTTCAGGTTCAAGGGTGCGGCCGACCCCCGTGCTCCGCGATTGTCGCTCGGCTGTGGCGATCTGCCGTTCTTGCCATAACAGGATGCCGGAATCTGCCGGACTGTATCGGCCCACCAGTGGCGCCCCGCACGACTTGCCGCACTCTTCCCGCTCTACCACTATTGGCTGATGCGCCCCCTCACAAATTGGAGAGGTATGGCCTCGCGCCGTAACCTCTTGCTCGCACTCATCTTGGTCGGATCGGTCACTGGGTCGGTGGCCGGCCAGGAGCCCCTCCTCGACGACTGGCGCTGGGCTGGGTCTCGGGGGAGCCGGGCCTTGATCTGACCCCCTGAAACGAGACCAGGTCCAGTCTTGGGCTCTGGGCCAGTCCAAGTCATCAACCATCTCCGGAGAGCGGAGGTGGAGCTGGCCAGTGGGAATACGATCAATCAGGTGTGCAAGGGGTTGGGGATCAGTGAACACATCTACTACCGCTGGAACACTGAAGAGCCCGACGTTACAGACGGCGCTGAAGCGGATTGACGAATTGGAGTGTCGGCTGGAGGCCCTAGAGGAGAAGCTGAGGTAATCCGGGATGTTGGAGCTAGTTGAGATTGTCAGAGATTTTGCGATCGGAATGGCCCAGGCCGATGCGCGGAGCCCGGTCGCAATCAACAATCGCTCGAAGAAGCGCCTTCAGCCGGGCATCGGCCCACACTCGGAGGCGGATACCGTAAGCCTCGTCGGGGAGGAATTGGAGGTGTTCGAACCCGAACGTTACGCCGGGCGATGGATTACTGGAGTCCCCTACCCCGAATCACCCCGCCAGAGGTGCGACCTCTGTATCGGCTCGCCGCCCGAGTGGGAGTGGGCGGTGGAGATCGAGATGCTCCGCTTCCTTGGCGATACCGGGAAGGTGAACGACAACATCCTGATGCACGTTCTCTCGCCCTACTCGCAGCACCGGAGTGCGCTTACGGACTGTGTGAAGCTCTCCGACTCCGGCCTCGGCAAGCGGGAAGCGATCCTGATCTACGGGTATGATCATGACGACTGGCCACTCGATCCCGCCGTGGAAGCGTTCGAGCTTCTCGCCGGTGCCCGAGTCCGGCTGGGGGCTCGGAGCGAGGCGGGTTTCGACAATCTCATCCACCCCATCCATTCCCATGGCCGGGTGTTCGGCTGGGAGTTGTTGTCGTCCGAGCCTGAGACACGCTGGAAGGCGCGCAGCGAGCTCGAGTACGACAGGGCTCTGGACGCGATGCGCGAGTCGCTGAAACGGTTCAATCGCCAGCGCCACTCCGATAAAAAGTAGCACTCGCTGCGCCTCCTGGAGCGACCGACGATATCTCATGGCTCCTTCTGGTCCTCATAGCCGGCCGGCGTAGTCCGGAGGGTCTTCTCGGACCGCACCTCCCATCACGAATCCCAACAGTCTGCCAGAGCTTCAAGCGGGACGCGGGTGGGCAACGCATTCGTACGGCGTTGTCCGTCCCATCCCGAGACTCCCAAGCCTCGGTCTGATTGGGTCAGATTTCTGGAAAGAGACCAGATGTATGAGGAGTCGGATCCTGGCAGGGCAACGATCAGAGGTGCAGCTGGAGTGCAGGATCCTCAACACGATGACCCTGCTCGGGACGCCCGACAGCTACCGAGTGGCCTGATTCCCGCTCCGGGGACGGGGGACCTGTCCTCCGTCGTGCTCCGCGAAAACCTCATCCGCCTAGCCGGGGATGACGTTTCGGCCTCCGCCATCGGACCGTGGGATCATGATCTCATGGTTCTTTCTGATCCTCGGGACCCTCACCGGCATAGCTCGATCACGCGCCTCCTTGGCGGAGCTGAAGGCCGTATTCAGGAGCTTCGGGAGGCGAGTTCCGCTGTGGCAGACGAAGATGCCGATCATGACTGGAACCAGCCGCTCAGATCCGAAGTCGGGAATGAACGGATGGGATGGTCACCGCCTTAGCAGGGCGTGGTCAATCGCGTCATTCCGCGGTCTTCAGAGGGTGTGTTGGGACGAGTGTTGGGATGGGGCGGAGTAAGGGAATTCGGCCGAATTCAGCGGCTCCGATCCGTCTTACGCTCCGGAGACCTCGCCCCCGGATCCACTGCACGGTCCGAATCTATGAGACTGGACCCGGTCTCGTTTCAGGGGGTCAGGTCATCACATCATGAACGCTGACGGAAGCAACGAACGCGCCCTCACGGTGAGCGTTGGCAGGGACGAGAACCCGGTGTGGTCTCCTGAGGGGGAGTACATAGCGTTTCAAACCGAGCGCGATGGGAATTTTGAGGTATATTTTATGGACGTCGGGGGCACCTTCGTTCGGAGACTCACCTTTGACCCGGCCGGGTATTATTGGCCGACCTGGACTAGCCGTTAGCTGCTCAGTGAGAGAAAGAAGCCAGTATTGGAGATGCTATTCAGAACCTGCTTAGGATTGACTCTACTCTTTCTGGCTGGATGGAGAGGATTTAGCCCCAACCTCCCGTCAACACTGCCACCCTCTCAGGATGAATCCCTCCCGGGCCGCATCGCCTTCTACTCCATCCGCGATGGGAGGGCAGACATCTCTGTGATGAACGCGGACGGAAGCGGCCTTCGGAAACTGACAGGAGGAGAGCGTGGCGGGAAATCCCCTGCGTTCTCGCCCGATGGCCGTCTGATCGCATTCCAGCCAGACACGAAGAGTGACGAAGACATCTATCTGATGGACGCTGACGGCTCCAACGTGAGGCGCCTCACAGACTCTCCAGGGAACGAACGCCATGCCGCCTGGTCCAGAGATGGGAGCAGGATAGCCTTCCAATCGGATCGGGATGGCAATCGGGAAATCTACATAGTGGAGATCGCCAGTGGGACCTGGCTCCAGGGGCCTCCTCAGGCACCCAGGGTTGCGTCGGGACTAACTTAAGATGTGGTACCGCACTTGGGGGGCAGATCAAGGTGGGGGTAACTACTTCGACTGAAGACGGAATCGATGTTGTCGGTGTCGAGCACGGGGGCATCAGGGAGATTTTCGCCACCGCGCTGCCGAACGCAGCGGATGATCCCGCCTCTCTCCTTCGCCGGCTAGGGCCCGCGCTGCCGAGCTCGGGGACCGAGTTCGTGGAGATGAGGGTCTTCGGCGGCGTCCATGCCTTCGCCTCGTGCACCACCGTCCTCGAAGAGATCTACGGTCGGATCGATTGGCCGCTGACCTGGGTTGAGGGCGATAGCTGCTCCGGCGGCGCGGTCGCGGGCATTCAGCTACATGCGGTGGCCGGCGCTCCGGTCCGGCCCATCAGTAGCGACGGCCGGCTCCTGGGGCGTGTGTTCGAGTCCAACTTCGCCCGCTACTGCGTGCTGGGAGATCTGCATTCGCCCGATCCTTCCAGGTCGGGTGAAGAGCAGACCAGGGACACGATCGAACAGCTGATCGGGGGGCTGGCCTTGGCCGGGATGGACATCCACGACATCGTCCGCACCTGGTTCTTCATCGACGACATCCTGGGGTGGTACCCGGCCTTCAACGGCACGAGATCCGAGATCTACTCGGCGGCGGGGGTGTTCGACCGCTACGTGCCGGCGAGTACCGGAATCGGTGGGCGCAACCCGGGCGGAGCAGCGGTCGTCGCCTCGGCGCTGGGGATCGAGGCCAAGGGCGAGGGCGTCAGCGTCCGTGAGATCCCCTCACCGCTGCAGTGCCCCGCGATCGACTACGGCAGTTCGTTCAGCAGGGCGGCCGAGGTGGTGACGCCCGATAGCCGGTCGATCCTCGTTTCCGGAACGGCGAGCATCGAGCCTGAAGGCGCCACCGCCAACGTGGGAGACGTGGACGCTCAGGTCGCGCACACGCTCGAGATCGTCGGGGCGATTTTGACATCGAGGGGTATGGACTTCGCAGATGTCATCCGAGGGAATGCATACTTTAAGGATCCCGCGGCAGCGGTGATCCTGGAGGAGCACGGTTGCCGGCATGGGCTTCCCGCCTCGCGCGTGGTCATCTCCAACAATGATGTCTGCCGGGATGATCTCCTCTTCGAGTTGGAGGTTGAAGCGAGGAAGGTACTGAACTACGAGCCTCACGGCGTGGGGCAGACGGGGGTATAGAGGCATTGCAGGAGGACATCGAGGGCCTGCGGGTCCGGAGACAGAGTGGGGAGGAGCGTTCCGCGGTGCGGTGCGGCGACGTCGAGATCGGCGAGGGCAGCTTCACGATAATCGCGGGGCCGTGTGCGATCGAGAGCGCGGAGCAGGCGTTGGCGGCGGCCAAGGCCGTGGAGGAGGCCGGCGCCAAGGTCTTCCGTGCCTCCCTCTTCAAGCCGAGGACGTCGCCGTACTCCTATCAGGGTATCGGAGCGGAGGGAATCGAGATCCTGAAGGCCGTCCGGGAAGAGACGAGCCTGCTGCTGGAGACCGAGGTCCTGTCGGTGAACCACCTCGAGCTACTTCACGACCATGTCGACATGCTGCGGCTCGGCACTCGGAGCATGTACGACTACGAGCTCCTCAAGGAGGTCGGAGAGACCAAGATGCCGCTCATCCTGAAGCGGGGCATGAGTGCGACGTTGGAGGAGTTCCTCTTCGCGGCCGAGTACGTACTGGCGGGCGGCAACGAGAAGGTGGTGCTGTGCGAGCGCGGCATCCGCACCTTCGAGACCAACACGCGAAACACGCTGGACATCCTCGCCGTGCCGGCGCTGAAGGAGATGACGCGCCTTCCCGTGATCGTGGACCCCTCCCACAGCGCAGGGCGGAGCAGTCTGGTCGGTCCGGCGAGCAAGGCGGCGCTGGCCGTGGGGGCCGATGGGATCTTGATCGAGGTCCACCCGAGTCCCGAGACCGCCCTCTCCGACGGGGAACAGGCCCTCGACCCCCCCGCCTTCCTCGCCCTGATGGGTGAGTTGAGGGCTCTGGCCGAACCGCTGGGGAAGGTGTTTTAGGGGGAGGATCGCTCACCCATTCAAACGCCTCTCTAGTTCGGTTATATACTCCCTCAACGAATCCAACGAGGGATCCAGTTCGAGAGCACGCTCGAAGTCCCGAAGCGCACCCTCGATATCCCCCCTCCGGACTTTGATATTGCCGAGATGGACGACGGCGTCGGTATTGGATGGATCGATCCTGAGCGCAGTCTGCAGTTCCCCTATCGCGGCATCATAATCTTCCTGGAAGAAATAGGCCCTTCCGACGTTTAGATGAACGTTGGCCTCGAAGTAGTCGTCACTTTCACCAACGGTTAGGCTCCGGCGAAAGAGGTCAATGGCCGCCGTAAAATCTCCGCGTACCGCATATACGCCCCCAAGACAGAATAGTGCACGATTATACCCGGGGTCGTCCTCCGGTATTTCCATGAACGCAGCCTCCGCCTCATCCAATTGCCCTCTGTTCGCGAATGATAATCCCAACGCAAGGCGGGAATCGGTGTTGTGCGGATTCAAGTTCAGAGATTCGAGATAGTGCTGTTGCGCCTCGGCGACCCTCCCGAACATCTCCAGGCGCCGACCTCGTCTGAGGTAGTTGTAGTCGTCTACGAATCTCTCCTCGATGACCCTCTTGGAATCAGGCTCGATATTGACGAACTCCGGGATATTGGCTGCCCTCTCGGGAATGACGAAGTTCTTCAAAAGGATGGGCGGCGTATCCATGCCGTTATCATCGATATGAGTCAAGAACAATTGGGTGTAGGGAGAGAATAGCTTCGATGAAAACACTAGCCACTTGCTGTTCGGAGACCAACTGTGCCAGGAGTTCATCGACTCGGTGTTGCAGTTCATCAACCTGGCCTCCCCGCCCTCCGCAGGCATGATGTAAAGCCTACTGTCGGGCATAAGGAGCATGAAGCTCTCAGCTTGGGTAAAGACAAGCCACTTCCCGTCGGGGGAATATTTGGGGAAATAATTGCTCTTGCCGTTATCAGACGCGCCGGGCACCGGCACGGGTTCTCCTCCTCGACCATCGTTGAAAGGCAGGGTGTAGAGGTCGTAGCGGAACTTGTTATAGCCTTCCGACGACTCGTCTATGTACTGCTCTCCGCCAAGGACCTCAGCCGCCTCAGGAATACTGAGGGAGACATTGGGCTGCCTCTGCGTGGTCGTCAGAGTCGGAACGGCACTCCTGGCAAAGGTGACATACTCTCCGTCAGCCGTCCAAGTCGCGTTGGCTTGGACGTATCGTTCGTCATCGGCTCCTGGCAGCATCGTGACCGATCTGGTGTTTCTGTCGTAATAGGCGAGCGACCCGAAAACGGGGAAGAAGAGTTGAGAGTATGCGAGGTCGGGCCTTGCCAGGAATACCGCTCGGTCCTTCATCCCCCCGACAACGTACCGCCCGTCAGGAGATATTCGGGCGAGAAGACCAAAGGTGGGATCCGAGGGACCTTCGCCGTAATAAGTATACCATGAGAAGATCTTGTCCCGGGAGAACACGGTTTCCGGTTCAAAGGGAGTTATGACATAGGCTCCCTTGTCATTGGCAACGTCTACGTCCATCCCTAGCGTCTGACCGTCGGCGGAGAACGAATGGCAGTTGCCGCATACCGGTAGATCCGACAGGGTAACGGGGGGGGGATCATATGATCCTATATTGCCGAGACGCCATTTGATCGTGGATATGTTCGCCACGGCAGAGATGAACGGCAGAGGGATATCCCGGAAGTATATCGGAGCCCCAACGGAGTCAGGGGAAGTAGATATGGAGATCGTCTGCGAAGAGAGAGTCCTGCTGATTCCCGCAAAACTCACCTGGCTGCTTATGGTTACCCTCGCGCTGGTGTCGAGCGTCTGGGCCTTGATGGACTCCCAGAGTTCTTCGTCCGGGATCCAGAAAGTGGTATCGACGTCGACGTCGATCTTGTCAAAACTCCCCTCGAACTCGATTGAAACATGCCACTTGCTGGCATCGGAAACGCTGTCTTCCCACCAGATCGTAGGCGCGATGATCTCGGGCGGGAATAACGAGCCGTCCCAGGGGTAGGTGATCGACAAGGAGCCGCGTTCAACGAGGAAGAAGGTCTTGACGGATAAGGAAGCGACGGATATCAGGCCTGCCAGCACCAAGAATCCGAGTACGTGTCGGAGAGTCACTCTTCGCAGGTAGAGAAGCGTTTTGCTGGCGGGTTCTTTCTTGGCCGACGCCTGTTGGGCTCCCTGAGGTTTCCCGCTGGAGCGGGGCGCAGATTGTGCCCTCTTCTTCCCGCGTCGGCCCTTGTTCCCCTTTGACATACAGTGTCCTCAATAGAACCGACAATAAAGTGTGCCTGTGTCATCCCCGTAAGGTACGGACAATCAAGATGGTAGCCCCATGGAGAGGTTGGCAAGGAAGGGAGGTGGCCCGGTAGGGGAAGTTGGAGTCTGATGCGACCCGGGGCGGCTCCTTCTAACTTAGGGGATGAAGAAGAGGTGGAAATGGCGTTGGTGCATGGCTCCGGGCTCCGCCGCATCATTGTGGTGATACCCCCAACCCGGAGTCACCACCCATGAAGTACCCGAAGCGGAGCCAGTACAAGTATGCGAAGTCCCGGTATCGGATTCGCAATTGGGCTGAGTACGAAGAGGGCCTCAGGAGTCGAGGCGACGTCACTGTCTGGCTTTCCGATACCGCCCTGGACGCCTGGCGGGAGCCACCCAGCGGAAAGCCCGGCGGCCAACGGATCTACGCGAACATAGCGATTGAGGAAGCGCTCACGCTCCGCATGATCTTCCACCTTCCGCTCCGGCAGACCGAGGGTTTCCTGCGGTCCCTGGCACGCATGCTGGAGGTAGTGCTTCCCATCCCCGATCATACCACCCTGTCCCGGCGGCTAAAGAAGCTCGGCGAGATCCGGTTCCGTAGGCTCGCGACAGATCGTCCTATCCACCTGCTCATCGACAGCACCGGCCTCAGGAGCACGTCGGACACCTGCGAAAGCCACCAACGAGAAGGGCTTGGCGGAAATTGCACCTGTCCGTCCACTCGCAATCCGATCTCGACCGCGCTGCAAAGGAACTGAATTCAAGACCTCGACAAACTTTGGGATGGATGAAACCTTGTGAGATCTTCGCCAAGACCGTTGCGATGACCGTTTGAGACCGCCGGGGCAACTCCAAATCGACACAAATGCCTTGGTGAGCCTCAAAGGAAGACCCCACCTGAGGCCATAACCTCAAGCGGGGTAACCCCTTCCTTCAAGTCGGGACGGCCGGATGGAGCTGCGGTCGCTGCGCGATCCTCGCTCGTCTCGCGGTTCAGCTGAAACGTCATCCCCAATCTTCTTGGCCGCTCGGCTCGAACCGGCGACCCCCTGAACCCCATGCCGGGCTGTGCCGCCCTTCAAATGGTGTTCTTACACTGGCCCAAGGGCTTGGCCCCCGCCTGCCCGGCCGATCGAATAATACGGAGTAGCGCGTCCCCCAGATCGGGGGACCATAGGGAGTTTCCCTTTCGGATCCAGGGCGCGTATGCGCTGTGCCACCGGGGGGCTCCTTCTGCCGGAGGAAGCGCCCGATCTTGCGAAAACTCATTGCCTGTAACGCGCCAGAACCTCCTCCAGGTCCACCCTCCAGATGGAACCGCCCATGCTGACCTCCGGAGACACCGCGATGTAGCGGCCATCCGGAGAGAGTGCGTACGACCAGATTGTTCCGGGCTCCTCCAGGGTCAAGTTCACAGGTGGTCCCTCACCACGGATCGACGCCAACCACACATCCCCTTGCGAGACGAGAAAAGCGTCATTGTCGGGCATCCATCTCAGATTCCACCAATCCTCCGGCATGTCCTCCACGACCAGCGGGTCGCCTAACACCTCACCGGATTCGTCGATATCTACGACCAGGGCTTTAAGCCCATTTGTCTCCGGTTGCCAGTAGCCGGTCGCCAGATGTCTTCCGTCGGGAGACCAGGTGGGGGGAGGGGTGCCTCGTTGCCCGACGCTCCCGGGGAAGGTCAGGACCGAGCGAGCCTCGGCCTGCCCTGCATTTGCCAGGTAGAGCGTCGATCGGCCATCCGAGTCGGTCCAATAGGCGATCCTATCGCCATGGACGCCGATGATGGGGGGAAACGTGGTGTCGGGGAACGCTCTCAAGAGCGTGGTACCTCCTTCAGGATCGACGGCTCGGAACTCGAAACGCCCTTCCTTCCGCTCAGCGTAGAGAAAGCGGTCTTCGGTTCGGGAAGCGTTGTATCGGGTGTAATCCACCCAGGGCGTCCGGGTGATCTCCCGCTCCGATCCAGTGTGAAGGTCGAGGATTCTGAGGACTTGGGTACCGTCGGACTCGTCTTCCGCCCCGTACATGATGTGCCGGGCGTCGAGGATGGAGGGGCCGTACACCCACTCCTCTTGAGGTCGCCTGGAAAGCTCTTCCATGACGCCCCCCGTCACAGGCGCAGACATCATGACCCGGGTTCCGTCGAGCTTCGACACGAATACCACTTCACGCCCGTCGGGCGTCCATCCGATAGGCCAGGTCTTTGCCTGGCTCTCCGTGAGCTGACGGGTCGGCCCACCATTGATGGGGATGACCTTGAGGGGCGCCGCAGCGTTCTCCGTCTTGGCCAGGCATTCGCTCACGTCACGGGTGGAGCAACCCGCGAGGAGCATGTTGTCCGGGAGCGTGAAGCGAGCCAAGCGTTGCCCGTGGACCGAAGCCACCCCGTACGCTGCAGCTCCCGAGCGACGGGGCAGGCGGTAGACAAAAGTACGAGCGTCAGCCGAAATCTCCTGGGACCGAACAGTGGGCCAATTCGAAAGAATCTCGGCCTCTCCGCCGGCCGCCGGGACCCTTCGGATCGAAAATCCCCGATCCCATCCGGCATCGGGTGCCGAGGCCAGGCCGGCCATGCCGTAGATGAATCCATCGTCCGCCCAAATTGGCCTGACCAGACCTTGCGTCCACACGGTGCGCGCCTGCCCACCTCTGGCCGGAAGGATCTTCACACCATAGTCCTCCAGCTCATCGCGGGTGTCATCCGTGGGGCGTGCCACGTACACCACCTGCTCTCCGTCAGGAGAGATGTCGTAAGATCGGGTGAACATCACAGGTTCCAGGGTGAGTTGGCGGGGCAATCCACTGGCCTGGCCGCTGGAAGGATCGATGTCCAGGGTCATGAGGAACTGGAAATCACCACCCGGATCAGCCCTAGACGATCGGAAGAGAATCCGGTCCCCGGAAGGGAACCAAAGGGGGCCGGCGTCCCAGTACGCTCCTGTGGTCAGCCGAGCGGCGTCGCCGGTCCCGTCGAGGGGGACGATCCACAGGTTCATTCCGTCCGCTCTCTCTGCACGACTGAAGACCAACCATCGTCCATCCGGCGAGATCGCGCCGCTCATGAACAACCCGCCGAAGTCCAGGTCGTCGGAGCCGTAAAGGCGGCTCAGGGGCGGCTCCACCGTTGGGACCTCCTGGCCGGATTGCGATTGCCCGGCCACGGGAGACCCGACCATCAGCACCGCCGAGACCAGGATGCGGAGTAGGCTTCCCATCCCCCTGCTGTGTGCGAGAACCAGTCTGCGAATCAGTGATCCATTGTCGAGATACATGGTGCTTCTCCCTGCATGGATGGCTTGGCGAGAGGCTATCGACGCACTCGCCGGCATGGAGTAGCAAAGGAGATGCCAGCACGGCCGAAACTTGTAAGGATCATCAACAGGGATACTTAGAAGAATTCGTCGCGTTGGGATCCGGATCCGGATGGCAACGACTCGATGCCATCCGCGGCCATGGACCGTTACCCATTGATCACAGGTCGTACTTCTTGATGAGCCGGTCCAACCGTGGCCGGGAGATGTCGAGGGTCCGGGCTGTCTGCCGCTTATTGCCGCCGGTTCGGGTGAGGATCCGCTGGACGTGGGCGGCTTCCACGGCCGCAAGACGGTCGTCAGCTGGACGGGTTTCCGGTTCAACCAGCCGATTGGCGGCCCCCAGGGAGAGATGTTCGGCGTCCACCACGGGCCCCCGGCACGCCACCATGGCCCGGGTGAGGGCGTGCTCCAGCTCCCGGACGTTTCCGGGCCAGTCATAGGCGGCGAGCTTCCGGAGAGCGGCCCCGGTGATCCCACCCACATCGGTGTGGACCTCGGCCCCGAGCTTCGCCATGAGGTGTTCTGCCAACCGGGAAATGTCACCCCGTCGGTCCCGAAGTGGCGGGACCCGGATCTCCACCACCTGAAGTCGGAAGAAGAGATCCTCCCGGAACCGCCCCTCCCGGACCTCCGACTCCAGCGAGCGTTGGGTGGTGGCCACGATCCGGCCCTCGGTATGACGTGGCTGCTCACTACCCACGGGGTAGAACTCCCGTTCCTCCAGCACGCGCAGAAGCTTGGCCTGAAATTCCGGGGTGGTGTCACCGATTTCGTCCAGGAGAATGGTGCCCGATCCCGCCAGCTCGAAGTAGCCTTCCCGCCGGTCCACAGCGCCGGTGAAGGCCCCCCGGACATGACCGAAGAGCTCCGACTCCAGGAGAGCCTCCGGGATGGCCGTGCAGTTGACGGCAATGAACGGCTCCTCCGCCGCCGGCGAGTTGAAGTGGATGGCCCGGGCGACGCGTTCCTTGCCGGTGCCCGTCTCTCCGGTGATGAGCACCGTGGCCCGGTTCCGGGCCAGGACCCCGATGGTCTTGTAGATCTCGATCATCTTCGGATCCTGCCCGATGAGCTCGTCCAGGGCGTGACCCTCTGCGGTCTCCGCCGAGAGGTGCCGGACCCGTCTCCGCAACGAGCGGTCCCGCTCGGAGCGCTCCACCAGGAGGTCGATGTGGTCGAGATCCAGGGGTTTGGTCAGATAGTCGTAAGCACCTTCCCGCATAGCCGTAATGGCGCTCTTCATACCCTCATAGGCAGTGATCACCACCACCTGGGTATCGCAGGCCTCCCGAATTCGGCGAAGCAGCTCCAACCCGTCCATGCCAGGCATGCGCACGTCGGTGATCACCAGGGTTGGGTTGAAGTCGGCGAGGGCGTTGAGGGCTTCCTCGGCGCTGGCAGCCACGAGGACCTCGTGACCGGCACGCTTCAGGTGACGCTCGAACGTCTCGCGGATGGAGAAGTCATCGTCGACGACCAAGACGCGGGCGCTCACTTTTCCTCCGGCCGGGGGGTGTGCTCTTCCTCCAATGTCGATGTCCGTTCTGATGTCGAAGTCCTCTCTTCGGCCAAGGGAAGCTCCACAACGAAGGTGGCACCGACGCCATCACGGGATGTCGGATCCAGGTCGATCCGACCCCCATGCTCTTCTACGGTACGCCGGGCGACGGCAAGGCCGAACCCGGTGCCATCCGCCTTCGTGCTCACGAAGGGCCGAAAGATCTTTCCCCGGATCTCAGCGGGGACTCCAGGACCCTCGTCCGACACCCGAACGCGGAGGATTCCCGCCGCTGTCGACGCAACATCCCGGTTCTCGGTGTCGATCCGGACCGTCCCCCCCCCTGGCATCGCCTCGCCGGCGTTCACCAGGAGGTTCACGAACACACTCTCCAGGTCCCGGGGATCGCCCAAGACCCTGTGCCGAGCAGCCTGGAACTGGTGTTCGACATGGACGTTCTCCTGCTTGAGCTGCGGTCCGACGGCCTCGGTGGCGTCGGTCAGGATGCTATGGAGCGAGCATGGCTCCCTGCTGGGCGGATGGGTGCGGACCATGCTCAACACACTGGAGACGGCCTGGTCCAGACGCTCCACTTCCCGCAGACAGATCCGGACCGCCGGCGCCGAATCGTCCGGGATCCTCCCCTGCTCCGCGTCTCGACCCAGCTCCTGGAGGTTGAGCTTGATGGAGGTGAGGGGGGTCCGGATCTCGTGGGAAACCTGGGACGCGAACTCCCCCATGACCGCCATGTGCCGGGTCTCTTCTACCCTTCCCAGCATCTTCCGGACCTCCTCAACCATGATCCCGAAGGCCCGGGAAAGGCGACCCACCTCGTCGCTTCCCCCTCCCGGGATCTGCGGCGACAGCTCGCCCCGGGCCACGTCGTCGGCGGCTGCGGTGAGCTGCTCTAGCGACAAGGTGGCACGCCGCATCATGAGGGAAAAGGAAAGGCCGATGGCTGCCGCCACCAGAAGCATCACGGCGAAATTGACGTTTCGCATCCGAGCGAAGGGCGATGCGAACTCTCCCACGGTCGCCGAACTCACCACGGTCCAAGGTGGGGAGGCAACCTTGAAGAAGGAGGCCACCCGAAGCGAGTCGTTCTCCCGGTAGGTGAAGCTCCCGCTGTCTGCCGCAAGGACGGCGGCGTCCACGTTCCAAGCGTCCTGGGAGAACAGCCGGTCGATGGGCTGGTTGAGGAAGCGCCAATTCGGATGGTGGATGACCGTTCCTCTTGATCGGTGGAGCAAGGTGGTGTAACCGGCCCTCCCGAAGGTGGTTCTCAGGATCTCATCAGCAAGAAGGGCCCCGGAGCGCACGGCGGCGACAACCACGCCCACGGTGTCGCTCTTGGAGGGAACGGTTACGGGGAACTCGAGCTCGACTGCCCTCCCGTACGGAGGACGCTCCTCCCTTCCCGGATCGATGCGGAGGGTCTCCGGCTCCCCCATGACATAGAGGCGTGCCCCGGCAGAATCCCGGAGCTCGATCCAGTGGTAGGATGGGCGAACGAGTGTCCAAACGGAGGACAGATAAGCGTCGGCCGCGGCGAAGGCCCCGGAGTCTGACGTGTCCAGGCCCTCTGCATGAACTCGGTAAAGTCCCTCGGTCTCGACGTTCCCGGCCACCAGTTGGAGCTCTGCAGCCCGAAGGGCGTAGCGGTCCAGGAGATCCGAAACGATCCGATGAGTGATGGCCGCCGTCTCCTCTTCGAGAAGCGATTCCACCGCCTTCATGGAACGGACGTAATTGAACGTGCCCAGCGTCAGGACCGGAAGAACGCCGAGCAGGGCGAATAGCGTCAGGATACGGGTACGGAGCTTCAAAGGGCCGGCTCCGCTTCAGAGGGAAAACGTAGGACAAGGATAGGAGGCGCTTGCGTCCAGGGGAAGGGTGACGGGCTTTCGTTGCTTTACGCCGGAAACGGGCCTTGTACACCGTAGATGCTGAGAAGGCCGCTAGAGAGATTCGTAGACCAGACCACCGACCTGTGCAGGTTGAGATTCACCATCCGTGCAAGTCGTCCAGGGAAAAGCCACAGATTTTGGTGAGAGGAATTCAGGAGATACGCTAGGATTGCGAAGATCGGGGGTGCCCGGGCGGGTATGTAAGGCAGGCGGTCGATGCCTCCGGCCAGAATCCGGCACACTATAGGCACACAACGCAATCGGAGGAGCCCACGCTGTGGACTCCCCCGCTCTCGTAAATCTGTGCTGCTCAGTGGCTTGTGCTTATCGGGACGGCCGGATTCGAACCGGCGACCCCCTGAACCCCATTCAGGTGCGCTACCGGGCTGCGCCACGTCCCGTCAAGGTACTCCTTCCCGCCGTTAAGCCATTTCTGGGGTGTGGCTCCTCGGTTCTTTCGGCGAGGTGGGTACGAAACTTGGTACGAACGGCCCATCTTCACCGTGCTTCCCTCAGCTCCGCAGCCCCCAACACAACAGCTAACATAGTATCGGTGTCGGCCTGTTGGTAGGCCCGCTTCAGGCTTGTTGTGTTCGACAATCCTCCGCTCCCAGCCACGTCCACATCTGGAAGATGCTTCCGCCCCTACCTCGGGTCCGATGGGGACCAACCACTACCTTGCCCTTCTTCTCCCTCCACCCGGTCCAAGGACCCCTTGCACCCCGAAGGACCCTGGGATAGCTATCTTTCAATAGTTGAAGAGAGTTTCCTTCGAGTAAGATGGGAGGGGACGTTCCTCCCCTGGTACCAGCTTCTGCGAGGAGAACAATGAGACGCCCCCTGGCCATCGTTCCGCTTCTCACCCTCCCCTTCGTCGCCTGTGGGGGCGATGCAACGGGCCCTTCCGGTCCCTACACCTTCTCCATCGCTGCTGAGCTCAGGGATGCATGGATCGACCTCTCCCAGGAGCAACCCTACCTCTGTGAGTACAAGTGCATCGCCACCACGGAAGGCGGAGAGAGAGGAGAGAACGCCGATTGGGTCAGCGGCCGCATTGTGTGGATGATCGGTGACTCCACGGTGTTTACCTACCCGTTGGAGAGGGAGGATCTTTTTGATCGATTCGGTGCTCTCTCGATCGGGAGGAACCAGAGCCAGGTTTTCGTTCGTTCTGCCAGCTCCCATGAGCCCTTCGACCTAAAGGTCGTTCTAAGCGCCCGGAGTTCATCCGGCGAAATCCTCTCGGATTCCAGTAGTGTCACCTGCGACTTCCCCGTCGAAGTCATGAACCTCGCGCAGCTGGAAGGGACCTGGACGGCGACAAAGTTCAAGTGGACCGCCACCGAGACAGCCGTGTGGTGGTACGATCTGATTTCTGGAGGCGGCGGAGTGACCTTCGTCCTCGGACCAGACGGAACCTTCTCCGGCACGAGTGACTACCCGGTGGAGGCCGGATCAATGACCACACTGGCGGTGTCCGGCTCTCTCTCTATCGAAGACGCCATCAATGTGACCCAGGCTAACGTCGTCTTCACATTCACCGAGGGTCCTTTTCAGAGCTTCAACGCCACGATCTTCCGCATGGCAGACAAGCTCTACCTAGAGGCAACCGAGGGTGTCACATACGATTTCAACCGTGATGGGATTCAGGACGGCGCCACCCTGGAGGTGACCTTCGAGTTGAGTTGAGCGGTGCGTGACGCTCAGTGAAACGCCACGAGACCGAAGGTCACACCGGATCTCTCCGGGCCAAGAGTTGCAGCGAGTTCGAGATCCCAATCTCGGGTCAGTCCTTTGCGCACCACTGTGCTGAATGCCGCTGCGCCGCCCTCAAAAGAACGGAGGGACAGCGCGTACTCTCCCGAAAGCCGAGCGCGGAAATCGCCAGGCAACCGGAGGAGCAGACCGCCAGACCAGATGCCGGCTGGCAGAAACGAGGTTCCACCTCTCGCGAGCGCTGCACCGGGACGCGCCCCAACCATCGAGTAGAGCGCCACCGAGTAGTTCGGGCGCAGTAGCGCCGCGCCCGCACCGATGCCGACCTCCGCCCCGATATGCAGTGGCGATTCACCGTTGAAGGCCAGCCGGCGGGCTCCGATTTCAATCTTCCACGCGAGAGCCGACTGAAAGCTGGACGCCGGAGCGAGTCTTTCGATGCGAAGCGCCGTGACTTGATCGACCAAGACCTCGCCCGCCGCACTCACGTCGAATTCGATGCGCGCTACTTCGATGCTCGACACTGGCGGGTATCCCACGTGGGGATCGAGCGCCCCGTGCAGGAGCCAGCGCGCTCCTGCACCGAGCACGGATCCGCTGCCGTTGCGATATCCACCGCGCAGCGTGACGCGCGAGGGCCGATGGGCTTGGAGCAGGGATGGACCAGAGCTCTGGGCCGAGCGGGTGAATTGGGTTTCGCTGGTATCGTCGCTGGCTACCCGAGACTCCCACAGCGCGCGCCTCCACACGAGATCGCTGTGGTCCTCCGTTTCGGCAGCTCGACGGAACGCTCGATACGGCGTCCCGATCTCGCTCCACATCAGCGCGGCAGTCAGGGTCGCCGGTGAGGCACCTTCGACAACGGTCCTGGACGCCACCATCTCCTCCAGCTGCTCTTTCTCCTGCGGACTTAGCTTGGCGACCTGCCGAGTGTATTGGCTCCAGAGAGACGGCCGGTGCATGGGTTCGGCGGCCAATCCGATCTGCTCGACAAGGCGCCTGCCGACCTCCGACGGCAGAACAGCCGGACTGCGGTACGGTAGCACCCCGTACCGGGGGGCGATTGCGTGCACCACCGCGAGGATCTTCTGTGCACAGTTCCCCCCGAAGAAGCCGTACCGGAAAGTCACGTCCTTGAGTTCCCACAGGTGCCGGACGAGTCGGTCGATCTCCTCCTGGCTCACCTGAAGGGGAAACAGCCAAATGTCGCGTTGCTCTTCGCGTTCGTATTTGCGAACGCGCTCGTGAAGCGGTGCGAGCCGATACGCAGCGACGAGCCCGCCGAACAGCCCCCGCGGAAGGTACTCACCTGGCGTCATTCCTTCCGTGTCTGCCTCGAAGCTCACTGAGTAATCGGCCAACACTGCACTGCGATCGCTATCGCTGCCCAGGTACAACATGGTGTGGCCGAACGCGGACGCCGGACTGTCCAGATAGTGCGAGACGAACACGACCGACAGTGATTTTGCGCTCAGGTTGCGTTGGTGCGTTTCGACCTCGGGGCAATAGACGTGCCGGACGTCGCCGTCCGACCACCCGAGAGCTTCCTTCATGAACGCAAAGCGGGCCGGGAACCGACACTGAGCGTGCTGTCCGGATGGTCCTGCGTCGGCAGGGGCGAGGAATGCGCGACGGTCGGTGCTCCATTCGCGCCCGGGGTTGCGCGGTCCCTCGGCATCCAAGAAGAACGAAGTGTCTTTAACCTCGCTCAGCCATTCCCCGTCGTCGCTCCAGTAGTGGAGCAGCGCCAGCCAGCCCTCCCGAGAGTCATCGGGAATACCCAGTGGGGCCTGGGCTGATACGCCAGATACCAGCAGCGCGTAACTGATCACCCCGGCGGCGGCCGTGCGCGCGCCGGGGTGACCAGAAAACACGGTGTTGGGTCGTGCTAGTTGAGTTCGGCCACCATCGTCTCGGCAAACACGACCACCGTGTTCGACGCGGCATAGGCGGCGCGCCAGCGCTCGATTGCCTCGGCACGGCCCTCTGGGCTCACCGCGAGAACGTCGACCAGCACGTCGACATACTCGCCGTCGCCGGTCGCGAGATCGGATACGATCGCCTGGTTGTTGAGCAACACGAAGCTGCGCAGTTCCTCTTTGCGCTGCCAGTCGTTCCTCTGTGCAACCGACTGCTCGCCCGGCTGCAGGGTGACCATGAAGGTCGACGGCTCATACTGGTACATGGCACCCGTAGAGTAGTCAGTGCTGGAGCCGAAAGCCCCGCCGGAGAGGATGTTGACAAAGAACACCGTGTTGATGGATTTGTTCAGCGCTACTTGATACGGCTGGTATCCATCTGCGGTAACACGCATTATCCCTTCCTGGCCGCGCTTGACGTTCGCCGAAAGGGGAGTCGTCCCCAACAGTTGACCGGCGAGGAACACCTCCGCGCCTTGGACGTTGGAGTTGACCGTGATAAGCTGGTCCGACCCGCTGATGATGGTCGCACATCCCGCGAGCGTCAGCCCGACCACCAGAACACAGACCCCTCGAACAGACTTCATGTTAGATCCCTTCTGTTAGGGCTCACAGAGAACCTGCCAGGCACAGACTAGGCGCACTGGCGGCAGGTGTCAAACTAGTTGTCTCTGGGCGAGCGCCCGCTCGCCTTTCGTCACAGTAACCCGAAGTAGATCGCCACCCCCACATAGGGCTGTAGCATCGTGAGTGGCGCGGTGAATTCGGCATCGCTGAAGCTGGTGCCTTCGTCCTCGTTGACCCGGAGCCGAATCTCGTCTTTGGCATCCGGGTACACCATGAGCCCTGCGCTCAGGACAAAGCGAGCGCCGCCCGGCCGAAAGTTGACGCCGCCGCCGAACCCGAGCTTGAGCAACGAACTGTACGTGACACCGCCCTCGATCTCCATCTGCGCGACTGAGCTCCCGCCGATGGCGAAGGCGGCCTTCGCACCGAACGTCGCGGGAAAATAGAGGTTTATGATGTCGTCACCGGGTTCGACGTTCACATAGACCAAGAGCGGCACGAAGCCGGCGCCTCCCTCAAGGCTGAGCGAGCCCACACCCAGGCGCGTCGTCACTCCGACCCCGTACTCGGTTCCGGCCATGAGCCCGAAGGATGCCTGTGCGTGGAGGCGGGAGGGGGCGAGGGACGAACCGACCAGGAGAAGAACGGTGAAGAGCGCAGCCCAGGGGCTGAAGGCTGCAGGCGATCGGGATTTCATCGCAGGATCCTCCTCTGTTCTCTAGACTCGAGGTTCGGGCATGGCTGTTCGGCAGGGTGCGGTCGTTGCCCGAGGTCAGAATATTGATGTGGCTGGATTGGGACGCAAGAGAAGAGTGAGGGCGAGTGAGCGCGAAAGTCTACATAGGCGTTTCTCCAAAATGCTGGTAGGCTGGGGGTTGAGGCTCGGTACCGGCGCTCTCGCCTGCCCGCCGACCCTCGAAATGCACGGCAAACCAAGGGTTCCAGGGTTGACACTTTTCTGGCCCTTGAGATATCTTCTAACGACTTGATGCGGGGTGGAGCAGTCTGGTAGCTCGTCGGGCTCATAACCCGAAGGTCGCGGGTTCGAATCCCGCCCCCGCTACTGCTCGGAAGCGCCGCCGCTGGCGGCGTTTTCCTTCTGAAAACGGTCTGAGAGGACCTAAGAGGGGGCCTGGAAGACTAAGGAATGCCAGACCAGATGCCGAAGCTGATCCGTCCAGAGATTGAAGTCGGTGAGCCGCGATGCGAAGCGTCGCAGGCCCGGGGCTGGGCGATGGGGGATACCTGGTCTAGTCAGTCTGAAAGGGCGGGAGGGGACCGCCGCTAGATGCGGTGACAGCCCCTGCCAAGCCCGCCCGCCGAACCGGTTGGGGCGGGTTTTTTCGGGCCAGGTAGCTCAGGTGGTAGAGCACGCGGCTGAAAACCGCGGTGTCGGCGGTTCAACTCCGCCCCTGGCCATCTCGCCAATGCAGAAGCCGGCGAGCGTGTGAGTAAGGGTCCGTAGCTCAATTTGGCAGAGCACCGGTCTCCAAAACCGGCGGTTGGGGGTTCGAGTCCCTCCGGGCCTGTTGGGAGTGACTCTGGCCGGGGCCAGGGCTGCGTGGCCCCCATCGTCTAACGGCTAGGACACCACTCTTTCAAGGTGGAGACCGGGGTTCGATTCCCCGTGGGGGCGTTGAGCAGGATCGTGATGTAGTGGGTTTGGGGCTGTAGCTCAGTTTGGTTAGAGTGCCGGTCTGTCACACCGGAGGCCGCGGGTTCGAGTCCCGTCAGCCCCGCTGGAGAGCTGATTGAAAACACTGGTCATGGAAACTTCGTACTGGGGCTGTAGCTCAGTTGGGAGAGCGCCTGAATGGCATTCAGGAGGTCAGGGGTTCGATTCCCCTCAGCTCCACTGGCATACGAGATCCACGCTCGGGTGGCGGAATTGGTAGACGCGCAGGATTCAGGATCCTGTGGGGGCAACCCCGTGAGGGTTCGAGTCCCTCTCCGAGCACTTGAAGTTTCTTCGCGGACGACGTGTCCGGAGCGTAGATCTTGATGCCCTGCCCACGTGCTGGAATTGGTAGACAGGCTGGTTTGAGGGACCAGTGTCGGAAACGGCGTGGAGGTTCGAGTCCTCTCGTGGGCACTCGTCGATTGGATCTAGGGCTTGGCGCCCGTAGCTCAATTGGATAGAGCGTTTGACTACGGATCAAGAGGCTGGGGGTTCGAGTCCTCCCGGGCGCGCTTCCCCCCTCTCCTCCAAGCGGGGAGAGAGGGAGCCAAGGGCGCGTAGCTCAGTTGGTTAGAGCGCTACGTTGACATCGTAGAGGCCAGAGGTTCGAGTCCTCTCGCGCCCATATGGGGCCGTAGCTCAGTTGGGAGAGCGCTAGAATCGCACTCTAGAGGTCAGGGGTTCGACCCCCCTCGGCTCCACTCGGATGGCCGATTAAGGGAATCGCCACCTTAGCTCAGCTGGTAGAGCACGTCACTCGTAATGACGGGGTCGTCGGTTCGAGTCCGACAGGTGGCTCTGACCGATCAGCAAGGCTGATGATCCCTCCATGTGAGGGGTGCGGAGATTCCAGCTGATTGATATCGATGGGAAGCACGATTGCCCCGTGGTGTAACTGGCAACACGTCTGACTCTGGATCAGAAGAGTCCAGGTTCGAGCCCTGGCGGGGCAACTCAGATTCCGATTCGGTTGTCGAGGTCGGGATCCCCTTGGAGGGGTGGCCGAGTGGCTTAAGGCGGCGCCCTGCTAAGGCGTTGACCCGAAAGGGTCTCGTGGGTTCGAATCCCACCCCCTCCGTTTCCTTACCCTCTCCGTGGCGCACCTGGTGACGTCACGTTTGGACGGGTGGCCGAGTGGTTTAAGGCGCACGCCTGGAGAGCGTGTGGGCAGCAACCCTGCCTCGTGGGTTCGAATCCCACCCCGTCCGTTTAAGGCGGCTGTTTTTCGCCGCTCATCTCGGGGCGTGGCTCAGTCCGGTAGAGCGCTGCGTTCGGGACGCAGAGGTCCCCGGTTCAAATCCGGGCGCCCCGATTGGAGTTTTGAAGTTCCACGCGGGTTCTCGGCCTGCGAAGACCGGTTGATTGACAGGCAGCACGATTCGCTCCGCCCGCCATCACCACCCGGCGGTGGCGGAGCGTCCGTTTTGCTGGAGCGCTGGCAGAATGGTATTGCACTCGCCTCGAAAGCGAGCGCCCGAAAGGGCTTGGGGGTTCGAATCCCTCGCGCTCCGCTAAGGACTGAAGACGGCCCCTCTGGTCAGGTGATCAGGGGGGCTTTCTCATGCCTGTGGGTGGCGAAAACACCGTCTGGCCCGAGATTACTGGCCTTTCCACGACTCGGTGAGAGCGGGGCGTCGATGAGGGAATGGCTACGTATCGCGCTGTGGAGCGTCGCGTCTGCGCTGAAAAGTCAACGGGAACTCGCGCTTGAGAACGTCGCGCTCCGGCGGGCCTTCTCAGGTCCTTCGTTCCAACACGAATCCCAACAGTCCCCCTGAGCTTCAAGCGGGACGCGGGTGGGCAACGCGTGGAGGCGCAACTGGCGTGCAGAGTCCTCAACACGATGACGCTGCTCGGGGTGCCCGACAGCTACCGAGTGGCGTGATCCCCGCTCGGGAGACGGGGAATCTGTCCTCAGCTCCGAGCCATGCACCAACGCCCCTGGAAAGCTAGTCTGTAACCCGCGCTATCTGATCCGGCGGAGATAGCGGAGGAAATCGTCGTCGGTACTCAGCACCAGCACGGTTGTCGAGTCCATGGTCTCCCTGAGTACTTCCATGGTCTTGAGGAAGCGGTAGAACTCCGGATCACCGTTGTAGGCCGCAGCGTAGATGTCCGCCGCTTCGGCATCCGCCTCGCCCTTGATCTCCTGAGCCTGGCGATATGCCTCCGAAGTGACCTCCTTGAGTTCCCGCTCCCTCTCGCCGTTGATCCGCGCCGATTCGCCTGCCCCCTCCGAACGAAACTGCTCGGCGATCCGCTGCCGCTCGGAGATCATCCGCGCATAGACCTCCCGACGCACCTCCTCAACATAGTTGAGCCGCTTGAACTGGAAATCGAGGATCTCGATTCCCAGATCTTCGGTGCGGGTCTGCGCCGCCAGCAACACTTCATGAGCGAGCTGCTCCCTGCCGAACTCGATCGTCACTTCGCTCGTGGTCGTGGATGCTCCCCCGATCTCCTCGGAGACGGCGAACTGGCGGTTGCTGCTGCGCACCACCTCGATCAGCGCATGCTTGGCAATCACGTTGCGGGTCTCGCCATCGAGGATGTCGTCGAGCCGGGACTGCGCCCCCTGCTCGCTACGCAGTCGCTGAAAGTAAAGGAGTGGATCAGTGATCTGCCAGCGGGCGTAGGAATCGACATGGATGAACCGCTTGTCCCGGGTCGGTATTTCGTTCGGGTCGCCGTCCCATTCCAGGAAGCGCTTGTCGAAACGGTTGATTATCTGAATGAAGGGGAGCTTGAAGTGCAACCCCGGTGTGGTGACCGGATCACCTTTCGGCTCACCGAACTGGGTGATCACCACCTGTTCCACCTCGCCTACGATGTAGAGCCCTCCGTCGGCGACCGACACACCAAGCAGCACCAGGATGCCGATAACGATCATCCGAGCATTCTTCGTCATGGCGTCACCCCCCCACCAGTCAGCGGCAGCAGCGGCAGTACGCCCTGGAGGTCTGGGTCCAGGATGATCTTCTGCTGCACGTTGGGATAAACGGCCTGAATCATCTCGAGATAGAGGCGTCTGCGGGTCACCTCCGGCGCCCTGCGATAGGCAGCCAACAGCGACTTGAACAGCTCGCTGTCACCCCGCGCGCGGTTGACACGATCGGTAGCATAGCCCTCGGCCTGCTGGATCGTCTGCTGCGCCTCACCGCCGGCCCGGGGAATGACGGTGTTGTACTGCGCCCGCGCCTCGTTGATCATGCGCTCCTTTTCCTGCTGGGCCTGGTTGACCTCGTTGAACGCCGGCCGGACTTGCTCAGGCGGGTTGACGTCCTGCAGCACGATCTGCTCCACCCTGATGCCTGTCTCGTACTGGTCGCAGAGCTCCTGCAGGCGCCGCTCCACCTCCGAAGCGATCTCCTGTCGGCCGATGGTGAGAACCTCGTTTACACTCCGATCGCCGATCACGGCCCGCATGACCGCCTCGTTCATGTCACGGAAGGTGTCCCCACGGCCTGCCTCACTGGCGTCGAACAGGTTTCTGACCTTGAACAGGTACTTGTAGGGATCGCTGATCCGGAACTGCGTCGTCCATTCGACCACCGCGACGTTCAGATCGCCCGTGAGCATCAGCGACTCATCGGTGTACCTGCGCCCGGAATACTGCGAGCGCACGCCGGCGCTGACGGTGCGGAAACCGAACTCTGCTTTGAGCTGGCGTTGCACCGGCACCCCCACCACCGTCTGAACCGGCCACGGCCATTTGACACGGAGCCCCGGGTCGGCCTGGCGGCTGTACTTGCCGAAGGTCAGCACCACGCCAACCTCCTCTGTCTTAACCATGAACACAGAACTCCAGACCAGCAGGATCCCCAGCACAATCAGCAGCCCCAAGCCGATGGCTCTAGGGGTCGGGACATTCGGCGGCGTCAACCCCTTGAGGCCTTCCAGGGGCAAGCCTTGCGATTTCATGAACGGCTCCTCTCAGTCGGATTGGCTAGGTGACGGCCAAGGGTGATCCGCAGTATAGCCGGCACGCCCTCCACCGCAAAGAGACACGCATTGCCGGGGCCCCGCAACACGCCGGTGCTCCGCGAA
>SDBT01003999.1_pt1 | contig 25226 bp, 10 predicted proteins | sample 2277101 | NCBI WGS metagenome assembly SDBT01 (sample SAMN10404973, study PRJNA504765) | marine sediment metagenome | isolation source: marine sediment core GS10_PC15, 103 cmbsf | place: Arctic Ocean: Southern Knipovich Ridge | collected 2010 | reverse complement strand
ACATGGGTGAGGTGGTAGCTGAGGCGCAGGTGCTGGATCCTCGCGTCATCCCTCCCCGAGACCGGCCGCACCTGTCAGAAGGCGGGACCGTGGCCTTGTTCGGGAACCTGGCGCCCGAGGGGGCGGTAGTCAAACAGTCGGCAGTAGCGCCGGATATGAGGGAATTTGCCGGAAGGGCCCGGGTCGCGGATTCCGAGTCCCAGGCCTTTGACATTCTGCGTCAGCAAAAGCTTCAAGAGGGTGATGTGCTTGTGATTCGATATGAAGGGCCAAAGGGTGCTCCGGGAATGCCGGAGATGCTCAGCGTAACAATGATGATTGATCTTATGGGCTTGAAAAGGGTAGCGCTGGTTACTGACGGACGTTTCTCCGGCGCCACTTACGGTCCCTGCATCGGACATATCTCCCCGGAGGCCTATGATGGAGGACCTCTGGCCGCAGTCAGGGACGGAGATGAGATCGTAATTGACATTCCCGGCCGCAAGCTTGAGGTTAAGCTCTCTGAGTCCGAGATCAAGGGGAGGCTTCAGGACTTCAAGCCACTGGAGCGGACGGTGCCCCCCGGATACCTCCGCCGCTACCGCAATTTAGTAAGCTCCTCGGCCCAGGGAGCAGTGATAAAATAAATAGGGCTTACGCTCTACTTTCCGTGGGGTAAAACCCGGGAAAGGAGGTAAGCCCTATAAAGTGGTTGATATATTACTATAATAGTCTAACTAAGGCGGATTGACTCTCAATTATTCTAATATCTTCGATATTCTCTCCTCCCTCCGCCTCCGCCTCCGCCTCCGCCTCTACCGCCGCCGCCGCCACCACCACCTCCACTTCGAGGTGGGCGAGCTTCGTCAACTCTCAAGGTGCGTCCTTCGAAATCGGTACCATCCAATGCTTCTTTTGCTTTTTCAGCTTCCGATGGATTAGACATTTCAACAAATCCAAAGCCTCTACCTTCAATTATATTGATTTGTCTAACCTCACCATGATTGCCAAACAATTCTTCCATCTGCTCATTAGTTGTAGAATAACTAAGGTTTCCTACATATAGTTTGCTACCTTGCACGTCTAACCTCCTTTTTCTTCTTCACCCCGTTAGAAAATATCAACTCCTTATTGAGTATAGGGTTTATAGCCCCGTCCTTTCTAATCAGGGTTTACCTCTCTTTGTCCAATAACATTTCCTCCGGAGGTAGAAACCAGATAGCAATTCTAACCTCTGTAACAATAACATTATTAAACACAAGAGAACTCTCATTAAAACTGTCTTAGAAAATTTAATTTAGTTTTCTTACCACCCCCCTTCAGTATTTTTCAACCACTCCATATTTTCTACAATTACATTAATTGTTGTGATTGTCAAGTTTTTAACCTGATTTTTATCCTACCAAGGAATTTTTTAAGAATGTAAATAATAACCCCCTCCCCTTTATCCCCTCCCACCAGGGGAGGGGAATATTTTGTTCCCCCTCACCTTTACCCCAATGGACATCGGGGCAAGCCCTCTCCCCCAGAGGAGAGGGGATTTTTGGTAAATATTACAAACTCCCTCTCCTCTTTGCCTACTTCGCTATGGTGGCTACGAAGTCTGAACGCTTCGCTCTTTCTATAATCCTGACGACGAAGTCCGTCTCGAAGGGCTCAGGACAGGTCGTGCCGACAGAGACCTACCTACGCTGAAGCTATGGCAAGCAGGCGTCGGTCCCTACATTCTTGCCGGAAAGCCCCGCCTATCCACGGTTTTTCTAATAATGCAGGTCTAAACCTCTTTTGCCTCCAGGCTCTTTATCCCGAGCCTCATAGGAAGGTAAAATGCCAGTATATTAAGGCCAATAACCATGGTAAAGGAGAATATAATCCAGGCCCATTGCCAGGTGGGAATTGCCCAGTTCCGCAATTGAGCCATAAAAACGATATAGACCGGTGAGGCCTCGAGGATGACAACGGCCCCGATAAACCCCATGCAAATGATCATATAGACGATTCCCCCAAAGCCGGCAGCGATCTTGGCCACATTCTCCACCTGAAAACGAGGATAGATTGCCCCGATTCCCACCCCCAGACCAACGATACCAAAGTTCATAAAGAAAATGGTAACGGAAGAGAGGATCATCATAAAGTCAGTGGCTTTGAGGAAGTAATTGGAGAGGATAATCAGGATTTCTGAAAGGATTAAAAGCGGCAGCAGGCTCGTCCAGAACTTACTCCAGAGAAAGCGGTGAGTGCTTATAGGAGAGGTTTTAATGAGCCAGAAGGCCTTCCCCTCCAGGCTCACTGCCGGGAAGACAAAGCGCACTGCGAGTGCAGAGATCACAAAACCGGCCAGGCCAAGGTTTAAGAAGGAGAAGAGATTCTGAAGATAGAAGGAGGGAATGGGTGAGCGATTTAGGGGAAGGACGCTGAAGTTATAAAGATAAACTATTACCAGAGCCCCCAGAAGCAGCAATTGGGACCACTGGGTAGTGTCTCGAAAGAAAGTTTTAATATCCTTGCTCATAATCGCCTTAAAGGAGGAGTGAAAAGGAGCGGTGATAATGTTTATAGTTCGTTCAAAAAAGCCCATCTGGGTTATCCGGGCCCTTTTGGCCTCCTGAGCCTTGGTCCAGCCGCTATGATAGATCCGATTGGAAACCCAGTTACCCGCTACGATCGAAGCCAGTCCTGAGCTCAGGATCAGCAGAAAATAGAACACACTATCGCCTCTTTCTCCCCTTAAGACCGGAAACAAAGATTCGGTTGCCCAGTAGCTGGGGAGGAAGGTGGAGTCCGGGGTTTTAAGCACGGCAAGATACTCCATCAGAGAATTGAAGGACTCGGGGTCAACCAGCTTTTCGGGCTGCAGGATACGAAAAAGAAGGTAGATCGCAGCAATGAAGAAGATTGAGAGCAGGAAGAGGACATCCTGTGTCCTTCGGGCCGGAAAGACCTGAACCAGGAGCATGGTAAGGATAATCCCTAATCCTGCCGGAATCAGTAAAAAGAGGACAAGTAACATTATCAGCCAGAGATAGTAGAATATTGAGGAATTATGCACCACTCCGTAGGCCAGAAACACCGGTAGCCCAAACCCAAGAACCATCCAGGAGCTGTTAATTGTCGTCTCTACAAACCGGGAAAAATAGATACTGCTGATTGAGACCGGGGAGGCAATTAGGAGATTTAAGTCGTCGGAGAGAAAATAGGTAGAAAATGCGGTAACTATGTTACTGAAAACCAGGAACGAAAAAAAGGTGAGAAATATCATTGATAGGAGCTTCTTAATCAGGATATCTCCCACTATTTCAGTGCCCTGGAAGTAAACCAGCACCCGGTAAAAGACAATGAAGATACCCACCCAAAAGACTAAACCCAGAAGGATCAGTAAATATACCCTGAGCCGTTGAGCCTTACTCTGAGCACTGATCCGGTTTTTAAAGGATAAAAAGGTCGGATTTAATAGAAGAGAGAATTCCTGCAAGTCAGGCCCTCGTTTTACCCCGTTAGAGATCTTACCTGGCGAATTGACGCCAGAGCTGTCTTGATAATCTCTAACGGGGTTTAGCTCCGGAGAATCTTGATTATCTCCGCCATCTCCTCGCCGCCGGTGAGTTTCAAGAAAATGGACTCCAGATGCTTGCCTTCCGCTCCGGAAAGCTCCCGCAGCTCGGGCATTGTGCCCACGGCAATTAATCTGCCATCCTGAATAATGCCAATGCGATCGCACATCTGCTCCGCTACCTCCATGGAGTGGGTGGACATAAAGATACTTACCCCTTCCCGGGACATCCCCCGGAAGATCTCCTTGACCATCCTGGCCCCCCGGGGGTCCAGCCCCACCATCGGCTCATCGATCACAATAACCCGGGGTTTATGGATAATGGCAGAGGCCATCACCAGTCTCTGTCGCATTCCGTGGGAGTAGCTTTCCACCAGCTCGCTTCCCCATTCACTGAGTTCAAAAAGTTCCAGAAGCTCAGGGATTCGCTTTTCTCCCTCCTGATGGTTTAATCCATAAAGCCCGCAGATAAAGCGCAGGTATTCGGTCCCGCTCAGCTTTGGATAAATAAAAGGCTGATCCGGAATAAAACCGATTATACTCTTGGCCTCAATTGGATTTTTCAAGATATCGTGGCCACCAATAGTTACTGTCCCTGAAGTAGGTTGAAGCAGGCCGACGATTAGCTTAAAAGTGGTAGTTTTCCCGGCCCCATTGGGGCCCAGAAATCCGAAGAGCTCCCCGGACTTGATCTCCAGATTCAGGTTATCCACTGCGGTTAATTTACCGTACCTCTTGGTTAAATTTATCGTTTTTATCATTTACTTCAAGTGATATCAGGGAATAACAAGGATTAGCAGGGGTTGGCATGGATTAGACCCCTCGAATCCTATCTATTTACATTTGAACTTTGGATTTTATTTGAACTTTAATCCGCCTAAGGCGGATCGGGTTCGATAAATCGAACCCCTACATTAGCATATTATTTGGAATTAAGTCTTAGCTTAATTTTTTTAATTAGATTCCAGAATCTCAATCTTAACCTTACCGATAATCTGCATTATTCCTATCCACTTATCCAGTTCGCCTTCGAGGAACTTTATATGGGTTACATCGGCAGGGAACTGCCCCAGCGTGGGATCGATTGCTAACCACTGCCCGAGATAGACCTCGGGCCAGACATGATAATAAAAATAGCCATCCAGGTATACTATTCCCACATCCACCTTCGTCGGTATACCTGCTGCCCGGGAAAGGGCGGTATAGAGTATAGTATGCTCATTGCAGTCACCTTCCATTATGCTTAGAACCTCTAAGGCACTGGGAATACTAATAGTTGGCTTTTTTTTCAAATTTTTATATATCCAATCTCCCAGCTTCCTGGCTACCTTTAATGCATCGGTCTCATCCTCTAAGATCTCTTGAGCCTTTAGCAATATTTCTTTACTATCACTCTGAATCAGGGGCGAGGGTTCCAGAAACTTTTTTAATTCTTCTCCCCGATAGGGGATCGGGTAGGATTTCAGGGAATCTATCTCCTCAAGACTTATCTCCAGTGTATTCCCGGTAATCTTCTGTCGGTGACTTTTTAGTGAGAAAGTATCTAAAGGAACTCCTTTAATTTTGACTTTTAAGTATTTCAAATATCTAGGATTTTCAAGCTCTTTTACCTTTATTGCGGTTGAGGCAATAATATCTGCCTCCTCCCCTTCTTCCCATCCTTTGGTCAGAGCATCCTCTCTACTTTCACTCAGAGAGACAAGACCTAGCGGGCTTTCCTCCCTGACTACCCTTCCTTCGGCGGTGATCCAGGATGTTGTTTCGATCCCCCAAAATGTTTCCTGCAACTTATAGGTCCAGAGCTTTTTCCCATTCAACTCCACCTCATCCTCACCCACCACCTTTACCAACATCTCGCCGATGTTCATTGAGGAGGGATCGAAAAAGGGAATAAGAAACTCCTTGCTAATCTTGAGTCCTTCTTTGACCAGATATTTATCCAGACCTAAGGGCAGACGAGGAGTTTCTTTAAGATCGATTGTCTTTTCGGATCTGCTTCCGGCAGACTCTATTTGCAAAAAAAGCTCCCTATCTTTAACCTGACCCTGAAGACCAAGTTGAAACAATCCGGATTTAAGCTGAAAATCAAAGGATCTCAGGGAAAAATCAGTCCCTACCAATGCATTGGTGATTGTGGTTACATCTCTATTCTCTCCCATTACTTTTAATTTCAAATAGGATCTTCCAGCAAGGCGGTACCCATTTCCCTCCAAAACGACTGAAGAAACTGCATATCCGATCTTCCTTCCCTTAAAATATATCCCCATCCATTCCTCATCACTTTCTTCTAACTGCCCGGGGAGCAAAGATGGCAGGAAGGTTGGCAGGGAGTTGGTATAGGTCCTCCTGACCAGCCAGCCCATCATGAACAGCCAAAAAAAGAAAATGCTAAAAGAAATGATCTTGAGGTAATTCTTCGATTTGCTTCTTTTCATAATATAAAGTTTAATTTATTTGATAATGTATTACAAGGATTTTTGATGATATTCCATATTCCAATTATGAAGCAGGACTTTCCCCATAAATCGGTAGCTGAATTAAAATTCTTATTTAATATCAAATAGTTAGATGAAACAACAAGTGGAAAGGCCTATCCTTAGACAGGCTCAGGACAAGTTTTTTAAAAATGGGGAAATTTAGGGCTTTCGATCCCTAATTATTTAATCCACCTTGTAGGGGTGGACCTCTGTGTCCACCCTTATTCCTTTGACCCCGCCGGGGGCGGGGCTTAGGACAGGTCGGGCCGACAGGGACGTCGGCCCCTACATTTTCTTCGACAAGCTCATTTGAGCAAAATCCCCGCTTATCCATTCATTACCTAAAAAAATGTGGTATGAAGCCCTTGACTAATCATAAAGAAATCGTTAATATATTTACAGCTCACAGGACGGATTGGCTCCGGCAAGCTGCCCTTGTTAGGGAGTCATTTCTGTCCGTCCTGTGAGCTAACTGGACAAAATCAGGAATGATGAACTAACAGGGGCTTTTTATGGATGGCAAGGAGATAAAGAAGCTTTTAATTGACCAAGATCTTAGTCAAAAGGAATTGGCTCTGAGGATTGGCATTAAACTTCCTTATCTAAATGCGGTTATTAATGGCCACCGGAAAACCACCTGGATTCAGAAAGCAATTGCCCGGGAGCTTAAAGTAAATTTCGAGCATCTATTTCCCGGGAAGAATCAAGACCAAGCCCACCGATCTCCGATTAGGAAGGCGAGAAAAGAATAAAAATTGCTGGACATTTCCAGGGGAAATAGATATAATAAAACATTAAGCACAGAGCATACTGAGGAGTAGGCTAACGGTAAGCCACCTGACTCTGGATCAGGCGATTGTAGGTTCGAATCCTACCTCCTCAGCCTTCTTTCAATAATGCTTGTCCTGAGATAAATCGAAGAACTCAGGAATTAAGATATAGGTCCCATGGTCTAGTGGTTAGGACGTCGGCCTCTCAAGCCGGTAACACGGGTTCGAATCCCGTTGGGACCACCAAGAATACTACTTTACTATGCTCCTTTTTGACCACCCAAATCTTTAGCCGACCGCCCTTCCAATTCATCTTGATCACGCTTTATACCTCAAGCCGTCTGTTTCATTAAAGCCAAATCTAATATTCATATTCTGAATTGCCTGCCCACCGGCTCCCTTTACCTCATTGTCAATTACCGTCGTGATAATACAAACCTCCGTTTTTTTATCGAACCTGATACCGATATCACAGAAATTGGAATCTATTATATTCTTAACTTGTGGGAGATCCTCATCAGGCGAAAACACTCTTACGAAACTTTTACCTTGATAAAATTCTTTGTATTTCAGGTAAAGGGCTTCGCTGTTGGTCCGATTATCTTTCAAGTGCAGATAGATATAGTTAATTATTCCGTGCTCGAAAGGCCCAACATTCGGGGTGAAGAAAACTGATACCGGTTCACCGCATAATAAGGATAGTTCCTGTTCGATCTCCCCGGTATGGGGGTGTGTCCCCCATTGATAAGGGAGAATATTACTATAAATATCTATAAATAGATTTCGACCTTTATAAGTTCTTCCTGCTCCGGATGCCCCCGAAATAGAATTAATTGTAATATTCAGAGGAGATACCAGGTTTTCCTTAAGCAGCGGAGCACACCCTAAGATTATGCCAGTAGGATAACATCCGGGGTTAGCTATTAAATTAGCGGTCTTTATCTTATCGAGATACAATTCAGGCAGACCATAAACTGCTTCCTTTAATAGTTCAGGCTTTTCATGTTTTCTGTTGTACCATTCATAGTAAACATTGGGATCTTTAATTCGGAAATCGGCACTCAGGTCGATAACTTTTACTCCTCTCTCCAACAATTGGCCGATATAGAAAAATCCGTGCTTTGGGGGTTTTGCTGAGAAAACAATATCACAATTTTTGCTAATCTTATCCGGATCAAAACTGGAAAAATTAACCAGGTTAAAATTCTTAAATATTGGATGGGCTTTTTCTACCTTCTCTCCGGGAAAGGTGTCCGAAATGAGAGAGGCGATCTCAACCGAAGGGTGTCCAATTAAAAGACGAATCAAAGTCTCTGAAGTTAAGCTTGCCGCCCCTACAATCCCTGCCCTAATCTTTTTCATTTTTCCTTGAACCTCATAGAAAAAAGTCAACTTGAATATAAAAAAACCGTTAAAAAGCTTCTTATTGGGAAATTATAAGCTTTTACCTTATTTGTCAAGGAGAAAACTGTCAGGACTTCCCCATACAGGATAGGCGGGGCTTTCCAGCCCCGGTATTTAGTCCGCTTTGTAGGGGTGGATCTCCGTGTCCACCCTTATCCCTTCGACTCCGATGGCCATCGGGGTCGAAGGAGAGGCCCGACCCTACAAGGCGGACTAAATACTGGGGTTCTAAATCCGAAGAAAGGCAAGTTTGGCTTCGTGAGATTGCTATGAATGAGGGGAAAGCCTTAGTGAGTAGGGTCTTAACCGGAAACTTTAATAGAATTAGAAGATAAGTGTTGGTTTTAGATATTAGATTACGGCATCCATTCTGCCAGTTTCGTAAATTTAATGCTTATTTCCTCCGCATTCTCAGGATGTTCACTTACATACCTTTCTATTGCCTCCGGAAGAGCCTCCCAATAGCCGATTCCCATAAGCCCGAATGAAACTCTTTCCTTGAGCTCAGGATGCTTTAATAAATAATCCATCAATTCGATGCTATATTCTACATGATGATTTTTTATTTTTCCGATATTAATCTTAGATTCTTCTTCAACCTTTTTGACCGCCTTTTCCCATTCCTCGCCCCCCAGCCCTCCATTCACCATTTTCTTATAAGTCTGATTAGTATCCCTGGCCATAGAAATAGAAGCTTCAATATACTCTTCCCTTGACAACTTGGGAGCTTGCTTTCTTGAATCAGATTCTTTAGGGGGAATAGGCTTCTCCGGGAAATCTTCCGTCTTCTCCTTTGCTTCCTTGTCTTCGAGGCGCTCCTCTCTTCCGCATTTGGAACAGGAGAGACTATTTAATAACAAAAAGATTAAAAGGAAGTAGAAAATATTTGTTGCTTTTAAATTAAGACGCATCTTTTCTCTTTATTAGGGTTCTTCATAATACTTGAGATCAGAGTTCTCAACATCATAATAGCTTATCCTCGTTTTATCATCAAAGCCAATGGCAAGGGAAAGGTCCGATACTATTGCCGTATCGTCCAGGGTTTGATAATCCCAGCTTAAACCGTTCCAACTGGCATAAAACAGAGAGTTCAAAGAATAAGCTATTTCCGGATAGCCGCTGCTATTAAGAGCGAGTGAATTATCCCCCGCGGGGATAAACATGGCCCCGTCAATAGTTTCAATATCCCAGCTGCTCCCATTCCAAGCCGCATACTTCAATGTAAACTCAAAGAAAAAAGAATCATAAAAGTAATAACTGATCCGGGGATATGATGAGGTTTGGTCAAGTTTAAGTGAATTATTACGAACCTGATAAAAACCCCCAGCAGTATCTACAACCGAAAAATTCCATCCGGTTCCATCCCAGAAGGCATATTTTAAGATGTTATTCAGATTATCTACATAGCTGATCCGGGGGTAATTATTGTCATCCAGGGCTAAGGAAGTAAAGAGCCCAACAAAATTCGAGTTATCCACCGTTTCCACTGACCAGCCCGTTCCGGTCCAGGCTGCATACTTTAAATGGGCATTGGTAGCATCATAATAACTGATCCGGGGATAATCAGTGAACGAATCGACTGCAAGCGAAGTATACTCCCCTACATTTCCTCCGCTATCGACTATCCGGATATCCCAGGTAGTCCCGGTCCAGGCTGCATACTTTAAGTCTCCGTTAGTCACATCATAGTAGCTAATGTGGGGATAATCTCCAGAGTCCAGGGCTAAAGAGGTATCTATCCCAACGGTATCACTACTGTTATCAACCGTTTCTACTATCCAGGTTCCATTGAGGTAGGCATACTTTAAGTCTCCATTAGTTGCGTCATAATAGCTTACCCGGGGATTATTGCCCGAATCCAAAGCAAGAGAATTATACCGCCCCACATTGCCTTCGGTGTCAATCAGGGAAATTCCTGCGGGTAAAACGATGAATCGGATGCCGGGACTGGCAATGCCTACAACCGTTACCACCACCGGGCCGGTAGTCGCCCCAGGGGGGACCGAAGTAATGATATTAGTATCCGACCAACTGGAAACGGCCGCTACTACACCATCAAATGCTACCGTGCTTGTCCCCTGGATAGAACCAAAATTATATCCGGAAATATTCACTGAGGTAGTTTCAGGGCCACTTAGCGGGTTGAGGCTTATAATTCTCGGCCCATTTACCGGCAAATAGTAAAAGTAAAGATCTCCATTCGTAAAATTAAAGAAACTGATGCCTAAATTACCATTGGCATCGAGGGCAATTGATGTGGCAAGATTAACGGTAAAATCATTATAAATCGAGTTGGTATGCCAGTTGCTTCCGTCCCAGAATGCATATTTTAATTCAAAATTGTCAAGGTGGCGATAGCTGATATGAGGATATCCATCATTATCCAGAACGATAGAGGTAGATCGCCCTACATTTCCGTCGCTATCTACTGTCTGGATATCCCAGGTAGTTCCGGTCCAAGTTGCATATTTCAAGCTCCCTAAGGGGCCTTCATAGCAGCTAATGTGGGGATTTTCCTCCTGATCGAGAGATAAAGAAGTATCATTTCCTACTACTCCCTCGCTATCTACTGTCTGGATATCCCAGGTAGTTCCCGTCCAGGCGGCATACTTTAAGTCATAGTTGGAATCATCTTTGTAACTGATGTGGGGATACCCATTGGAATCAAGGGCCAGGGATGAGTAACTGCCTACATTACCTCCACTATCAACAATCTCTATATCCCAGCCTGTCCCGTTCCAGGAAGCATACTTAAGGTCTTGATTGGTAAAATCTTTATAACTGATTGACGGGTTTCCGTTATTATCCAGATCAATTGAGGTGAACATTCCGACATCTTCCGGGCCGCTGTCCACGATCTGGACGTTCCATTTCCACCCATTCCAGTCCGCATACTTTAAATAATCGTTGGTATTGTCATAATAACTGATATGCGGGAAGCCATTGCTATCAAGAATTAAAGATGTATAATCTCCCACAACACCTGAGCTATCAACGGTCTGGATATTCCATTCACTTCCATTCCAGGCCGCGAACTTGAGATCATAATTAGTGTAATCATGGTAACTAATTTTCGGAAAATCACAAGGACCAAACTCCAGCGAAGAAGCTCTCCCTACATCATCGATCTCATCTACCAATCCCGAAAGTGGAGGATTGCCACAGCCCGCTGTCAAATTAATTGTTATCTCGGAAGAATAAGCACTATTACCGCAATTATCAGTTGCCTTAGCTATCAGGGTATGGAGTCCCGCCGGCCATGACCCGATAAAGGTATGACTCCAGTTGGCACCGGATAAAGAAACCTCATGATACAGTCCACCATCAAGCTTAACATACACAGTATCCAAACCACTGGAGGGAAAAGGGTCGCTTGCTGTGCCTTTAACAATAATGATAGAAGTGGCTATAGTTGAACCGTCAGTGGGAGAAGTAATTGAAATAGCTGGAAAAGTTAAATCAGCAGGAAATGAAGATGTATTGGTTTCTATTTTACCACAGACATCTTTTGCCGAAACAAAAAGAGAATTAGGTCCTTCAACGCAGGGGACGCCTGCACAGAAATTTATACCATCAGAAGTCCAGGCACTAACTCCATTAATCGTAACCTCGGCAACTCCGCAATCATCAGTTACTGCTGCGCATATCGTCGTCGGACAGGATGTAACGCAATCATTCGAAATTATGGTTATTTCCGGAGACTGAGTATCATTTTTAATAGAAATAGCTTCCGTGATAGCTAAATTATTACACATATCACGGGCAGTTGCCGAAATTGAGACATCACATCCCGAGGGAAATAAGGTAGCGGTCCAGTTGTTCCCGGAAATTTCAGCGGCAACCCCATTTACTATTACCCAATTGATGCCGCCGTAAGAAGGGGAAGGGTCAGTTACTGTTCCCTCTACTACTACGGCAGAGCTATTAACGCACTCTCCGTTACTCGGTGATGTGATAGTAACAACTGGATCAATATCATCCACCCAGAAACTGACCTGGTCGGAACCGATATTTCCATAAGGATCCTCAGCCGTGCAAACTACCGTATGGGGTCCACTGGGAACATTAAGAAAGTCCCCCGGCATTAATTCAGGTGGATTTCCATCCAGGCTGCAGTAAATCGGTTCACCGCCATCAGAGCTGACCAATACCGGAACGGTTGAAGTGTTAACGCAAGTGTCTTGCGAAGGGTAACTAATTACAACTATCGGGGGTCCGGGACATTCTATATAATATTTTAAATAACCGCTAGTAACATCATAATAGCTGATATTTGCCCTCCCCACAGAATTCAGGGCCAGGGAGGTGTACTGTCCGGTATCTCCATCACTATCAATTACCCGCAGATTCCAATTTGATCCATCCCATACTGCATACTTCAATTCTCCCTCCCCGCTCCAATAACTGATTCGTGGATTCCCGCGGTTATTAAGGGCGAGAGAATTATATTGCCCGAGATGAGATCCTAGGCCAAAAGTTTCCTCCACCACCTGGATCTCCCAGCTTGAGCCGTTCCAGAAAGCATACCTCAAGCCAAATCTGGCAAATTGGAGTGGCTCTACAGGTAGTAGGGCAACTAAAGGAGGACCAATGTCCTCAAAATAGGCATTATAACTTATTCGTGGATTATCGCTGCTATCCAGGCTGAGGGAAACCCACTCAACACGACACATCGGATCTTCGGGATCATCTGTGGTCTGGATATCCCAGGTAGTTCCGGTCCAGGCTGCATATTTAAGGGTTTCGAAAGCAGAATAGCTGATTCGGGGATAGTCACTCCCATCCAAAGCCAGGGAGGTGTTTTCACACCATTCGGGATCAACATCCGAATAATTCCAGCCACCCTCATCCCGGTAAGCATATTTCAAATCATTATTGGTCAAATCACAGTAACTAATGTGGGGATATTCGCTGGAATCAAGAGAGATGAAGGTGCCTGTTCCCACATTCTCAACATTGTCCACTGTTTCTACTGACCAGCCCGTCCCGGTCCAGGCCGCATACTTTAACGCTCCGTTAGTTGCATCATAGTAGCTAATGTGGGGATATTTGTTAGAATCGAGGACCAGAGAGGTATAACTGCCTACATCCCCTTCACTATCAACAATTTCTATCTGCCAATTAGTTCCGGTCCAGGCTGCATATTTTAAATTCTTATCGCTGTAATCATAGTAACTGATCCGGGGGAAATTGCAGGAGTCAAGAGCCAGAGAGGTGTATCTACCTACATTCGCACTACTATCAACGATTCCCGAAGGGGCCGGAGAGCCACATCCCATCTCCACAATAAAGCTTACTGGCATCGAATTAGCACTGTTAGAACAGTTATCAATAGCAACAGCAACCAGGGTATGGGGACCATTGGCAATTCCCTGGAAGGTATAAGACCAGCTTTCTCCTGAGAGTGCAGCTACCTGGCAATCTCCTCCATCCATAACGACGCAGACATCGTTCAAACCGGAAGTGGCATCACTAACTGTTCCTACCACTATAACTGTTGAGCCATAGACAGTAGAGCCATTAGTAGGAGAGTTTATAGAGACGGAAGGCGAGATAGTATCTACTGTAAAGTTAATAGGCGATGTAGTTGAGGAATTTCCACTGCCGCAACCATCAGTTGCCGAAACAATCACATTGTGATCTCCATCAGCTACTCCATCAAATGTAGCTGAATACTCTCCGGTAGCAGGATTATAATCTGCAGTCACCGTCCAGGAGCCATCCATGCGTACCGAAACCTCTGATATTCCGCTGGTATCAGATACGGTTCCCGTGACCACTAAAGTTGAGCTATTTAGGCAATCGCCATCATTGAGGGCATGGGCTAATTTCGTAGAGGAATAGAAAAAGATAAGAAGAAGTGATGAAATAATGGAAAGTTTTATTGTTAGAGAGATTCTTCTCTTCAAAAGGACTTCTCTTTTCTCAATTATAGTTCATTAAAACTTTGTGCTTAGATATAGAACCTAAATTATGCGTGAAGTAAAATCATGGCTGTCCAAATTAGGGAAAACCCTAAAATTTTTTAAATCGGCTATATGCTGCCCAAATTAGCGCAGATAGCAGATATCCTGTATTTTCAATGTTTTTGGGCTATTCCGGGATACTCCAGATAGCCCCATAATGGCTAAAAACTATCTTATGCTGTCCAAATTGGAATTCAAATCTCAAAATGAGCAAAAAGGGTGAAACCCCTTTATTTATTGGCCTTTTTTGCCGAAAGGCCTATCTAATTTGGACACGAATGAAGTAAAATTTCAGCATAAAATGCAAGATTTAATAATAAATATAAACTGCCCCGGCATTGGCTCCTCCGATATTATCGTTCCCAGGAGCACCGAATCCTACATCACCCAAACAGTCCCCGTTAATGTCCCCCAAGCCGGCAACTCCCCGTCCGAAATCATCTCCTGGATTAAATCCCCGGAAAATGAGATCGGCTTCACCGCCCGAAACACTTGGAATACCCAAAGGCCCTCCATAGAAGACATAAGCGGCTCCACCACCTTCATAATGCCATGCCCCGACTAATAAATCTTCATACCCATCTCCGTTAATATCACCATCTCCATCCAAGTTCCAGCCAAAAATATCTCCTGGTGTCTCTGCGGTCAAAATCGTCCCGGGCACAGTGGGGATTCCTCCTATTGCCCCATAATAAACATAGACTGCTCCGTTGTAATTATCTTTCCCGTACGATCCTACAACCAAGTCTGCAATATCATCACCATTAAAGTCAGCCATATCAATTGGTGCCCCAAAATAATCGCCAGCTTGAGGTGTAGGCGCCGAAAAAGTAACAGCGGCTGAATCTACATTATCAGGTATTCCCGTATCACTCCCATAAAAGATGTAGCACTGTCCTGGCTTTGCCCCACCTCTGTGAGCACTTACAGCCAGGTCATCGATGCCATCCTCATTCAGATCACCTATACTTATTCCTCCCAAATAGTCATGATCTTCTTTCCCATACATATTCACTTGAGCCTGATTCGAGAAATAAATTCCAGAAGCCACCGGCCCGTAAAAGACATGGATTGCCCCAGCATGACTAAACACGCTCGAATTCCAGGGACCACCGACAATTAGATCTGGGATGTCATCATCATTCAGATCTCCAACAGCTACCTTTCCGAGAAGCTCACTATTTTCTCCCCGGATAATTATATCCGCATCAACCGCTTGCATATTTGAAGGAAAAGGTGTGGTAGACCCATAAAAGACATAAACCGATCCGACAGCAGGGCCATAATGTCGGGCACTCACTGCCAATTCATTTAAGCCATCACCATTCAAATCCCCTATTACCTTTACTGGACCACCAAAGGCATCACCTATTTCTTCCCCAACTATAATGGTATCGGCTGTTGATGCCGAACCAGAAGTAATTGGGCCATCACCGTAAAAGATATATACTTTTCCTAAAGCTGATCCAGATCCATATCCATAAAAAAGGTGCGAGGCACTTATAATTATCTCATTAAAACCATCGCCGTTAATGTCTCCGGCATCCAATGCACTACCAGCCCTATTTATTCCACCGCCGTAACCTAAGGCATCTCCAGAAGTAACTCCGGTTATTGTAACTACATGGCTCAGAGGCGGTTCGGGAGAAATAACTTTGAATTCATAAGTTGAGATAGGAGCATCTACTGGATCGGTTACTACATTTCCACAATCGTCAATAGCTTGGATATAATATTTAATGGTAGTGCAGAAAGGCTGGTCTGGAATTAAAGCCGAGTATAAATCACCCCCTATATTTACCATTGGAATTTCTGTAAAATCAGCATCCGTACTGTAAAAAAGGCTGGCGCTAACTATGCGTGAATTATCAGTAATGGTAGCAGTCACAGTGTGTGGACTCGCATAGGCAGCCGTAGTATCAGTGATCTGAGGCAGACCACTCTGAACTGCTATTTCAACACTGTGGAGGCTCATATTAACAACATATACCACTTCATTTGTAGCTGTGCTGATTACCGCTATTGTATTTTCACAAGCTACATAAACAAATTGGCCATCCCCGGAAGTTGAAAGGGAAGAGATATCCAGACCCCAAGCCGAACCAACAGGGATCTTCTTAATATATTCATCTGTGTCTGTATTGAAAACTAATAAAACATCAGAGAAATGATTGGTAGCATAAGCTCTCGGACCATTTGGGGTTAAAGCAGTAACTATGTCTACAAGACTGTTAACATCTATTGAAATAACTTTTAAAACTGTGTGATAATCAGGACTACTGGGATCAGTATCGAGTACAACAACAGTTGATGCCGTCCTGATAATATATGCCTTTTTGCCATCAGGAGTGAAGGCAATTTCAACACCACCACTAACATCAATTACTTCTATCACTACATCTGAAGCAGTATCTATCACATATGTATACATCCATCCAAAACCACTGCAAACGTACATCCTTGTTCCATCTGGAGTAATCGCCATTTCATATGGTATAGGGATAGGTATAGTTTTCACTACCTCATTAGTTTCTGTTTCGATTACAGAAATATTATTTGAAAATCTATTCGCCACATAAACTTTTTTTCCATCCGGAGTTATTGCCAAACCTTCAGGATGATCACCAACAGTTACTGTTGCTACTACATTTTCTGATGCTGATTCAATTACAGAAACTGTATCCGAATCAAGATTAGCTACATAAACAAACCTGTCATTAGGTGTGACGGCTATCCGCCAAGGATGAAGGCCAACTGGTATCCTTCCAACCTCTAATCTAGTACCAGTATCGAGAATCGTAACCAAATTATTAAAAACATTGCTAATATAAGCAAGTGGCTCACATGAAAGAATAGCAAATCTGAAAGTTTCAGCCGGAGCATTCTCTGGATCTCTGGATATGTTGTCGAAGTTATCAACTGCCTCAATATAATAGGTTACGACCGTTCCTGGAACTAAGGGTGCAGCAGGAACGATCTCACCAGTGTATTCATCACCTACATTTGGCATAATTACCGCGGTGGTGGTTACGCCCCCGTCAAAGCTGTAAATAAGGAAAGCAGATAAAACTCCACTAGGGTCAGTAATTGTGCTGGTAACTACATAAGGCCCCACTCCATCAGTGGTATTTGGCAATTCAGTGGTGGAAGATATAAGGGGTCCTTGACTGTCTACAAAAACTATCACAATATCGAATGTTGATGTATTTCCACAATGGTCTGATACACTTGCTCTTAGCCAATCCAAGCCCTCCGGCAAAGTGATATTAGTGAACACCACTTCACCTGCACTCACTACTCCAGTAAAACTTGAAACATCATTTACTATAAGGGTAACTCCTTGCCCATCCTCAGCATCAGTAGATACTGTAATATCAGTCTGAAGCCCATTGCTGGGATCGCTGTCATTATCGTCGGAAGAATTCAGGAAAGATAAATTAAGAGGACTAGTAATAGAGATTAGTGGAGGAATAGTATCTACTGTGATAGATATCGTAGGAGTAGTAGCAGAATTATTAGCATAATCTACCGCGGTAGCACTGATATCCGATGGTCCCTCTCCCAGATATAGAGACGCAGTAAAAGTGCCGGAAAAAGGTGGTGTTCCGGTTAAAGTAGCAGTAACTCCATCTACTGTGATAATAGATATGCCGGAACAGGTATCACTATAATCTCCGGTTACCACAACTGGTAGAATATTAATGCACTCCCCTGGTAGTGGAGATACTATATTTATCATTGGAGTATTTAGATCCGCAGTAACATTCACTAACGCCGATATTGCTGGATTATTGCAATTATCCTTAACATCGGCAGCAATGGTATTCTGGCAGTAAGGCAAACTTACTTCGATTACTGCTGTTCCTGCTATAACGCTACCCTCATAGGTTGTTGCTCCATTCACTGTTATCGTGACTGTTTGACCATCCTCAGCATCAGTAGAAACAGTTACAATGGTTTCAAGACTATCAGTGCTAAGAGGATCCAAATCATCGGCAATACCCAAAATAGCGTTATCAGGAGGAGAAGTAATGGTCACCACCGCCACTGTATCTACCGTATAGTTCCTTACCGTCTCCGCCCCCAGGTTATTGCAGCCATCACACTCAATGCACCGTAAAGTCATATTGGCAGTTATCGTCGCCGGGGCAGCCGGGGAGGCGCAGTCCGGGGCACTCCCATCCGTAGTGCAATGCTCAGCCCCGCCCTCAGCCGTGGTTACCGTTATCGGCTCACCTACACAGTACTCCCCATCCGGTGGGGTGACTGTCGGCGCTAACGGCCCGGTTACATCTACCGTATAGTTTCTTACCGTCTCCGCCCCCAGGTTATTGCAGCCATCACACTCAATGCACCGTAAAGTCATATTGGCAGTTATCGTCGCCGGGGAGGCGCAGTCCGGGGCACTCCCATCCGTAGTGCAATGCTCAGACCCACCCTCAGCCGTGGTTACCGTTATCGGCTCACCTACACAGTACTCCCCATCCGGTGGAGTGACTGTCGGCGCCGCCGGAGGCGCAGTATCAATGGTTATATTAACCGAGTGGCTATTGATATTGCAGTAAAGATCTGTTACCGTCGCTGTTATATTTAAAGAGCCGTCAGGAACGCCCATAAGGATAGCTGTGAAGGTATCTCCGGTAATTGTGGCCGTTATCCCATCAACGATAATGAACTCTACTCCAGCACCACGATCTTCTATGGTTCCCTCGACAACTACGGTAGATGAATTTATACAGGCACTCGTTGATGGAGAAGTAATGGTTATCTCGGTTGCTATTGGGTAATACCCGGTCCGCCTATTATCATGATGGAAAGTCCCCCATTCTATATTACAATGGTCATAAGCATCAGGAAGATCCCAAACATAAACTCTCCCATCCGATGCACCTGCTACAACCTCAATATCTCCATCCCCATCAATATCTCCTAATGCAGAAGCATGGCGAATTATACCCTTTGTTTTCTTTGGCCAGTTAGAAACTGGGGAACCATCGTAGTTATAAGCGCTAATTTCCATGCTTATGGGGATAGGATAATCCTCTCCAGTGACAACCTCAATATTTCCATCACCATCAATGTCTCCAAGAATGGGGGAGGCAAACTTTATAGAATATTCTGTTGCTGAACCAACTTCTATTGGCCAACCTGAAACTATGCTTCCATTATGATGGTAAGCATTTAGGTCGGTATGTGGAGGGAATGGGAGAGAATTTCCTACTACTATTTCCAGATCTCCGACCCCATCTAAGTCGCCAATGGCCGGGGAAGATTCTATTTGAGCTAGTACACCATCAAATTTCAAATCTTGCGGCCAATCGTCCATTACTTCCCATACTTCTTCATCTTCATCATAACGCCAAACCATTATATGGTACCACATACCTACTATAATTTCGAGATAACCATCCCCATCCAGATCAGCCAGAGCTGGCGAAGAGGCCCATGTACCTGTAGTGTGCTTAGGCCACCCTAAAACTACGCTTCCATCATGATTTAAGGCATAATACCAACCCCAACGGGAAGCGGTAACAATTTCTAAATACCCATCATTATCGATATCACCAACCGCAGGAGTTGAATATATTACCGGAGGCGTGCCAGTACAAACTGTCTGTGACCATAAAGTCGTCCCATCACCATCTAAGACAAATATTTGACAGGTATCGATGGGTGTTACAATTATTTCAAGTAATCCATCATTATCCATATCCGCTAAAACAGGAGAGGGGCTTACATAAGTTGTATCTGTAGATCCAGTCAATACTTTAACTGGCCACTGAGGAAGAGAGGTACCATCTGGTTTCCATACATAAACTCTATTATCATTAGAAAAAACAACAATTTCTAATCCGTCAACCCCATCTATGTCGCCAATCGCAGGGCACGAAGTTATTGTTCCCTCAGTAGTTTTTGGCCAGCCGGATCTTGGCGTACCGTCATAGTTCCAAACATAAACTTTTTTATCCTTGGAACCAATAACTATTTCTTGTTTTCCATCGTTATCAAGATCAACAACAGCAGGGCAGGAAACAATTACACCTTGAGTTTTTTGAGGCCAGCCCTCCTGATAATTATCGAGGTGAATGGTCACCTGATCCCGATCAGCGTCAGTCACTCCGAATGCATTAAGAGTAAGTTTGATTGTATAGTAACCGGATGTAGGAACAAAACTGGTATCCCAGTATCCCAGAGTTCCACTGGTAATTGGTTGAGTACCGTCATTTTCCAGGATGATTCCGTCAGTAGACCAGGTAGTTGGACCCTCTCCTTGTCCCCACTCAAGTTTGTAATTCTGTAAATTTCCATCAGGTGCCGTTCCAATTATTGTTAGAATTTCTCCAATCCTAAAGAAATTAGAGGCTTCTGGATAAGTAATTTCACAGAAGTAATTATCAGTCGTGATTAACACCCTATCCCGGAAAGTATGGCCAAATGTATCCGTTGCTCTTAGCCGGAGTGTATGCAGCCCGTCCTTTATTAAAGTGGTATCGAGGAAGCCAAGAACTTCCTCAGTTACCTGGCTGGTAGAGGAAGCTATCTCGGTCCAGGGCCCTGAATCGGGAGTGACTCCCTCCCCATATTCGAGAATCCAACTATCGAAAAGAGGCCCGGCGGCAGTTCCTTCAATACTTATCGTTCCGGTAACAATACTATTATGGGTCGGGGAGGTTATCGTAACTACTAAAGCAGTATTATATCCTAAGGCATTAAAGGCATTAATTCGGCCATAGCCAGAATATATATCCCAGCCCGGAACATCTACATCGTCTGCCGAAGATCGGATTATCCCACGAACCATTTCATTGCTAAAGCCATCATGTTTTGAAAGGATTAAGGCCGCCAGTCCCGACACATGCGGTGATGCCATTGAGGTTCCGCCCGGGTATGGTAATCGTCAACAACATCTCCCATGCTCGTCCCAATGCCCCTTAAGGAAAGAATATCCACCCCGGGAGCGGCTACATCAATCTTGGGACCAAAGTTGGAATCTACCCACTTTTGATCACTTGGATTAAAAGCCGATACCGTAATAACATTCTCCAGATCAGCAGGAACATACCCGGTGGTATCCCGATCATCATTTCCGGCAGAGGCCACAATCACACAATTTCTAAGAGCTTCGTGAGCATAATTTATCACACCTTCGATAGTATTTCTGTCAGAAGGAGGCAGATCAAAACCACCCCAACTGTTGTTAATTACTACCCTAATACCTTTGTTGTAAGAAATATCGGCTGCATACTCAATTGCTTTTGATAAATTAAATGCAGTGCCACCCCCTGCATCATTCAACCCTTTTAAAGGCAATACCTTTATCCTATTCTGAAAGGAGAATCCCGAGATGCCGGTGCCATTGTTGGTAATTGCACAAGCGGTGCCCGCTACATGGGTTCCATGACCATGGCCGTCCGCAGGATTGTTATTGTTGGCAACAAAATTCCACCCATTAATATCATCAACATAGCCATTCTCATCATCGTCATCTTCTAAATCATTTGTATAACCTGGGTCTCCCAGCTGCTTATTTTGTGAGTCCTCGTCGGTAAAACCATCACCATCATCGTCAACCCCACATACACCTGGACAGCCATCCGTATTGGCATCTCCAATTGCCTCATCAGGGTTCATCCAGATGTTACCCAATAGATCCGGATGATTTCGGTCTGCTCCGGTATCCACGACCGCCACAATTACATCAACACCGGGGCCTACCTCCAGATCCCATGCCTGCTCCAGTTGGGCTATTTTTAAACCCCAGAGGTCATCATAAGGCTGTCCCCAGCTACCGGAAGTGGCGAAAAAGGGATCATCAGGAACCAACAAGGCCCGGAAAATAAGATTTTTCTCAGCATAGATCACCCTCTCATCAGGCTCTAACTTCTTGATCATATCCAGTATGTCAACCTCTTCCTTAAAAACAAGCTTCCAGGTATTTCTTAGATCGACAAATTCTTTTTCTGGATCTAATCGTCTAACCCGCTTTAATTCTTTTTGTAAATAACGAAGCTTCTCTAAAAACTCTAAAAGCCTTTCAAAGGAAAATTTATTAATTTTAATATACTGAGTATACTCTCTTATTAATTCCCTTCTTGCTTTTAATAAATCACGGATTTTCTTTAATTTTGTTTCTTTGGAAGAAGGGGCACCGGGAAAAATCTCCTCTATACTCACTACCCCTAAAGCGGCCAGCCAGTCAGGAATTACCCCAGCCTGGATCTCCACCTCAGGCTTGAACTTAACCAGCAATTCATCCGGCACATACTCTTCTACTGGCTCGAGAGGCGGTGGTGCAATAGCTCCAGGCTCAATAGTTGTCCCTTCAGCAGGAGAGATAATTATTACCTCCTCATCTACTCTTATTAAGCTTTCCCCGGTAATTACTGCCAAAGCCTCTTTACCGCTCCCCCAAGCAAGTATCAGGCAAAAAACTACACCTGCCATTGCCAATCTAAAACCCATCCTCATCGTTAACCTCCTTTGTCTTAGTTAATCTCCCCTATACACACAGATGCCACAATCCGGGCATCTTAGCAAAAACCACTTATGGTTATTACTATCAATTATTACAGAATCAACGATATCATATTGAAGGCCGCTATTTGATTTGGTATAATTGGTAAAGGTAACCCCATCAAATTTGCTCACCCCCCCCATTGTTCCGAACCAGACATTTCCCCCGGAATCAAAGGAGATTGATTTAATATCATTATTGACTAATCCATCCGGAGTGATATAGTTTGTCCAGGTCGATCCATCATACCTGTAAGCCCCTAAACCGCTTTTCAGCCACACATTATTCTGGTCATCCACGATCCAGAAATCATTCAAGGTAGTGAGGATGTCAGTATAGTTGTTCTCCACTATCTCAAAAATATCATAAGGTTCGAAATATATTACCCAATTAGTTCCATCGAATCTACTCAGGGCATGAGGGGTAAGAACCCAGATATTGCCGTTTGCGGTAGCACCAACATCGTCAATATGGTCGTCCGGTATTTCGCTATTATAGGTATTATAGTTCGTCCAGTTTATTCCATCATATTTTGTTAATCCATGTTTTCCTGTTCCGAACCACATATCTCCATTGACATCCTGGGCAATAGACCGAACAAAACAAGAACCGCAAGTAATCCAGTCATTAAGCTCTTCCCAGGCTATATTATCAAATTTAAAAACTGAAATTGCACCACCCCCAAACCACTTATTATTTTCAGAATCAACAAACATGACTTTGATACCACCTGGAGGATTACGATATTTTGTCCAGTTGGTGCCATCAAATCTATATGCTCCTTCGGTCGGTGTCCCAAACCACATTTCCCCGTTTAAGTCCAGGGCCGCCGCCAGAATGAAGTTGCTACCTATGCCCTCGGTCAAATAGGGAGTCCAGGCAGTGTTATCATATTTTACCAGGCCCTCTTCCAATAAGGGGCTATAACTTGCATGAGCAAACCACTTATTATCAAAGGAATCAATTACTATGCTATTTATCGGAGAATTGAAAAGTCCGCTATACTTCGTCCAGGTAGAGCCATCGTAAAATCCTACACAGCTTCCCCCGGTCCAGATGTTACCCATGGCATCTGAGGTTAGGTAGAATGTCTCAGCGCAGAAGATATTACTACCATAAATTGAACAGCCAAGATTTGTCCAGATGCCCCCATTAAGCCTGCTTAGCCCTCCCTCAATAACATTCCAATTAATATCAATAGCCCACCAAGTAGAAAACCATAAATCACCATTGGGTGCCACATAGATGGTTATAATACTATTACCGGACAGGCCGTGACCGGTATTAGCCGGCGTATAGGTCGTCCAGGTTGAGCCATCAAACCTGCTCACTCCGCTTCCACGAGTCCCGAACCATTTATTACCGCTGTTATCAATCACAATACAGATAACATCATCACCGATTAATCCGCTGTTAGCCTTGGTGTAGGTCGTCCAGGATGAGCCATTGTAAAAGCTTACTCCCCCGGAATATTCTTTTATCCAGACATTGTTCTGATTATCTACCGCCCAGAGGCGGTTCCAGATCCTATCAGGGTAAAGGGTGGTTATTACATCTGAATAATTCTCCTCAATCGCTTCTTTTATCGAAAAATAATTAGTCCAGGTGACCCCATCAAATTTGCTGACTTCCGTTACAACTGGAATCTCAAGACCTGATACAATCCGTCTCGTCACCCCGAACCATTTATTGCCCTGGGCATCCAATGCCACTGCTGCCACGATATTCTTTGCCAGGCCGTCGGCAGTGGTGTATTTTACATAACTAACATCAAGGATGTTCCATTTCACCACTCCGCCGGTAGTTCCGGCCCAGATAAAGTTACCATCTTGGGTCAGAGCAACAACCTCATTTGCATATGTGTAGTGAGTCCAGAGGTCATCCCGGATCTCTACAGTAATGCTAACTGAGTCCTGGGCACCATTACTATCAGTGGCAGTAAGGGTAATCGTATGAGGGCCCAGGGATAACTGGCTGGCTACTGTTGTCCCGGTCCCAATTTGTCCGTCAATATTTGAACTCCAGACCAGGGAAGCTCCTGTTAGCGGGCCATCCTCAAAATCATCTGCTTCCCCGGCAAATCCTATGATAGTGTTTGGATCATAGCGGTTGCCATCCTGAGGGCTCAGAATGGTTACCGAGGGAGCACAGTTCACATTGAGCACCGTTACCACCGAATCGCTCCCGACATTGCCGCAGTCATCTGTCCCTACAGCGGCAATAAATATGGAAGGAACAGTTACCCCCGTCAGAACCACTGACCAGTTGCCCCCGGGATCAACCCCAGATGACTCAATGTGCCCCTGGCCAGAAATAACTATTACCGTGGTAATATCGGTATCCGCAGTCCCGGTAACCATTACATCACCGGCAGCTATAGTTTCTCCGTCCACCGGGCTGGTAATTTTCACATTGGCCGCATTGTCATAAGAATAAGGACCAACCAGACTGCAGAGGTCAGCAGCCGCAGTAGTTACCGTCACATTACTATAATCCCCACCCGGAGCCTCCACAATGATAGAGGTATCATCCCACGAAGTAATGGTTGCGGTTACGCTATCAAAG
>SDBT01003998.1_pt1 | contig 25226 bp, 36 predicted proteins | sample 2277101 | NCBI WGS metagenome assembly SDBT01 (sample SAMN10404973, study PRJNA504765) | marine sediment metagenome | isolation source: marine sediment core GS10_PC15, 103 cmbsf | place: Arctic Ocean: Southern Knipovich Ridge | collected 2010 | reverse complement strand
CCGAAACGCCTTGCGCACCGCCGATGCCGTGTGGGCGGCGCATGAAGGTGGTGACACTTTTGGTGACGCACCCCAACAGGGGGCGGGCCAAAGCGAATCACAGGAAGACGCAAATCCTAATTGTCAAAGAACTTCGGGCACTGGCCCAAAGTTGGGGAACTAGGATTTGAACCTAGACTAAGTGATTCAGAGTCACCAGTCAAGCCTACTGCTTACGTGAGAATACGTCAGCTTACGTGAGATTACGTCAGATAACGCGGCGTTTTTGCCATTCTCTCGCGACCCCCACAAAACCGCTTGTTTTGCGTGTCGGTGCGCGCGTTGGTGACAAAAGTGGTGACATGCTCCCGGCAGCACACGTCGCCAGCGGCTCGGGTCCGGCCTTGGGAATCTCGTTTTCGGAAAGGTGATTTCCTTGTCACCAAGAGAATTCGCAAAATGTTTCTGCGGTCGTCAGCTTACGTGAGATTACGTCAGCTTACGTGAGATCACGCGGCGCGTCTCCTGCCCTTGTCACCAAAAACGGCTTCTCAAAATGCTCGCCTACAATCGGGGGCATCACGCACGGGGAAAGCAAATGCGAGAATCAAAAACACAATCCGACTTTCAGAAAAGCACGCTGGCATTCTGCACTTCCCCGTGCATCTCGTCAGCATGTTCGCACTCTCGACGAAAGCCCAGCGCTGTCGTCGAGGGTGTTTTTCTTGCCCACGTCGGGCACGGGGCACGCGGTGCGGAAACAATCCGGCCGCGTGCCTTTTCTGTTGTTCACGATTTACGAAAGGAGCTACTGCCATGGTTACGCTCGGAGATAAGTACAGGGACAGGATCACTGGTTTCGTTGGAACTGCCATCTGCAGAGCAGAATGGCACCTCGGCACCCCACGTGTCACTCTGGCGTTGGACAAGCTGCACGACGGAAAACCAGTCGACTGTACGTTCGACGAGGGACGGCTGGAATATATTCCAGTTGAATCCACCGCCGCGGCGGCCTGATCCACGATCGGCGGGTGTTCCGTCGGGGACGGCCTTGCAAATCCATTCCAAGGCCGTCCCGCGTTTGAGTGCGGTAGAGCAGCTCGGCCAGCTCGCCAGGTTCATAACCTGGAGGTCGCAGGTTCAAATCCTGCCCGCACCACTTGTCCGGCCGTTCGGTGACACCGATGGCCAGCCGGACAGCACGCGTGGGGACGCGGACAATGCACCCACGCGTGCCTTTTACAAAAAGGTAATCAGGACATGATGCCATGAAAACGAAAAACTACACCACGGCCACGGCCGGCAGGGCGTGCGAGGTCAGCCCGCGGACGGTTGCAAAATGGTTCGACGCGGGGTTGCTGCGTGGCTATCGGTTGCCCGGCGGCGATCGACGGATCCCGGCCGTCGAGCTGCGGGCCTTCATGCTGCGACAAGGAATCCCGTTGGGGGAGCTGGCATTAGGATCCGCCGGCCAGGGAGCGGCGGGCGTGAGGAGCGGCCACGACGGCCGCGTGGATGATTAGGAAACTGGGCCGCGACCGGAGAGGGATGGCCGGCCGCGGCACACTGACGAAAGGAAGCGACAATGCTGGTGCTATCACGGAAACGAAACGAGAAGATCATCATCGCCGACAACATCGAGCTTGTTGTGGTCGAGATTCGCGGCGACAAGGTGCGAATTGGCATCGAGGCGCCGAAGGATGTGAGTGTCCACCGCGAGGAAGTGTGGGAGGCAATCCGCCGAGGCGAAGGGAAAGAGAAGGGGCAAGAATAGCCATGGCGGGGATCAAAAACTACATCCAGATGCGCAAAACGCTGTTACGCGATCCGCGTGTCACGCGGATGTCACAGGCCCTGAGTGTGACTGTCACGCACGTCTTTGGCGGGCTGTATGTGCTGTGGTCCCTGGCCGACGAGTGGGCGGAAGCGGACGACCGGCTCCCCCATTTTACCCGCGAAGATATCGACGCCGAGGTGGGCATCGAAGGTTTTGCCGCGGCCCTGCCCAAGGAATGGCTCGATGAGCGAGACGGCGAACTTTACACGCCAAGATATCAAGAAGAGAACGGTTCTACCGCTAAAACACGGGCCTCCAGCGCCGAGGAGAAGCGGGACAACGATGCCCAGCGGCAACGTCGCCACCGGGCCAAGAAGGGTGGTGTCACAGAGGTGTCACACCCCGTCACGCGTGACAGTGAGACCGTCACGGCGACGTCGCGACATAGGAGAGGAGAGGATAGGATAGAAGAAGAGAAGAGAACAGAGGATAGAAGAGAAGAGGATTTAGACGAGACGAGACGAGACGACCATGTAGATATTTCTTGTCTTTCTTGGGATGACGTTTTCTGTGATTCAGTGACGGCCTACTGCCGGCGGGTGTTTTCTAGTGGCCCGGAGCCCGTGTTTCGCTACTCTCGCGAAAACCCGTTGCCGCCCGAGGATCGCTGGTTGCTGCTGCGGGTGGCGGCCTTGCATCTGAGCGACCAGATCCCCGAGCAGTGGATCATCTCGACCCTGGAATCCATCCGCCGGCACGATCCGGAAGCAAAGCCCATCGAGAATCGGGCGTCCTACTTCACCGACGTGCTCTACGACGAGGCGGACAAGGTGGGCAAGAAGAAGCTACTCAAAAAACTTCTGGCCACGATCGAACTGCCCGAGCGGCTTCGCTCGCGTCGCGTGGCGGAGGAAATGACCGAAAACACAGAGACCTCGCGCAGAGACGCGGAGACGCAGGGAAAGGACGCGACGATATGAAAAAGCTACTACAGGGAATCGATCTGTTTTGCGGGGCCGGTGGTTTTAGTACCGGGGCCGTGCAGTCCGGTTGTGTCGACATGCGGCTGGCGATCAACCATTGGCGGACGGCCGTCTATTCGCATCAAGAAAACCATCCGGACACGCGGCATATCTGCGCCCGGATCGACGACGTCGACCCGCGAAACGACAAAACGCTGCCGGCCTGCGATTTACTATTGGCCTCGCCGGAATGCACGCATCACAGCAACGCACGCGGCGGGCGGCCGATCGACGATCAAAAGCGGGCCACGCCCTGGCACGTTTTGGTATGGGCGGAGGCAAAGCAGCCGGACTGGATCGTGGTCGAGAATGTTCGCGAGTTTCGCAATTGGGGACCGCTGACCAAAGCGGGCCGGCCGAACAAGCGGCAGAAAGGAAAAACGTTCAAGGCGTGGATCAAGGCCATCGAGTCGCTCGGCTATCAGGTGGACCACCAATTGCTCAACGCGGCCGATTTTGGCGCACCGACCAAGCGGATCCGCCTTTTCATCGTGGCCCGCCGTGGCCAGTCACGCAAGGAAATTCCATGGCCGGAGCCGACGCATACGCCGGAGCAGTGGCTGCCGGCGGCGGGGATAATCGACTGGCAGAAACCGTGCCCCTCGATCTTCACCCGAAAACGGCCGCTGGCACCCAAGACGCTGCGACGAATCGAGATTGGTTTGAAAAGGTTCGTCGAGCCGTTCGTGGTGAAGCTACGGAACAACGAAACGGTGGGCGGCATCGGCGAGCCGTTGGGCACGATAACCACCAGCGGCGCCCACCACGGTCTTTGCGTGCCGTTCATCCTCCAAGCACAGGGGCCGGGCTACGGCGACCCAACCTACAAGGGCGTTCACGACGCCGCTGAGCCGCTGCGGACAATCCTCTCACGAAACAACCACGCGGTGGTCATGCCGTTCCTAATAAAGTATCACGGCGGGGTGGATCCGCGGCGCGACGGCACGGAGCGATCGTGCGACGTGCAACATCCGTTGCCGACGATCGACACGCAACCCCGTTTTGCCATCGCCTCGCCGTACCTGATAGATGTGAACCACGGCGATTCGGGCGGCGGTCGGGCGTATGACCTGGCCGCGCCGTTGGGCACGGTCACCAGTTCCAACGGCAAGGGGCTGGTGTTTCCGTTTCTCACGAAATACTACGGCACGGGCGGCGTGGCACCGGTAACCGCCCCGCTGGACACGATCACGGCCAAGGATCGGTTTGGGCTCACGCTGATCGAAACCATGCGGGAGCTGGGCGTGGTGGATATTGGCTTCCGGATGCTGGGCGTCGACGAGCTGCTCCGCGCCCAAGGTTTTCCCAGCGACTACTTTTTGCATGGCACCAAGGCCGAGCAAGTAAAACAAATCGGCAACAGCGTCAGCCCGCCCGTGGCGAAAGCGATTTGCACCACCCTGGGCGAAGCCGTTTGAGAATCCCCCTTTCCCCAACCAAAAGGAACCGAACGCATGAGCAAGAGCAAGAAGAAACCGAAACCGATGGACCCCGAGCGGGCCGAGAAACTCACCCAGGAGATCAACGACAGGCTAGACCAGCTCAAGCGAGCCAAAGACGCCCGCGCCGAATTCGTCCGCCTCCAGCGAATATGGGAAACGTCCAAAATAGCCACCAAGGAAGCCAAAGAGGCCGCCGACGATGCGGCCAGTCGCATGGCCGCCGCCCTGGACGATACGCCCATGCCGTTGTTCGATCAGGCCCCCGGCTGGCAGTCGTGGCGCCTCGCCTCGCTTGACGAGATCGAGCTGCCCAAGAAGATCCGCGCCGCGCTGGAAGGCGAGGGGCTTGTCACGGCGGGGGACATTTCCGACTATGCCATCGAAAACATAAACGGCATCGGCCTGGCCGCGGGCGTGGCCATCGACAACGCCCTGAAAGAACTTCGGGCCCGCTACTCCGGCGGCCCGCCAGAGGGTGTAACGTCGGTGGAATTCAGCGGCCCGACCAAGGGCATCGTCGAGGTTCCCGCTGACGTTCTCAGCGACGCCGACGAGCGGCTGGGAATTGTCGACGAGCTTAGCCCGGCCCAGCAGGCCGCGGGGCTGCCGATCGAGCGCCTGGATTTGCCCGAGAAGATCCGCGACATCATCGACGCCGAGGGTCTTGCCACGGTCGGCGAACTGGTCGACCACATCGAGAAATACGACGACGCCACCAGCATCAAGGGGATCGGGCCCAAGGCGGCCGAGATAATCGACCTGGCAATAGCCCAGGTCCAGCGGCTATTCGAGGAAGAAACTGAGGCCGAGTAACCAAAGGAAGCTGATCTCGCGCGGAGACGCGGAGACGCAGAGAAAGGAAAACGAAATGAATACGGAGCAGCGATCAATCCTAGAGCACACGGCCCACCGAGCGGCCGGGAACCTGTTTTGCGGTGATAGTCCCGACATGCAGGCGTTGGTGGAGCAGGGGCTTATGGAAAGCGTCGGCCGGAAGCCGGGCGTGCCTGACGAATACTTCCGGATTACCAGCAAAGGGCGAATAGAACTAGGCAAAGCGGCCTGATACTAAAACCCTCTGACACTCGATCACGCGGAGACGCTGAGGAAGGAAGAACGCATGGATTGCAACAAGACAGCATTGACACACCGGGTGACGGCCGTGGCCGCCGCCGTCCTGGATGGTTTTGGCTGCAAGCCGGTGGAAACCGAAGTCGATATCTCGCCCGGATGGATCGCGGACGTGGCGAGTTTTTGGTACCCGACACGAACGGAAGCCAAGCGGTTTGGAATGCAGAAACTCACACTTCCCGCCCGCCTGGTTGACACTGAACTTGATGGGGACGATCTGGACATGCAACTCCGCTGCTGGGGTGCCGGCCCGCTCACCGTTGCAGTCGAAGTCAAGACGACGCCCGCTGATTTCCGTGGCGATCGCAAGTGGTTGTTGCCTCCGCCGGCACACATTTGCATTCTGGCGTTTCCCAGTGGCGTGGTGTCGCCGGATGATTTGCCGAAAGGTTGGTACGGTTTGGAAACGACCAAGAACGGCCACCGGGTGCGAAAATGGCACCGCAACTACGCCGACATTCATCCCCAGCATCCAGGGCTGGTTTTGGACTTCGTTGCCCAGGTCGGCATCCGCAGGGACCACCGCACCCGGCACAGAGCGATTAAGGATTTTGCCAAGGCACGCCGGGTGCAAGATGCGGAGAAAAGGAAACGATTCGTGGTTGCTCGGATGCTTGAGAATCTGGCTGACTGGTTCCAGGGGACGGACTCGCAACCGGATCGTCCATTGCGAGACATCTTGCCGGAAATGGGCATCAAAACCGTGCCCAATTATCTGGACCCAGCGATCGACTACCTGGACTCACTTCGCAAGCGGAACAACAAAAACCCTGACACTCGATCGCGTGGAAACGCGAACTAAAAACCCCTGCGTCTGAAGCGTCTCTGCGCGAGAATATGAAAATGACCAAACCGCTAGCCGAAAACACGCAACTGACGCTGTTCGATGCTAATCGCCACCAGACGGTGCCGGCGGAATCGGAATCGGAGCGGGAGCGGGCGGAGCTGATGGCGATCTCGGCGGAGTCGATCGAGGAAATGACGCCGGCGGAGAAGTTCGCGTGGTTTCACGAAAACAATCCGCACGTTTATCGGGCACTGGTGGAGCTGGCTCGGGAGCGGAAGCGGCGCGGGCGGAAACACTGGTCGATGAAGCACGCCTTCGAGGTGCTTCGAGACTTGGACAGTTTCCAGACCGACCCGAACAGCGAGACGACCCGCTACAAGCTGAACAACATTTACACGGCCTACTATGCCCGGCTGATTATGAAGCAAGAGTTCGACCTGGCCGGGTTCTTTCGCACCCGAGGTGATGAGGAAACGGACGCATGAGCAACGCAACGAAAGCAACTATGAAAATCAAGGCGATTGCTCCCTGGTTCGGCGGCAAGCGGACGATGGCGCCGGTGATCGTCGAGGAACTGGGGCGGCATACGTCGTACTTCGAGCCGTTTTGCGGATCCATGGCCGTGCTGTTCGCCAAGAAGCCGTCGCAAAAGGAAACGGTCAATGACTTTCATGGGGACCTGGTCAACCTGGCCCGCGTGCTGCAGCAGCGTGGCTCGGCCGAGCGGCTCTACGAGAAGCTGGGGCGAGTGTTGTTTTCCGACGACGTGCTTTGGCAAGCCCGGGAGCAATTGGCCAAGCCTGTACCGGCCGGGTTTCCCTCGGATGTCGCGACGAGCTGGGCGGAGTTGCGGGCCTATTGGTATTTTCTCGCATCGTGGATGGGCCGCAACGGTACGGCGGGTACCGCTCGGGTCGACTATCAACTGGCCGTGCGGTGGACGGCAAGCGGCGGCTCGCCCACGGTGCGGTGGCGCAACGCGGTGGAGTCGATCCCCTGGTGGCACCAGCGGCTGCGAAACGTGGTTATCTTGTGCCGCGATGCGATGTCGATCATCGACCGATTCGAGGATTGCCAGCAGTCGGCGCTCTACGTCGACCCGCCCTATCACAGCGAAAGCCGCGGATGCACGAAGAACGGGCGGGGCTCGAAGTATCTTCACGAGTTCCGGCACGAGGCCAACGCGGACGGGCCCGACGATCACCAGCGGCTGCGGGACAGTTTGCAAAACTATCGCAAAGCCCGGGTGGTGGTCAGCTATTACGACTCGCCGCGGATCCGCGAGTTGTACGAGGGCTGGACGTTCATCGAACACTACCGCCTGAAAAACCTGCACGCGCAAAACGGCCGCGGCTCCAAGCCGAAGGCGGCGCCCGAGGTGCTGATACTCAACGGCCCCAGCTACGCGGCGGCCAGCGAAGGGGGGCTTTTTTGATGAACGCCACGCCCACGCAAACGAAACTGAAAATCCGCTGGATGATCCGCTGTGATATGGAAGAGGTGCTGGAGATCGAGCAGCTTTGTTTTGAGTTCCCCTGGTCGGGAATGGATTTTGTGGCCGCACGGCGGCAACTCAACTGCGTCGCCATGGTGGCCGAAGTGGGCGAAGGAAAGGACCGCCAGATTCTCGGCTATATGGTTTATGAGTTGTATAAGAAAAGTATTCACGTGACGAACCTGGCCGTCGAGTCGAGCACCTGGCGACGTGGCGTGGGTAGAGCGTTGATCGAGAAGCTGCAAGCAAAACTCAGCCCCCAGCGGCGGATGATGATTACCACCCTGGTTGGCGAGCGGAATACGAATGCACAACTATTTTTCAAGGCCCTGGGTTTCCAGGCGACTAGCGTTAGCCGGGAGTTTTTTCAGAAGTCTGACTTGACGGCCGTGCCCGGCTACCATTTTCGGTTCTTACACGAGGAGGGGAGGGGCTGAGAGTTCAGGGTTGAGAGTTGAGAGTTAAGAGGACGAACCTCTGGACTCTCAACTCTGGACTCTCAACTTGTTTTACACGAGGAGAAAAACTAGCGATGACAGATTCAACTGATACCAAAACGGCTTGGCTTGCTACTTGTTCGGGGCAGGGATTCTTTCCGCTTGCTCCGCGGGCCGAGGACGTGCGGATCGAGGACATTGCCCACGGGCTGGCCCACAGCTTTCGATTTGCCGGGCAGGCGGTGCGTGGTTACACGGTGGCCCAGCACTCGATCGCGGTTTCGCGTCGCGTGCCGGAAGCGGATGCGTTGTGGGGCCTTTTGCACGACGCGGCGGAAGCCTGGCTGCCGGACGTGCCGCGGCCGATCAAGCAGCTTATGAGTTTGGCCGTGCCCCTGCTCGCCGGCAGCGACAACTACCACGCCATCGTGCCGTTCGAGGTCGTGGAGTGCGAGATACTCGAAGCGGTGGCCGAGTACTTTGGTCTGCCGCGGCCCATGCCGCAGAGCGTGAAGGTTGCCGACGATCGGGAGTTGGCCCGCGAGCGGCGCGATCTTTGGGACGATCGGCAGCCGCCGTGGCCCGGCCCGGTCCTGGCCGAGCCGTACCCCGAGGCGATCGAGTGGTGTCGCTCGCCGGAGGACATCGAGAAGATTTTCCTGAAACGGTTTGGGGAGTTGCAGAGTAAATGAAAAAACGAGCCGGTCGGGTTGCGGTGTGCGCGTATTACCCCCACGCGTCGCGCCGCCGTCCGTGTGCAAAACCCGGCCGGTTCGGGTTTTATCGAGGGGATAGGGAGTTGAGGGTTGAGAGTTGAAACCAACAACGGGAAAGGAAACACATGAAGACTCTAATGGGTACGGCGCGAAACCACATGGTAATGTACGACGACGACGGCAAGGGCGAACCGGCGATCGAGATCATCCTGATGGTTACCGAGCCCGTCTACAGCGTGGATGCGGCCGGGCGCGTATTGAAGCGGAATGACGTTGACAGTATGCGAGTCGTCGCACAGCCCGAGGCGTTACGGCAAGTCGCCGACAGCCTTCGGGAATGGGCCGATGAAAGCGACGCGCTGGCCGAGGCGGGAAGCAAACAAGAGGAACTCGCGCAGAGACGCGGAGACGCGGAGGAAGAAGAGTTGAGAGACGAGAGTTGAGAGTTGAGAGTTGAAACGGGCAAAAGGAAAGGAAAATCACATGACTTACGTTGCGGAAAACATGCGACGCGACCTGGCGGGTCACGAGTTGATACTTGTCTCGCGGACGAAAGAGGTTACCGCGTTTTATCTGAAAGCGCCGGGAACGCGGATGATGTCGACCCTGTTGCTGTTCACGCCCGAGGGGATCGTGTTGCAGGGAGACCTCACGCCGGAGCGGAAAGGCAGCCTGTCGGACCTCGGTTATGGGCCGGGCTGGTTTTCCGGGAAACTCAGCGAGGGGTATTTGTGCGAGAAGTTTCTCGAACATAAATGGGTGCCCGAGCGGGCGGCCGAAGAATTGCGGGATCCGGACGGCGAGTGGCTGTGCGACCAGCCGAAAAAGGTTCGCGACCGCGTGCTGGAAATCGCGGAGGAGATCGACGGAGGCGACATGCAGCCCGGAATGGTGGCCGAGGAACTGCAATACCTGGACTTTGATCTCGTCGACGGCGTGCCCGGCTATACCTGGGAGCCTGGCGAGGCGGGTTGGCTGTGTGCGATTCAACAACGGTTCGCGGAATTGTATGTCAAGCCAAACCTGACGACGAGCGGCCCCTACCAGGTGCAGATGGTGGACTGGAGCGACGAGAACTCAACCACGACCACAATCGAGGTGGGCGGTAGGATCGAGCCGGTAAGGGCGGGCGATACGGTCACCTATAACCACGCCAGCGACGCCGACGTCGGGCCGGAAGAAAAACAATGACGACACGGAGCACTACGTTTATTGACGGCCGCGCCGAGGAGCCGGGCGGGGAACCGAGCGCCGAGGCGGGCGAACTGCGGCGGCTGCGGGCGTGTTGCAAAACGCTGCTGGCCGGCTGGCCGACAGCGTGTGTTTCTCCCACCAGAAATCCCACGTTGTTTGACGTAGACACCGACGACGCGACCGCCTGGCGGCGCTGGAACAAGGGGTTTCGGCCGCTGCCGGCCCAGCGGCCCACCGAGGCGGCGCCCGGGACGAAGGAAAAACAACGCGTGATGATCGAGCGGATACACAGCGGAGAAGAACTGTTTCATCCGTTGGATCACGACGACGGACGGTATGAGTAGAGGGAGCAGGGATAAGAGTTGAGAGGACGAAGCGCGAGTGCTTAGCTCTCAACTCTCCACTCTGAACTCTCAACCAGGAGAAAAACATGGCATACGATCCGAAAAGCGACACGGCCGAGGAAATCCGCCAGCGACATGCCGACGGCGACCCGTCGCCCGAGGAGATTGCCGAGCGGACGGCCGCCATCCGTGCCGCGATGGTTAACGAAAAGGGCGTGCTGATAGTTTCGCCCTGCAACGACGATCGGGGCGAGGGGCGAAAGCAGAGAGAATATCGGTCGGGCATCCGCACGGTTGAGGGTCCAACACGAACCAGCCGGCCACGGCCGGAGTAGACGAAAGCGATTCTCGCGCAGAGACGCGGAGACGCTGAGGAAGGAAAGGTGAAGTGATGCAGATTGAAAAACACCAACTGCCGGACGGGACCGAAAGCATCAGGCTGAAAGTGCTGGAGGCTCAGGACCGAGAGGACTTGCAACGGCAACTCGGCAAGGCGTATCGCAAGGCCAGGGCCGAGCCAACCTTGCGGGAGATCAAGCAAGTGGAGTTTGATCCTGACGACCCGTGCCCATGCGGCAGCAAACGCAAGGCCAAGAACTGTTGTGCCGGGCGACTATTGCGAAGGCTGCGGATAGAGAAACTAGAAAAGGAAGCCGCCGAGGCATCGGAAAAATAAAAACCTCTGCGTCTCTGCGCGAGAATCAGCGGAAGAAAGGATAGAACAAGAAAATGGGAAGTGACTCGAAAATCGAATGGACGGACCATACTTTCAATCCGTGGTGGGGTTGCACGAAAGTGTCCGCCGCCTGCGAGAACTGTTATGCCGAGGCGTTCGCTGGCCGGTTTGGGCACGACTGTTTCGGCCCCGCCGCCGCGCGGCGCTTCTTCGGCGAGAAGCACTGGCGAGAACCGATCAGGTGGAACGCCGCCGCGGCGGCTGCCGGTCGACCGGCCTTGGTGTTTTGCGGCTCGATGTGCGACGTGTTCGAGCGCCGAGCCGGCCTGGACAAACACCGACACCGACTGTGGGAGTTGATCGAGCAGACGCCCGATCTGCGGTGGATGCTCTTGACGAAACGGCCGGAAAACGTGTGGCAGATGGTGCCGCGACTGCGGCTCGACAAGTGGCCGGCACACGTGGCGGTGGGCGCGCCGATCGAAAATCAAGAGACGTGCGAGGCGCGGCTGGGGCGGCTGCTGTCGATCCCGGCGGCCATGCGGTTTGTGAGTTGCGAGCCGCTGCTGGGGCGGGTTTGGTTGCCCGAGGATTTACGAAAACAGCTCGACTGGGTAATCACCGGCGGCGAGTCCGGAGGCAAGGCTCGACCCTCGCACCCGGATTGGTTTCGGTCGTTGCGCGATCAATGTGAGGCGACGGGCACGCCGTTCATGTTCAAGCAGTGGGGGGAATACGCTCCGGGCACGGTCAAGGGGAAGAAGCAGACCGTGGTGTTCAACGATGGGACCGCTTACAAGCCGGGCAAGGTATTGACCGCCGGCAGTTGGCGGTTTGACCGGCCCATCGAGCCGCGACACGCGGAGAACTGGGACCAGTATCACCCGGTGGCCATGACCCGCGGGCGATCGACGGATGCCGGCCGGGAGCTGGACGGCGTCGAATATGTAGAGTTTCCCAAGTGGGCGGAGAGGAAAGGCGGGCAGGATGGATAGCAATACGACAATCGAGACAAAGGACGGCCGCACCACGGTCACGACAGGTAACATTCGCACGGTGTTTCCAGCAGGTGACGTGAATCAGGCGGCGGCACAGATCGGACTGGTGCAGGGGATGGTCGAGCGGCTGGAATGCGAGTTGGCCGAGAAAACCATGCACCACAGGGTGGCGTTGGAACACACAGTACAGTGGCAGCGAGAAGCGGAACGCGGGATACTACGGCTGCAACAATTATGGAAACGGGTAAGAGCCGCCGAGAGGCGAGCCGACGAGCTGGAGGAAAGGGCTGAACCATGAGCGACAACTGCATACTGTGTGGTGGCGACACGGAGCAAGACGGGTTGTGGCCGGTCGAGTTGGCGGATGGAACAATTGTCGCCGGCGGCTGCTTGGAATGTTTCGAGAAACAGTCGGATGCCTCATGGTGGGACATGGTGTCTCCGCCGCGGTCACGCTTTCGACAGTGGACCGACACGTGGGTCGAAATGGTGTACAAGGTCCTGGGCGTGCCGCAGCGGATTATCAACTCCGCCCGCCACGGAAGTTTCGCCGAATACGCCGCAAAGGAAAACTCGCGCAGAGACGCGGAGACGCAGGGGAAGGATTTGGAGCTATGAGCTGGCCGAAAGATATTACGACCTGGCAGGACGGCGACACGGCGTTTATGAGCGTGCCGTTCACGTGGTTGCTACCGAAAGCCGCGCGGCGGTTGCGGCAAGGCGATCTGTTCGCGGGAAAGTGGGTCGTGGGCGGCCCGGCCGTGAAGCTGATGCCGGAGTTTTTGGAAAACAGCAAGAACGTCACCGTCAGCACGGGCGATATGGCCGGCGTTTTGCAGCGGGTCAACCCGCGGGCCACGCGTACCACGGTCGGCTGCCCGCGGCGCTGCAAGTTTTGCGGCGTGGGGCAGGGGAAGATCGAGGGCGACTTTCGAGAGTTGGACGATTGGCCCGATCTGCCGATCATCTGCGACAACAACCTGACGGCGGCCGGCCCCGAACATTTCGAGCGGGTGATCGATCGGCTGATGGCCCACCGCCGCTGCGACTTTAACGGCGGTTTCGACGCCCGCCTGGTGAGTTTCTGGCACGCTCGGCAAATTGCCCGACTCCCCAGGGCGATCGTGCGACTGGCCCTGGACCGGGACGCCGATCGTCATGTATGGCACACGGCGGTCGACCGCCTACTCACCGCCGGCGTGGCCAAGTCGCGGATCCGATCTTACGTGCTGTGCGGCTTCGAGGGCACGCCCTCAGAGGATTGGCGGCGATGCGAGTTCGTCGAGTGGCACGGCGTCATGGCCCTGCCGATGTGGTTCCACCGGCTCGACTGCCTTCAATATGGAGAAGTGACGGCCGAACAGCAACAGCGCGGCTGGACGAAGGCCGGTCAGCGGGAATTGATGCAGTGGTATTACAAACACCGGGGAGAAAAACTTCTCCCCATCGTTCCTCTGCGTCCCTGCGTCTCTGCGCGATGCTAGCTTACTTCATCCTGTCCAATAAGAAAGGAACACGATCATGCGGGAGGATGTGAATGTTTTGGCGTTGTGCAAGGGGCGGGAGCGGTATGTGCTGCTATTCGACGACGCACACCGGGGCGAGGCACTGAGAATGCTGGGCCGCTGGGCCGGCAACCCGGAGCTGGACTTTACCTGGTGCGACTTCGCCACCCTGGCCTGGCGGATCAAGCAACCGCCCGCCACAAGCAAACAGCAAGCGATTCTCGCGCGGAGACGCCGAGACGCGGAGGAAGGAAGGTGAGACGAGAGTTGAGTGAGGAGAGTTGAGAGACCGGCCACGACTGGACGGGCCACGACAAGACTCGACTTGATAAGACCGGATAAGACAGGACAAGCATTGCAATCATAAGGAGGATAAACGCCACATGACTTGACTCGACGCGACTCGACACGACAAGACAAGACCTGACTAGATGCGACGCGACACGACATGCTTTTTCATTTCACGACACGAAAGGAACTTGGCGATGATTACTGCAACCGCGACACTGAAATCCGTTTCCCCCTACGGCCAAAGCCGCTACCACGGCACCGAAAAACTGGAAAAGGAGGGGCACAACGATTACGAAAAGCGGACCTGGCGAAACCGCCTGCACGTGAACACCGACGGGCACGTGTTCATTCCGCCCATGGCCTTCAAGAATTGTCTGGCGGAGGCGGCCAAGTTTATTTCCCAGCAGATTCCCGGCAAGGGGAAGGCCACCTACACCAAGCACTTCGAGGCGGGTGTGCTGGTGACCGAGCCGCTGGTGTTACCCGAGAAAAAGGACGCGGTCGATGGCCTGGAGTTGTTCGTGCCGGCCGACGGCCGCCGGGGCGGCTCGAAGCGGGTTATGAAAACCTTTCCCGTCATCCAGCAATGGGCCGGGGAGGTGACGTTCAGCGTCTTCGACGAGACGATCACCGAGGACGTTTTCAGGTATCACCTCGAACAGGCGGGGAAGTTTATCGGCATCGGCTTCTTCCGGCCGCGGAACAACGGATATTTCGGCCGCTTCGAGGTAGAGGCGGTCGAGTGGGTCAAAGCGGCGTGACGCAACCAGCCACGACGCGATAAGACGAGCCGACACGCGACCGGCCGCGACGTGACGAGACCCGACTTGACAGGACCCGATAAGACGCGACTCGCCTGGACATGACTCGACGCGACTCGACGTGCCGCGACCCGACAAGCCAAGACAAGCGTTTGCACTTATATGAGAACGGGACATGCCTCGACAGGACAGGACCCGATTAGACTCGACGGGACTTGACAAGACTTGACCCGACGCGACAAGCCAAGACAAGCCAAGACAAGCGTTTGCACTTATATGAGAACGCGATCGGACACGACGTGACGCGACGGGACCGGACAGAACTAGACACGACGCGCCCCGACGCCACAAGACAAGAACTTTTTTTCACAAAGGAAAAGGCGATGAATGAAAACGAACGCGATACCGCTACCAATAGCAAAACGAGCGTGGACACGCGGCCGGTCATCCCGGCCATGGGCGAACACACGCGGATTCTGATTGCCCTGTTCAAGGATTTGCGCGAGGGGCAACTCCTCAGCTACGAGGAGGCCAGCAAGGCATGTGCCCGCGAGATCGGACCCAACCAGGCACAGACGGCCATGAATCGGGTGTTGGTCGATTACAACATCGAGATTGTGTGCCAGCCGGGCGTGGGCTTTCGGCTATCGGTGGGCAAGGAATCCTTGGAGCGGCGGAAGAAGGGGCTGGCCTCCGCCCGCCGCAAGAGCAAGAAGGAGCTGAAAAAACTGTCGATTGTCGACATGACAAAGCTCAGCCGCGAGGAGCAGATCGAGGCGGTGAGTATCGCCAGCATCCAGCAGGTGATTCACCACATGGGCAAGCCGTCGAGCGTGAAGAAGCTCACGGCAGCCGCGGCCAACAGCGAGAAGACCGAAATGCTCTCGCTGGGCAACACACTGAAATTGTTCGACAAGTGACATGACCCGACAAGTCAAGACATGATGGGACAAGACCAGCCTGGACTCGACAGGACGCGACAGGACCTTTTTTCGTATCCCGGCCGTCCCGTCCAAAGCTTCCCTGCGTCTCTGCGTCTCCGCGCGATGCTAGCTTGCTTTGCAACGTGATTGGTGGGGCTCGCTGCGCTCGACCCACCCTACTGCCCGTCCGGCTCGGACCAGACAGGAATGTCCGCCCTACTGCCCGCCCCCCGTTTGTTGGTCTTGACAGGAATTCACGGATGGTACAGACTGTTTCGCGGACGGCGACGCGACGGGAACCTTTTCCGGGTGGAAAATGGCCCCTGTCGATTCTGGTTATATTTCTACTGAAACTTGTGCCGGCGTTTTGACCGGCGATCTACTTGCGCGACCACGCCGCTGCGTGCGTCGCCTTTCCATGTTTTACGAAAGGACGTTGCTATGCGCTTTAAGCAACTCTGGCTGCTGATCGCCCTGGTTTTGGCGTTTGCCATCGGTAGCGTGTGTGCCGAGGCCGTGATGGGTGCGGTGGTCGTGCCCGAGCAAGTGGCCGAACACAATCTCGTTACGGTCTCCAGCGACACCCAAGGCGAGCATTACGTTTGGTGGGTGGACGGGCCGCGGGGGCTGGAAGTGTGGAAACCGATCACCGCCGACAAGTCGGAGATTACCTTTACCGGCCCTCCCGGCAAATACCGAATCTTCCTTGCCGTGGTGCCGGCCGAAGGCGAGCCCACGCAAGCCGACGCGCTGATGACCATTGTGGAGGGCGATGTTGATCCGGATCCCGATCCGGACCCTACGCCGGACCCCGACGTCGACCCGCCCGGGCCGTCTCAGTGGCAAGTGGTGATCGTTTACGAATCCAACGATCTGGACAATTACCCGGCCGCCCAGCAGGCGATCATCAAAAGCCTGGTTTTTCGCAAGCGGCTGGCCGAAGCGGGCCACCAGCTCCTGCCCGGCGGCGTTACCGACCAGCACGTGGTGGACCGCAATCGACGAGTGCCCGAGCGGTTGGCGCCGTATCTAAACGCCTGCAAGGGCGATCCACTTCCGCGGATTTGTATCAGTCCAATCGACGCCGGCCCCGTACAAGATTTCGATTTGCCGGCCGACGGTGATGCCGTGCTGGCCTTACTCAAGGGAGCAAAGCAATGACCATTATCACCGACCAAAACTGGCTAGAGCAGCCGCAGCAGTACGGCGTTTTGCCGCGATTCATCGAGTATGGCAGCCCGCTGGCCCGCGAGCGTCACATGGTGCCCATGGGCGACGATCTTGACCTGTTGATCCCCTGGGACGAAATGAAAGAGCGGATCAACGAAGCCAATGAGAAGCGGATGATGCCCATCCATTTTCTCGAAGAGCACAACGCCCAGGCACACAGCCAGGGACGAACGAACTACTGTTGGGCCTACGGAATCGCCGCCTGCGTAGAGGCATTGCGGCCGATGGAGAATCAGCCGTTCGAGAGACTAGGCCCGCCCAGTTTGGGTTGGCTGGTGAACTGGCGGAACAATGGCTACTACCTCTCCGAAACGATAGCCGGAGCGTATGAGCGAGGAATCGCCTCGGCGGAGTTCGTTGGCGACGGTACCACCGACCCCAACACCTTCAGGGGAGGCTGGCAAGAGGACGCTCTGAATCACAAGCCGCTTGAGTGGACCGACACCGAGCGATCCAGCGAAAAGCTGATGGCCCGGCAATGTGTTTCACTATTGGTCAGCGGCTTGCCGCTTTACATCGCCTACAACTGGTGGGGCCATGCGCTGGAGATGGCCGGCGTGGAGTGGGACGAAACTCAAAAGCACAACCTTCGCTGGGTCGCCTGGAACTCGCACGGCGACGGCCGCATCGAGTTGACCGGCTCGCGCGGCGTGCCCGACGAGGCATACGCCCCGCGGTTGAGTACCCATAGTCCGTGAGGAAAGGCCATGAAAACGCAACCAGCATTTGCCGTCGCGCGTCTTTCGGTGGACAACCCGCCGCCGGAGGGTTCGTGTCTGTTTACTCAGAACGGCCTGCCGCGCTTCTTGGACCGGCTGCTGGAGCGGGTTACCAATTCGCCGTTGAGCCACGTAATGATATTCCTGCGCCACGACGGCCGGCCCTACGTCTACGAGGCATATCCGCCGAAGGTGCGGAAGATTTCCTGGCGGAAGTTTGTCGAGGTGACATTGCCCGAGCGGGAAGAACGCCTTTGGACGCGGCGCCTGGGCGGGCTGCGGACGGTTGTATGGTCACCGCGAAAACCGTTTGCCCGCAATACGCTGGATGGGATGCACGCCGAAGCGGAAGATTCGCTGGGTGTGAACTACAGCATGATTTGGAACTGGCTGCGGACGGAGTGCCCGGCACTTCATTGTAGCGAATACGTGGGCAACATCTGCGAAGCCGGCGGGCTTTTGACTTCCGACGGAGGGAAGGAAACCCCCGGTTCACTGTTCCACAAGCTGCTCGAATGTGGCTTGTAACATTTTTCCCCTATTTTCAGGAGTAGAGACCATGACCGACAGAGAAAGACGAGAGTTCAAGCTTGCCGCCAGAAAAGCGGCCAGAGAGGCCGTGCGGAAAGGAACGATCAGCCGCCTTCAGCGCGGGCAATTCGTAAAACAGTTGCGCGACGACGAGACGGTCGAGGAAATGGCCGACGTGTGCCTGGCCCAAGCCGTGGAGTGCAAGCTGATTGCCCACGCCGCCGCTGCCGGCGACGGTGTCGACTGGGCGGGCGTCGGCGAGGGCAGGGACTGGGCGAAGTTCGCCGAGTTCATCATCACGGTCATCATCCCGCTGTTCATTGCGGTGTGACGGACCAACACTCAACACTCAACTATTTTCCCCTTTCCCTTCCCTTCACGCGAGGAGACCTGACATGCGACCTTTGATTTTCTTACTGGCGGCCGTGCTCATACTGGGCACCGCCGCACTGGCCGTCGCGGGCGATTGCCCGGGCGGGGTTTGCCCGTTGGAGAAAAACGCCACGGCATTACCGAGCATCACTGTCGACATTCCGGCCGTCGTGGAGGTGATGGCCGTTGGCATAGTGGCCGATCGCCAGCCGATACGAAACACCGTCAAGCGCATTGCCGCCAGGCGACTGGTTCAAGCGAAGATAGTACGCCGGCCGGCGAGGTTACTCAAGGCAGTTGTGAAGAATACGCAAACAAGAAAGCCGGCACGAAGACTCGTAGCCAGGTCCAAGCGGATACTGAAACTTCCGCTGCGGTTGCTTCGCCGCCGGCGTTGATGCTTTCGCTCGGGGGACGGCCGCCGCCAGTCGCGCCCACCGCGGCATGTGGCTGGCGTCGGCGTCTTTTCAGGTTTTGGGTACTAAGCGAGAAAGACGGGCCAATGAAAACCGCGATTGCCATCGGCTGGCTTTTGTATGCCGCCGGCCAGGTGAACACGGCCACGGTCGGCACTGCCGACCCGATCGGCCTCATCACCAAACTCGGCACCGGGGGCGCGGTGTGCCTGGCCCTGGTGTTGTTGGTGTCCAGGGTAATGCCGGCCAGGGATGCCCAGCACGCCAAAACCATCGAAGCGATCGAGGCCCGCCACGCGGAAACCGTCGACGGAATATGCAAGCGCTTCGCCGAGACGGTCGACAGGGCCGCCGCGCAGCACGCCGAAACGGCCGCCGCGGCCACCAAGCAGCAAGCCGACACGGCCGAGGTGGTCAGGACACTGGCCGTGCAATGCCAGGCGCGGGGAACGTAACACACCAAACCAATACCAAAACCAAGGCGAGGAAAATCATGCCACCGATCAGCGTAACAAAAAAAGAGCTAACGCCGCGAAGCGCGGCCGACGTGCGAGCCACGCACCCGCACCTGTTCACCCCGGCCAAACAGTCTGACGTGGGCCCGATTCCCGCCGAGCAAAAGGTCGTGGTGTGCCTGCTGGCCGTGGGAGCGGGCGTCAACGTCGGCGATCAAGACGCCCTGGAAGCGGCCGTCGAGGCAATTCCCGGCGTGTCGGTCTGCAAAATCCACAGCTACGGCCAGGCACCGGCGGCGGTGGACGTGCCGGCCGGCAAGGAAAGCATTTTGACCGTCGAAGCGGGTTTCCGGTTCCGAGACGCAAGCTAACGAGGTGACCCGTGGGAAATCAGTATTATACAAATGCTGGGGCGGACGGTTTGTGGGCAACTCCCGCTAACTTTGAAAGCTCGCCCGGTGCAGCCGATGCCAGCGGCCCACCCGTGGCCGGTGATGCTGTTATCTTTGACGCCGGCAGCACCGACGAATGCGTGCTACCCGCCGGCGTCGTGCCCGCAAGCGGCAGCCTGGCGAGCCTCAACGTCTCAGCGGCCTACACCGCCGGAGGAGCCAGCGACGGACATCTTGACGCTCTGACCAACGCCGTCACCGCCGTCAACGTCGCCGGGAACGTCACCTTCGCCAACAAGAAGGTATCGATGGGTGCCGCCACCTGGACCTTCGGCGGAGACTTCGACTGGAGCGCCGTAGGCACGCTGGTTGTCGGAACGTCGACCGTCGTGTTCAACAGCGGCACGCCCACGATGACCTGCGACGTGGCGGCTACTAACCTCAAAAACGTGACGGTCAACGCGGGCGTTTTTCTCACGGCCACGTCGGCAGGCACGCAAATCGAAATTATCGGCACGCTGTCCATCGCCGGCACGTTCCACGTCGCCACGGGCAAATACCTGTACCTTCGCAACAACAGCAACCTGTCCATAGCTCTCGGTGGTCTGCTGTCCGGAGAAGACGGAACGTTGTGCATCCACTACGCCACGGACGGCAACGGCATCCAGCTGATGGATGGGGTGATGACCATCCCGTCTTATTCGATGGTAACCAGCGGTTCGCCGGTAGTGGCCGAGGGCGAGTATGCCTGCCCCGCCTTCCAGCTGGCGGGCACCGGCGACGTGCAATTCGGCGGAGACTACGACTTCACGGCGGGCAAGCTGACGCTTCGAGCCAACACGGGGAACATAACACTGTCTTGTGCCGACGGCACGACGGTCAGTTGCGACGACTTGGAGTTCCGCGACGGTTCTCCCAATGAGTGTCGCATCGTCAACAACGGAACCGTCAACTGGAACATCGGCGGAAACACGATTCACACCAATACCCCGACTGTTATTTGGACCAAAGGCACCGGCACGATCACGCTTGACGGAGACGGCCCGCAGTCCATCGACTTCTACGATCAATCCGTCGAGGCGATTGTCATTGCCAGCAGCGACACGGTCACACTGACCGGCGGCTGGACGGCCACCAGCTTTAGTGCGGAATCCGGCAACTTCGATCCCAACGGGCAGACACTCGAAACGGTGGGCGGTTTTGCGATCGCCTCCGGCGTGAATCTGCTTTCATCGCTGGCCGACGCCGATCTATGGGACGGCGTGGCCCTGACCGTGGGCGGTACGTTCTCGGCTATCGGCAAGGCGGGCGACGATTCCAATTTGCAGGGCGACGGCGGATGGACGCTCGACGCCACCACCGCGGGCACCGTGAACAACGTAACCGTATCCGGCTGCGACGCCGACGCCGGCGTGGACATAACGGCGCGGAACTCGCTCGACGGCACCGGCAACTCGAGCTGGCTTTTTCAAGACAGCGGCGGCTCGGGCCTGCTGCTGCTGGTATAGAGTTTAGGGTTTATAGTTGAGAGTTGAGAGTTCCAAATTCCTCAACTCTCTACTCTCAACTCTCAACTCCTTTCCTCCTTTCCTAAGGACAAACGATTATGAGCAACAAATACGGAGCCACGATAAAGCGGGCCAAGCTGAGCTTCGCCTCGGCCGCGGCGGCCGGGAACGAATTGGTAGCCGCCGTGCCCGGCCATCGCATCCGCGTGCTGGCAACACGCATCATGGCCGCCGGCGACGTGGGCCTGAGCTTTTATAGCGGCCCGGCCGACACGGGTACCGAGATCGACGCCGTCTCGCCTATCGGCGAACGGGCCGGCTTTCTATTGCCCGCCCCGCCGGTCCCGGAAATGTTTTGGTTCGAGACCGAAAAAGGCGAGGCCCTGGTCGCCCTGCTAGACGGCGCCGTAGCCTGCACCGGCCCCCTGCTGTATTACACCACCGACGAGGATTGAGGTAGGAGGGTAGGCATTCCTGCCTGCCAATGAAAAGGATTCTCGCGCAGAGACGCGGAGACGCTGAGGAAGGAAAGGCGATGACCGAGAAGAGGTGCGGGACGTGCGTGTATTACTCGGACGACGGGGAAGATAATTTTGGGGTGTGCCGGCGACATGCGCCGCCCACCTCAACGGCCTCGATGGGGGCGGACGCGGAGTCGTTTGTTGCTTTCTGGCCGGTAGTACATGACCGCGAGTGGTGTGGTGAGGGTGAGTGGCAGCCCAAGCCGGAAGACATCCCCGACCCCATGCTCCTGAGGCTATTCTATGGGCGCTTGCCCGGTCGAGCGAGGAGGGCGTTTAGGAAACTAGGAGTTCAGGAGATCGAGGATGTGCTAAAAGTCCACGCCGACGACTTGCTCGATCAACGCGACTTTGGCGACTGCACGCTCAGGATAGTACGGGAGGGACTGGCGGAATGTGGGTTGGCATTGGCTGGCGAGTAGCTTCCTCCGCGTCTCTGCGTCTCCGCGCGAGAATAGCTTAGCTTGTTTTCTTCACGAAAAGGTTTTTGTAATGCATGGCTACCAAGAGCGGCAAGGGCAAGAAGGCCAAGAGCAAGAAGGCCAAGAGCAAGAAGGCCAAGCCAACCGGGGGCAAGAGCGAGCGGGAGCGGGATGCGCAGCGGAAGCGGGTCGCGCGGCAGCAGGAGCGGATCGTCGAGGTCGAGGTCTCGGTGGTCAGCTTGCAACGGCGGAAGCGGCTTGAAAAGGATATCTTCAAGTGGCTGCGGTACTATTTCGGGTTCGAGTTCACGGCGCAACAAAAGACCATGGTCAAGGCGATACTCTCGGCGGCCCGATACGGTGGCGACCAGGCCCTGGCCGCGCCCCGTGGTGAAGGCAAAACCACGGTGGCCGAGCTGGTGGTGATCTACTGCGTGCTCACCGGCATTCTTTCCTTCCCCGTGATCTTCTCCGCCACCGGCCCCGAGGCCGAGCGGATTCTCTCGAACATCAAGGAAGAGTTCGAGGAAAACGAGCGGCTGCTGGTGGATTATAACGAGGTCTGCGGGCCCATCCGAGCACTGGAGGGTATGCCCAACCGGGCCGCCGGGCAGTGGGTGGCCGGCCACATCGGCAAGGAAGAGTTCCCCAAGACGCGCAGCAAAATGCGCTGGTCGGGCCGCTACGTCAGGCTGCCAGCTCTGCCGGGAAAACACTCGCGGGCCACCGGCGCCATCATCGCCACCCGCGGGCTGGACTCCGCCGTGCGCGGTATGAAAGTGGGACGCCGGCGGCCCGACCTGGCTGTGATCGACGATCCGGAAACCCGCGAAATTGCCGAATCCGAGACCCAGCCCGACAAGCTCGAACGAAAGATCGACCAGGACCTGGCCGGCCTGGCCGGGCAGGGCAAACGGCTGGCCCGCGTGATGCTGACCACGCTGATGAATCGCCGCTGTCTGTCCTACAAATACACCGATCGAAAACAGAAACCGAGTTGGAAGGGCCGCCGCTTGCGGCTGATGGCAACCAAGCCCGAGCGCGAGGATCTTTGGGAAGAATACGTCATCCTTCGCCAGCGTGGCCAGCAGGAAGACGACGAGTTTGCGCGGATCGCCCACAAGTTCTATCGCAAGAATCGCAAGCGCATGGACGCCGCCGCGGTGATGACGAATCTGAAACGGCACGCCACGGAAAAAACGCCCGACGGCTCGCCCCTGCAACTCTCCACGCTCCAGTATTACTACGACCTGGTGGCCGACATCGGCGAAATGGCCGTCTTGACCGAATACCAAAACGACCCGCCCGAGGAAACCGGCCCGGTCGAGTCGGGTGTCACGGCCCACCTGATCCAGTGCAAGACGAACGGCTACCCGCGAAAAATCGTGCCCCCGGGTTGCACGAAGCTGACCCAAGGCATCGACGTGCGAAAGATCGCCCTGCACTGGGTGGTCCGCGCCTGGCGCCCCGACGGCACGGGTTTTACTATTGATCGCGGAGTTCAGGAGGTACACGGGACGATTCGCGGATCCGACGAGGGCTTGGAGCTGGCACTGGTGCGAGCCGTCCGCGCCCGAGCTGACGACATGGCCGGCGCCTACAGCACGGTGGATAAAAAACCCATCGAGGTAAACCGCACGCTGGTCGACGCCGCCTGGCAGACGCAGGCCATCTACCACGCCTGCCGCGAGCTGGGCCTCGGTTGGGACCCGGCCATGGGGTTCGGGAAATCGGCCGGATGTGTGCAGGCCCATTTCAACGCGCCGGTCCGCAACACCCGCGACAAGAAGGCGGGCGACGGCTGGTTTCTCAGTCGCAAACCAAAGCGGGTGTGGCTGGTGTGCTGCGAGACCGACCGCTGGAAGTCTTTCGAGCACGCCCGCTGGCTCACGCCCGAGAACAAGCCAGGCTCGATGTCCATCTGGGGCGAAGTGCCGGCGGACGGCGCGCGATTGTCATTGGACCAAAGGGACCATTTCGCTTATGCCAAGCACCTCACGGCCGAGGTGGAGGTCGAAGAGCCGATTCGCGGCGTGATGGTTCGCCGCTGGCGAAACAAGCACGACAACAATCACTGGTTCGACGCCAGTTATTTGTCATGTATCGCCGCCGCCATGGAGGGCATTTCGGTACTGGCGGCGGGGGCCGCCGCAGATCCGCAAGCCGAGGCCAAGGCCAAGGGCTGGTTTGAGTCGCAGAAGCGGCGGGGCCGCAGCCGGTAGGTGCTACCGCACCATTGAACCAAGGAAACGTAACGACCAAAAACGATGACGCGCATTCAGCTAGATCGATGTTTGGGGCCCGAGTGTCCGAATTGCGGATGCCGGGATGCCGAGCTGCTGCGCGAGCAGATCAATGGTGCCGGCGAGAAGTCGTGGTTTGGCAGCGGCCTGGCCGAGTGCAACCATTGCGGCCGCCGCTTTCATTTCAAGGAACTGCCGGCACAACCGGCGCCCCTCGAGGAAACCCCGCCCGAGGAACCCCAGCGGGAGCTGGCCGCGGCCGAGCCCGACCCGCCGCGGATCAAACGGGCAATCATCCCCGTGGTCACCTGCCAGGATTGCGACACGAAGATGAAAATCACCACCGTCAAAAAACACGTCCGTTATCACAAGTGCCCCAAATGCGGCAACACCGCGAAGACAGCGAGGCAGGAGACGAGGGCGGAGAGTTGAGAGTTGAGAGAGCCTGACTTCTCAACTCTGAACTCTGAACTTCCCAGTAAGGAGACTTGCCATGAGCCACAGACAACCAACACCACCGCCAACGGAACAGCAAAGGGCTGATTCACAATCAGTTCCACCGCCACCCCCGCCCCCGCCGCCGAAGATACTAGGGACGGTAAGGGTTGAGATCTCGCGCGGAGACGCAGAGACGCTGAGGAAGGAAGACGAATGCACGGCTCCTTCAGCGATTTGTGACAGCGCATAAACGGCAGCACTGTCCTTCTGGAATGACATCGCCGTTCTTTTCGAGGGGAAAACCCCCTCCCTCCCTCAGCGCTTTGTGACAGCGCATTTCCGCCTTCTTGGTGTCTCCCTTGAAATCATCCTGGTGCCAGTCAACAGCGTCGGCGTCGTAAACGAGAATGTCCAGCCTAGCGGGGTGAGATAGCTCAAGCATGTTGGGAACCCCACGATCTTTGCCGTCTCTGAATACCGGCGTCGCATATCGCGAGGGTC
>SDBT01003997.1_pt1 | contig 25226 bp, 21 predicted proteins | sample 2277101 | NCBI WGS metagenome assembly SDBT01 (sample SAMN10404973, study PRJNA504765) | marine sediment metagenome | isolation source: marine sediment core GS10_PC15, 103 cmbsf | place: Arctic Ocean: Southern Knipovich Ridge | collected 2010 | reverse complement strand
TGAAAATGAATTGTACTCGAAAACTTAAACATCTCTAACTTCTTTATAGAGTTTATTCGGACACTTACTTCGTCCCCAAGGCATTGACATCTTGAGGGCGACTTGATACCTTGTGGCTGTAAGGAGCCGAGGCAGTGCCATTAAGGAGTGCATTTGGAAAATCTCAGCTTATATTATTGGGAACTTGATGAAAATGAAAGAGAACTTGATGCAAACAGATATAACAAACCTGACAAATAAACCTTTAATCTGTTTTGGAATATAACAACTTTCATTTTGGAAATCCAATATATGGTCACAAGAAATCTCAAAGACAAGATAATTGACAAACTAAATGACTTCTTTGAAATAGATATATACGAATATATTGAAAGAAGAAAAAAGAAAAGTTCGAGTTCCTCTCAAACACGCAATAATTTTAACCCCTCATATGTTGGAGGCCGAAAAGACATATTGAAATTAGTCCCCAAAACAGTAAGTAAAGTTTTAGATGTAGGTTGCAGTACCGGTGAACTCGGCGAAGGTATAAGACAAAAAATCGGAGAAGTTGAGATTAGCGGGGTAGAAATTAGTGAGTCTATGGCACAAATTGCAAGGGAGAAATTAGACAAGGTTGTCATTGGAGATATAGAGAAACTAAATTTCCTGGAGCAATTCGACGCAAATTACTTCGATTGTATAATCTTTGCAGATATATTGGAGCATCTGAAAAATCCCTGGAGTGTGCTAAAAAATATGACCCAAATCTTAAATGAGCAAGGCCTAATAATTATCAGTATCCCTAACATTCGTCATTACAGCACAATTATCAATCTCGTCTTCAAAGGATATTGGCCATACAGAGAAAGAGGTATTCATGACAAAACTCACTTAAGATTTTTTACGCTTAGGAATATCAAAGAATTATTGGAACATGCAGGATTAGAGCCAATTTGTATTAAGAGAAAATATAGAATAATCGAAAAGCCCCACAAAATAAATCTGTTCGCAAGATTCTTTGCTCTCCCGGTGCTGCGGGTTTTTCTTACTTTCCAATATATTATATGTGCTAAAAGAAAAACGAATTATTAAGCTGAGTTTAAAACTTCTTCGTATATTTTTTCGATTTTTTTTACATGTTCGCCGGCACTGAATTGTTTAGAATACTCGAAGGCATTGTCGATTAACTTACCCCTTAAAGCTTTATCCTTTTCAAGCTGTTCAATAGCTGCTGTGATTTGCTCAGGTGTATTTTGTTCTGTTATTAACCCTGTATCACCATCAGTAACGATTTCAGATAAGCCGTCAACGCCGGAACATATCACAGGTACCCTCATTCTCATAAGCTCAACCGCTACTCTGCCAAACGGCTCTTGTCGTGATGGTATCACACCGATATCAAAAGTTGCCATTATAGCAGGAATGTCATCACGCATACCTAAAAACCTGACAAGCTCAGATACCTTAAGAGTTTTTGTTAATTGCTCAAGCGTTTTTCTTTCTGGTCCGTCACCAGCCAAGAGCAAAAGAGACTGTGGTGCTTTTTTCAGAAAAGACGCAAAAGCTTTGATAAGAATATCAACACCTTTTACCGGATGCAGCCGACCAACAAAACCTATTACAGTCTCTTTTTCCGCAATTCTCAATCTATTTCTCATCTGATTGCGTGAAGCTGTATTTGGCTCGAACCGTTTAAAATCTACTGGATTATATACAACTTTTATTTTGCCAGCCTTGACTCCGACCTTTTTAACGAGCGATTCTAACGTAGCTTGTGAATTCGAAATAAAGACGGAAGCCCTGTTTCGCAACAATCTTAATAGCAAGCGATAGAGAACGAAACTACCTCCTTTTAGAAAAACTCCACCACGAACATGAACAACAACCTTGCATTTATAAAAGAAACTTGCAACCAAGCTGCTTATAATCCCCTTCTGTAGGTGTGGATGTAAAATATCAATCCTTTTTTCTTTGCATATTTGCACTATTCGCCAGATCACACGAGCATCCCATCTTCGATATTTTAAAAAGATAACATCACCAGTGATTGGTATTTCTACAGTTTCGGTCCTAAGTACACAAACAGATACTTCGATATTTTCGTCATTGATATTTTCGACAATATTTTTTGCCGATAACTGGGCACCGCCATGTTCCAAATGATCTATAATATGTAAAACTCGAATCGGCATATTGTTTACCCGTCTAATTTTTTACTTTACATAAAGTATACATGTATTTTCCGCTTGCGGTTCTCTTTATAGAATCTACAAATTCGAAGTCAACCTCACAACTTGGACCCATTAAAATTTTCACTTTACTTGTTATTTCTTTGAGTTCCTTTTCAGTCGGTTTTTTGTTTTCGTACAACTCTATATTTATAACTATATGGTCGAGCTCGTCTTGTATGATTTGAAACATTTTTATCCAATTCATAAAAAACAGGGCTTGTACTATAAAATGTGAGTGTACCAATGAGCCATCTGATTTTTTGAAATAGCCCAGTGTTCTCCCTACCACTTTATCTAACAAAAAGGTGTTTCTTCCGCAACTACATTTATAACCACCCCCAATAGCAACATCACCAATTTTGTATCTTATCAAGGGCATGGAGTAGTTATGCAGCGTAGTAACAACAACATCACCCTGCTGATCATCTACAGCATTGTACTGCTCATTCAATATTTCAACTTTGTTCCACCATGGAAATGTATGCATCCCTTTTTGGCTTTTGCACTGGCAGGCGATTACCCCTACTTCCCGCGAGCCATATTGATTGTAGACATTGCATTTCATTCCTAATTCTATTTCCTGCTTAACTTTCTCTGTTAAAGGTCCTATCGTGGATATCAAAATCCGAGGAGAATGAAAACTTATATCATTTCGGGCTAAGTATTTTGCCAGTTCCAACGCTGATTCCATATAACTCCAATAAGCCACGGGCTTAAAGCGGTTATTCAGGTTGATAAGCTCATTTATCGTCTGTTCATTTAACCGATACGAATTGAAAAACTTTCTATTGTAGAGAAAATTGATCATTCTATCTTTAACTGTCAAGCACCCCTCAATTATATCTCTATCTGAACCCCAGAACTTTATTTCGCGTTCCCCCACATCTTTGCCCAGTATAACGTTGAAATACAATTTTATTGCTGTGTTGGCCTGATCGTAGTTTGCATCCTGTACAAACCGTACTGGCTCACCTGTACTGCCCCCTGAAGTATTACTATAAGGCTTTCGCTTTTTATAGTCTATCGAGTAAAGATTTTTCCCCTCTTTTTTTATTATTTCTTTAGTTAAAACAGGAATGTTGGAAAAGTTTTCAAGTTTAACCTTACCTCCATCTATTACTCCACATTGGCTCAATATATTATGGTAATAAGGTACGTTTTCGTAAGCGTGAAGCAGCAATTTAGATAATTTGTCATTTGCTAGTTCGTCAATCTCTTGACGGCTCAATCGCTCGTATTTGTATATTTCCTTGAGATTTCGTGGTATATTGTTCCTGCTTAGATGTAACAAAGAATAAATTAACGGTTTTCGCCAGTTCATGTTTTTCATTAAGTAGTATTCTTTTTTGCGATAATAGTAATAGGATAATAAAAATTACATCCGGTAATTAATTTTAGGAATTTTCTTTTCAAAATTGGTGATTTTGATATTAATTTTAATATCCATTTTATAGCAGTCTGATTTATTTTGTCAATCTGGTTTTCTTTAAATTTGTTCGCAAATTCTTTTTTACCCAGAGAAATAATGGTAATGTCACTCTTATTATTCTTCAGAGCCTTTCTGAGACGGTGAGGTCTAACCAGGGTTAGATTTTCAAATCCTGATGTATAACGGCAGATTAATTTCAGATAGTACCGGCCCAGTGTTTTATTGAGAAAAGGAAACCAAATCACATTATAATGCCCTTCATAAAAAGATTGATAATTGGGACATATATGGTACATGATGCCGCCGGGCTTTAATATTCTTATGCACTCATTGAAAAGATGTTCAATTGATTTAACATGTTCCAAAACCTGAAAAGAAACCACAAAGTCAAAAGAATTATCCGGCACGGGAAAGGTTCCGCCATTGTACAAAACTAAATCCAGGTCAGGGAAATCAGCCTTTACCTTTTCATAATGTTCCTTATTTATTTCTATACCTGTTGGGACCAGACCTGCTTTTTGGCATTCATCGGCAAATAATCCATTTTTAAAACCAACCTCAAAAACCTTCTTGCCTTTCGATTCGGTTATATTGCAATCGGCAAGAAACGTTTGCAGTTGATTATATGCTTTTCGTCTTAGTTGGTTATCATTTTCCATGTTTATGTTTTTTAAAGCCTCTTTGTTTTTTCGTTATAGATATCTGGCCAGGCCTTTCAAAATCTTAATGAAAGTATTTTGGCAAAAAGTACGGGCAAGTTGAAATCGATCACAGTCATTTTTTCTCATAACCTATTATATTTACTAATGTTACAACAATTTACTCAAACCTTAACGGGACAGTAGTGTAGAGTTTTATATACTTATCCGCAACTGTTTTCCAGTTGAATTTTTCTGCCTGTTTACTGTCATTGGCGTTACTTCAAGCAGCCTGCCTGCCGTTCGGACCGACAGGAAAAACGGTCCATCACCTGTCGCAACCTGTAGCTCCCGGCACAATGCAGACAGAAGAGGATTGAATATTGACAGCCGGGACGGTCTCGGCTATACATATACCCGGTGGTATATTTTGGTTCCGCCACCTGGGACACTTTTACTTCGCCGTTTACAAATGGGCTCTTGATACAGAAAGGCAAGATAAACAGACAATTAACTCATAGGGAAATCCCAATTTTTGGAAAAAACACGATGAGTAAGAGCAAATCACAGAAGTTCAGGCCGAGGCGTCGAAGAATGGCTCCAAAGACTCAAGCCAAGACACGGGGCGGGCTCATACAGCCTGAAGAACTTGCAAGGCGTCAGAAACACTTTGATTATCTTGTCGCGGCCGGGCTTTTTGTTTTCGGCGTTTATTTGTCGATTTTGTATTTCGGCCATACCAAGGTCCCTATTTCGGATTTCCCCAGTCTTTTCAGGGTAGGCCGTGAAATTTTATCGTTTCGAATGCCTTCCCATTTCAAACAGGCTCCGGTTATGGGTATGTTGCAATTCACTCTCTCGCATTTTGTCGGGGGGCGGTACCCCAATCTGACTGCCGGTTGGCTGCTCAATGCTATATTGTATCCGCTCAACTTGGTCCTTTTGTGGTTTGTCGGTAAAAGAATAGTCGGCAAATCAGCAGCCTGGATTGCGATAATAGCCATAATCAATCCGTGGAGTATTTATCTTCTTACCGAGCCGATCAATGAGACGACGCTGCTGTTTTTCACGCTCATGACTTACTTCTTTATGTTCAGGCGTTCGAGGTGGTGCTATCTTTTCGCATCCATAACAACGATGGTTCGTTATGAGGGTACTGCTTTAATTCTGGCTTGCTTTGTCATGGATATGATTTACGCCAAATGTAAACGCGATAGAATAATGGCCTTTATTTATTCGGCAATCGCGGTCGTGCCATTTATTCTTTGGATGTTGGGTACCATCCTGACCTGGAAAGAAGGTTCAACTCATTACCTGAACGTGATCTTTTCGAAGAAGTACTCGGAAAGCTTTTCTCAATCGGTTAAAAACAGGACCGGTCTGCTATTGCATATGAGACTCATGTGGGAGGTAGGCTTTAGGCCTATGTTTATGACTGGCAGCAAAGAATCACTTGATATGATTTGGAAGCTCACCAAAATCTTTGCGGTTGCAGGATTTTCAATTGGATCTGTGTGGGGATTGCTCAAAAAGAATTGGAATATATTAGCTCTGTTGATATTCTTCGTTCCGTATTTCATCTTACACGTCAGATATCCTTATCCTTTTCAAAGATATCACTCCACGATTTTGTGGATTGTATTATTCATTTGCTGGTTCGGCTGGCAGAATATCTGGAAGCTCATAGACGGCGACGGTCGCGTGCCAAAAGTTGTTTCTATGGCACTCCAGGGGCTGGTATTGATAACAGGATTAATATGGGTTGTCACACTAATCCCGCACGTATCAAGAATTTCAGGGGCCAGTCCGACTTCTGCTTCTGTTCCGTATGTCGCGGTTGGATTAGGGATACTAATATTTACCGGGCGAGTTTATGTTTACAGGTCGAAGCAGTTGTTAAGAGAGTTTAGCATTCTTGCGGTGCTTTGTTTAATTGTTTTCTCGAATCAATTCCGTCTGGCTCGACTTGTTGGTACCGGCCAAAAGGAAGTGGAGTTTAAGCAACTGGCGCAATGGTATCTTGGTAATACTAGTCCTGGCCAGAAAATAGGCGTTTATATGGCCGCGATAGTAGGGATGTTTGCGCCTGAGCGTGCAGAAGATATTGTCAGACCTCCCAAGGCCGACAGTCCACAAGCTTTTGTCCAAGCCTGTCTGGAAGAAGACTTAACATATCTTGTGTGGACAACCAGAGAAGGCCATTATGGCCCGCATACGGGTTATACACGACAGAAACTTGACCGGAACATGGCTATGCTTGGCAGGCCGAGGCCCATTGGACCTTTTGAGTTCGTTACCCAGATTGGCTCAGAAAGGAACTATGTCAATATTTTCCGTCTTTTGCGGCCCAAGGATCTTAGGGGCCAAGGCCCTGAAGAGTAAAAGCCTGTTTTCTCGGGCGTTAATTAATCTACTGCAATGACCTCCTTTGCTTCATTGCTCGCATCTCCTTAAAAAAATCAAAGCATCTAATCATCAACTTCACAAAGGCTAAAACAGCGTTAATAAGCCGGCTCGAGCCAAAACTGTGACATCACCGCAAAATCCGCCATATTAACAATACCATCTTCATTAATGTCCGTCTTACGGGCCGCCAGCGCTTTGGACACATTACCAACCAACGCCACACAATCGCTACCCTCTATGGGCGTCCCGTCAAGTAGTTGCCCCGTCAGGTCCAGTTCCCACAGTTCACCTTTCTCAAGCTCACCGCCAATATTTATAAGCGCTTCTACAATCTGATCGGCCTTGAACTTCAACGCCAAATCCATAAAACCATCAGCACTCGTTTCGCCACACTCGCAATCATTACCGTCAACTACAGGACTCGATACATTCTCGAAACTACTGCGAATCGCCGCAACTCCAGCCAACCGAACCGTCGCGATATCAATCTGACTTACCTCAAAAGAATCCGTCCCCAAAACACCAACAGACAAAACTCCGCGACTACTCAAATTCAAGGGATTAGGACATGTACCAGGCTTAATATCAACCGCAACCTCGAGAGGAGAAATTGGTATCACTCGATTGATAAAAGCTGTCTGCTCTTCAAATGAATATTCTGCAACGTACATCGAACCGTCAGGACCAAACGTAAAGGATGATATAGCCTGGCTTCCAATAGTTCCCACTGCAAATTCGCTTACAGCGCCAGCTGAGTTGACACGCCAAATCGTGAATACGGGATCATCATGGTTCAGCTTTCCTGACACAAAAAGCTCTCCTCCGAACTGCCCGGCGGGATCTATCTCCACATTAGTCGCACTTACTATCGCAGGGGCAAATCTCGTAGCGCTGCCGTTGGTATTGATACTGAACAAACCTCCGAAACTTGACACACCACTGGGTTGTGCCAAAGTCGCATACATATGTCCGCCGTAGTCGCTACCTGGATCAAAGCACAAATCTACATGTCCGCTTGGTACCGAACCTGGAAAACTACTGAAAAGCTGTACCTGCCCTGTATCCCTAACCAAATAAATACGATCCGGATTTCTTGAAGCAACATAGAGCAGCCCACCGTAAGCACCAGTTCTGTCAAGCGCCACAGAATGAGGTCCGGCACCGATACTCGCAAAAGTTGAGACTGTTCCCGACAGATCTATTTGATATACAACGTTCGGAGTTGCATCGGCCACATAAAAGTAATTTCCGTAACTGCTTCCGCCTGCCCAGACAATTCTTCTGGGTGTACCAAGTCCTTCGACCCATCTAATAACACTTCTGTCAGGACTGATACGATAGATGTGGCCTAAATTGGGATATTCTTCCCAATGGCTTATGTAGAGTCCCCCCTCTGGACCGAAAGTCAGTTCGTTGGCTCTACCCAATCCTTCGCTAGATGCAGTGTAATCGTAGCTTGCATAAGTTTCCACCATATATCCGGTATCTAGAACCTCCAAAGCCCAAGTACTGCTGCAAGCTAGCAAGCTAATCAATAATACAACAACTAAATTATCTCTTAGCGCAGTTTTTTTCAATTCCTTCATGTCTCGCACCTCCAAAAAAAACAAACTAATACAAGCCTTAAAACAAGGAAAACTTTCCTCGTAGTCCCCCTCTGGACCAAATATAATTATAGAGTATTGGCGATAAAGTAAAATCTTTTTTTTATCGGACAAATATTTTTTGGGGAAATTGAAGTTTTTTTCGACTAACAGGGCTTAATTTGCTTCTAAATCAGCATTTGCCTATCATATGACTCTATCATGAACTCTTTCATAAAGCCCCAGATAAGCTTCAGCAACGCTGCTCCACGTAAACTTCTGGGCCTGTTTCCTCGCCGCGACACACATTTGGCGCCATATATCACGATCTGAAATAACTTTGTTTATCCCCTCGGCTATCGATTCAGAACTATCCTGCTCGACAATAATACCATTACCCACAATCAGTTCATCTAATCCCTCGCACCTCGTCGTCACTATCGGCAAACCCGAAGCCATCGCCTCCAACATCGCATTGCTCATTCCTTCATGTGCGCTGCTCATTACAAACAGATCATTCTGTTGATATACCTCTGAAATCTTTTCGGCAGGTATTCTCCCCATGAAGTTAACTTTCGCCGACACACCCAAATTAATCGCCAATTCTTTCAGCATATCCATGAGATTACCCTCACCGGCCACATTGAGTTCTACATCAACTCCCGCTTTATTTACCAGTGAAACAGCCTCTATAAGCATATCTATTCTTTTCCTGCTTATAAGACGACAAACCGTAAGAAGCCGAACCGGTTTCTCAATCTCCTTGTTTTCTCTAAGATAAAAATTGTCACAATCAATACCGTTGACGATTATCTCAATCTCAAGCTCCGGCATGAATTGCGATGCGAGATTCCTCAGCCCGTCACTGTTTGCCACAACCGCAGATGCACCTCTCCATATCTTACGAAAAAGACCGGCCAGCAGTTTATAATCAATACCCAGACGCACGTTATAACCCGGAACATCGGACCCACGCAGTGAAATTATGTAAGGCAGTTTGTCCGCCGTTCGATAACAGAGCCACCCCGTAGGAAAACCAAAAAATGCGTGAACAAGATCGTAACTATTCTCTCGAAGCAGTCTCCGATAATGAAAACCCGACTTAACCAGCCACTCGATCACCTCGATCTTACGCCAATAGTGAAGATCCTTCTTATGAACACCCACCTTATAAATCGTAATATTATCCGCAAACTCCTCACGAAAAAATCCCGGCTCTGGCCCCGAAGTCAAAACATCGACACTCAACTCACCATTACCGGCATATTCTTTCAACAGATGAAGATGTGCATTCGCCGCCCCACCGCCTATCGGAGGAAACTCATAATTGAGCATCAGCAGATTCAACTTGCCCACCGCTATCGCTGCCCCTCTGAACCAACAGGCACCTTGCGCTCGAAAAGAACATGCGAACCGAACTTCCGGACAACACGGTACTCGCGCATTACATAATCTCTAACGACCTTGAACATCTTAAAACGAACCACCTCCGCCTCATCACACTTAATTTCATTGATCAGAATTTCAGGCCAGACCTGCTCGAATCTTTTGATGAAGTTATCGTCCAAAGGCAAAAACCGGCTTTGTGTTGATCCCATAAACCCTCTGGGTAGTTGTGGCCAAAGCTCCATCGGAGGCCAGCTACCGGGAATATGCCGCTTGCGCGAATCGATGATAAACTTAGGAGGATTAGCCTCGAATTCCTCTAACAGTTTAGTTATACGTTCTTCAAATAAACCCGGCGCAGGCCTGGGCATCATAAGGGCCTTCGACGCCGAGCTAAATCGCTGCGCCGTTACATACATACCCGGATACCAACCCCAGACATAAATCCTGTCACTCGGTTCGGATTTTTCACGAATATATAGGCCCACCTGTTCCCAAGGCTGCTTTCCACCACTCTTGCGACGTCTTGAAACGAACTCAAACCCCTGGGAGAAGCCTCCCCTTATTGACGGGTAACGCCGACCGGTATAAGCGCTTTTGGATACACCAAAGAAAACATGCCACGACATCGCTATCATAAACACCAATCCGAATAATCCGAGAACGACCCACTTCGGCTTGCTCGCGGAACTGACGGTCTTTTCCGCATAACACCAAATCAAATACCCCCCAAGCATCGCTGCCGAACCATTCAACGGAAGATAATACTGAACATAAGATCGCGGACTTATCCAAACAAAAGCCATATCAAGAATCCACCAAAACCCTAGAAACAGCACAAGCCTATCACCCATGCTTTCTGTACCTTTTGGCAGATTGCTCATCCGGCGGTAAAAATGCTTTGCTACTCGAAGAACTATCGAAGCCAAAGCAAGCGATATCGGAAGGATAAGCAATCCATAATGTCGCAATACTCTTGGCCACTGCTCTGAAAATGAAACCAGTTTCCGGCTCTGGCCGACATAACCCCCTGCCGCACTTCCCGCGGCAGAAGCTCCCGAAGGAAGAATTGATGACAGCGTATTCCAAACAAAAGAATAAGGCAGTGACAACTGAATATCCCACCCGAGTATCCATATGAACAACGGCCCAATCGAAACAACAACACCCGCAACCAGCAAAAGAATATCGATGCCCGTTTGCTTCCACGTCCTGTGTTTTAAAAAAGCCCCGGCAAGCACAAACAAACCCATCGCACCGATGACCGACGTACCTGTCACCTTAAAAAGTGGAGCCCATACCACTAAACCGCCCGCAAGTACCGCCCACCACCACTTACCCCCAACCTGGTAAAGGATAAAGCAACTCGCACCCATCATCATAAAGGCGATCATGTAAAGTTCCTTGACATTACCGAACTTGGTCATGTGAGGAAACGAAAGATAAATCGACGCAATAACTACACACACACCGGCTCCAAGGCTGCCATAGACCTTGCGAATTGCGATAAACATAAGAACCAGAGCCCCAATCTGCAGGATAGTCTGTATCACAAGGGAACCGGTCTCACTGAAACCAAACAGCCGCACACCAAGTATATTCACAAGAAGAGTTCCCAACTTAGCGCTGGGTATTTCCTCTACTCCGATTTGGGCTCCATCCAGGATATGGGCCGCTGAATAGACATAACTGCCCGAATCGTCATTCCCGCTGAAATAACCGAATTCAATGGACTTGCCCATCCAAAATGGAACCGCCGCCAGAACCACTACGGCAATGACACCGGCCACCTTCATCATCTTTCGACGGTCAACCAAAGGCTCAACCGAATGCTTGGCCGGCTTGTGGGTTCTTCGAGAAGAGTGTCTGCTTCTTCCACCTTTACTCATTTTCTGCTCCGATTTACCCTATATCTTCAACTATCTCTTTTATCACGTAAGTTGGTCGATCCTGAGATTCATGATAAGTCCGAACAAGAAGCTCTGCCAAAAGACCCATCAGAATAAACTGGATCGTGGCCATAATAAGCAGCACGGTCAATATCAGTAATGGGTTTTTGTTCATCGAAAAATTTGATGAGAACTTCTGATAAAGCACCGTCAACCCGCAGACAATCGCACACAATGAGGTCGCAAGTCCCAATCCGCCAAAAATATAAATCGGCTTCGTAGAATAAGAACCCAGAAACTTAACCGTAATAAGATCAAGAACAACTTTAAACGTCCGACCCAGTCCATACTTGGCAACACCGGCTGTCCTGGGACGATGATTAACTACCATCTCGGTTATATGGGCGCCGCTCCAACTCGCAAGAGCAGGGATAAATCGATGCATCTCGCCGTAAAGCTTCGTTTCGGTAAGAACCTCTTTGCGATAAACCTTAAGCGTACAACCAAAATCGTGAAGCTTAACTCCAGTAATCCTCGCTATCAGCCAGTTCGCGATCTTAGATGGTATCAGCCGAGTTAATGCGTTATCGTGTCGCTTCTTACGCCAACCGCTCACAACATCATGACCCTCATCGAGCTTCGCTACCATTGCTGGTATATCTGCAGGATCATTCTGCAAATCCGCATCCATCGCTACGATTATTTTACCACGAGAATGCTCGAATCCCGCACTAAGAGCAGCAGTCTGACCGAAGTTCTTACGAAACCGAATTATCCTAACACTCGAATCTGACTTCTGAATTTCTGATAGAACGCTAAAACTCTTATCAACACTGCCGTCATCGATAAAAATTATCTCGTAGCTGTGTTTATCCGCCAATGCAACTTTAATCTGTTCGTAAAGAGGCCCAACATTATCCTCTTCATCCAAAAGCGGTACCACTACTGATATCTCTGGTTCAGACAAACCCATAAAATGCTTCCTATAACCAATAGATGCACAATACTAATTTTAAACGCTAAAACCTGATTTTGCAAGCCCAACACTGACACCCAGCCTTAAGCCCCAAATTGACAACATTCATAAAAATTCAATAAAATAGTCTCGGCAAAGGGCCGAATCTGCAGTTTTTACTTTTTACTTTCTAATGTTATCGGCTGCAAATCACCTTTAGAACAATCAAAATACCTCATTTGTTGCAATTTAAACACACTTTTGAACCAAAAACAACCCCACAACGTACTTCAAAACAGTTGCCGGACCGACCCAGCAAGGATATAGATTAATCCAAACAGCTTTAGCAGGCTATTGTTTTGCCCGATATTACCTGTTAATATATGTCTCGTCGTTAATTACTGGCATTTAAACTAATTACCTTATAGGAGACAGAAAACATGAAATCCTATTATCTGATTCTAACAGCAGTTTTAGCAGTGACCATGATCATTCCCGCTGGATGCCAGCAAAAAAACACTACTAAAACAGAAACCGAAACTAAAGTAACACCCTCAGAACACAAAGTGGTCCAGGTTCCCGAAGAAACTCCCGAAAAACCTCAAACCCCGGAAAAACCTCTAACTCCGGAAAAACCTAAAACTCCGGAAAAACCTAAAACCCCGATAAAACTGACCGTCATAGAAAAACCTGTTCAAAAAACAGACTCAATTATCACATGGGAAAAAACTCTACACAATTTCGGAAATATTGAACCCAAAGGAACATACAAATGCGAATTCAACTTCAAGGTTACAGGGGACAAACCTTTGAATGTCAGAAAGGTACAGCCTTGCTGTGGCGTCGTTGCTCATCTAAAAGATAGAACTAAGAAAATGTACAACCCAGGAGAAAGTGGCACTGTTGTAGTAATCCTAAACAGACTCAGATTCAAAGGAAAAGTCAAAAAGTACATCAGTTTCTTTAGCGACGATCCCGCAGCTAAAAAAACTGTCCTTACTTTCACCGCCAATATTACACTAAAGATAAGTGTAGAACCGACTTACTTTCGACTCGCTTTTAACAAAGAAAACGCCGGAGCAACTAACATAAAACTAAAAAGCATAGACGGCCAGCCATTCGCAATAACAAAATTCTTGTCTCCATACGACACTATTACCGCCGACTTCGACCCTAACAAACAGGCCGAAGAATTTGTGCTACAAACAAAGGTCAATCTCGAAACACTAAAAAAACACTCCAACGGAACTATCAAAATAGTACTCACACATCCAAAATGCGGACTCGCAGAGGTGACATACACCACAATACCAAAATTCAAAACAAGCCCACCCACAATAAAAATACAAAACGCAGAACCAAACGTACCCGTCGAAAGAGAACTTTGGATTTTCAGCAACTACAGCGAAGATTTCGAAATCGAATCCTTCGAGTCGCTAAGAGGATATATTGAAGTACTCGACAAACAGAAAACAAATAAAAGATACAAAATAAAGATAAAAGTCACTCCACCAGAACCGATTGGAAAAAGAAAAGCCTTCTTTGACACACTTACAATAAAATTCAACGATGATGACAGCCTAAAGCTTACATGCAGAGGAAACTACGCAAAAAAACAACAAAAACCATAACCGGCTTCGACAAATAATAAAATATAAAAAAGCTATAAACAACCGCAACTCATAAAGCGCGACGATGTCGAAAACGATCCAATGCTACCGCCAAAACGATAATCGCACCCGTTATGATCTCCTGGACCCAGTTTGGAAGACCCATCTGGGTACACCCCGAAGCAATTAACGTCATTATTAACGCACCCACCAAAGTACCCAAAATAGAACCTTCTCCACCCGAAAGACTCCCCCCCCCAATAACAACCGCTGCGATAACATCCAGTTCCAAACCTACAGCAACCGTCGGATCACCGACCGTCAAACGCGAAAACTGCATCAAACCAGCCAAACCCGCAAACGCCCCACACAATGAATAAACTATAACCTTAACTCGCAAGACCATCACACCGCAAAGCCGCGCCGTCTGCTCATTGGATCCAATCGCACAAATATGACGACCCAAACGACTGTAACGAAGAAGAACCGACATAAAAATCGCAAGTAAAATCAACAGCCAAACACCCGCCGGAACCAGCATCCAGCTTTTATCCCTCGAAACCGAAGCCAATAATTCCTCAAGCCAACTCAGACTTTCAATATCCACATCGATCTTCTGTTCATGACCGATCCCCTTAGCCGCACCACGAACGATCAGCATCATACCCAACGTAACAATAAACGGAACAACACGAAGCTTCGTGATCAATTTGCCGCTGATAAAACCGAAAAATCCTGCCGTCAATACTCCACCCAAAGCCGCCCCCAGCGGACCAACTCCACCATACTGCAACAACCACGCGATCACAACCGTACTAAGAGCAACCAGAGAACCAACAGAAAGATCGATACCGCCGCTAATAATTACAAGCGTCATACCAAGCGCAGCAATACCCACAATCGTCGTCTGCCGAGATATCGTCTCAAGATTACGCCTGCCCAAAAAACGACCCGATGCATCGAAGCCCCTCGACCACGGATTAGACAAACGAGCATCTTCCAATCGATCCTGCTCGCCAACGCCCTGCTCCTCGAGTTTCTGTAAAAGCGCAGCGTTCGAACGCCGAACGCGCAACACCTCCTGAACTCCGATAGCAACAACAAAAAATACGAATATACCAACCAAAGCACCAATCAGCTTGATACTCGAAATACCAAAAAAAGCTCGAACTACTCCATGCGAACCCGACAATTCTTTATCAGCTAACATTGAACCTCCTGTCCCGTCGCTTCCAGCATAAGCTGGTGCTCATCAACATCACCAATCTTATGCACCGGCCCCAGCCTGCCGCGACACATAACCGTCACACGATCACAAACACCCATCAACTCTGGAAGATAGCTGCTGACCATAAGTACCGCCTTGGCTTTAGCACCACAAGCCAGAGAATCAATCAGCTTATAAACCGTCGCCTTAGCCGCAACATCAATCCCGCGAGTCGGCTCATCCAAAAGTAATATATCGACATCATGCTGCAACAACCTCGCCAGGGCAACCTTCTGCTGATTACCCCCCGAAAGTGAAAAAACATCCTGACGCGGACCCTCGCAGCGAATATCCAGTTCCTTAATCCACTTACTCACCGCACGGTCCTGACGACCCGGCAAAACCAAACCCAAAGGCCCAAAACCCCTCAACTCCGAAAGCGTCACGTTATCAGAAACACTCATCGATAGAACAAGCCCTTCGTCCTTTCGATTCTCGCTCAAGAGTCCCGCACCCTGCATCCACCTCCTCGCCGGCGACGCCGGACCGGTATAAACACCCATCCTGACCTGACCGCTGCGTATGGGATCCAAACCAAATAAACACCTCAGAAACTCCGTCCGACCAGCACCGACAAGACCCGCAATACCAAGAACCTCACCCCGATGCAATTTCAAATCCACCGATTCCGGCTTCTCCAAACCCGACAAATCCTCAATCTCCAATACAACTTCACCGGCCTTGCGCTGCGAACGAGGATAAAGATCTTCAACCTCCCGCCCAACCATCAAAGATATTATCTCATCGATCGAAATCTCATCCGTCCGACTATTACCAACCACCTTACCGTCACGCAAAACACAAACCGAATCCGCAATGCGCTTCACCTCTTCGATAAAATGCGAAATATAAACAATCGCCTTACCCTGGCCTTTCAACTGCTCGATTATCGCGAACAACCGCTCGACATCATGCCGCGTCAAACTACTCGTCGGCTCATCCAACACAAGCACCCGACAGCCTATCGCCAGCGCCCGCGCAATCTCAACCAACTGCTGCGAACCAACCGACAAATCACCAACACGAGCATCAGGCACAAGCTCCGGATGATTAAACTGCTCTATTGCCTCCAGAGCACGACGGCGAACCTCACCCATACGAACCCAACCAAACCGCACCGGCTCCATACCCAACATGATATTCTCTTCAACAGTAAGATGATAAGCCAATGAAAGCTCCTGATAAATCATAGCGACACCAGCCTGCCGCGCATCCAAAGGATTCTCCGGCTCATAAACTTCACCATCGAGCCGCATATGTCCCGCGTCAGCTTCGATTGCACCGGAAAGAACCTTCATCAAAGTACTCTTACCCGCACCGTTCTCACCGACAAGAGCAAGAACCTCACCGCTCGAAACCTCCACACCGACTCCATCAAGCGCGACCGTAGCTCCGAAACGCTTGCAAACCCCCTCCATCTTCAATCGACTTCGCCCCTGATTCAATTCTACTCCTCGCCAAGCCATTTCTTAAATTCAGGTTCCAGAAGTCCACGCACCTTCGGATCATTCATATTCTCTGCCGTCGCGACTGTTGAGCCCGTATCAATCCGCTCCTCGACCTTCTCACCACGAAGATGACGAACCATCGTCTTAACACCAAGGTAACCCATATTGATAGGATCCTGCAAAACCAGTCCATGCATCTCACCGTCCTCGAGCGCCTTGACTAATCGCTCACTACTGTCGAAACCGACATACTTAACCTTACCAGCCAGTCCACTATCCTGCAGCGCCCGAAGCATCGCAAAAGCCGTTGACTCATTCGGACAAAATATACCGTCAATAGTCAATCCACTATCACCCCTGCGAAAAGTAGCAAGAAGATTCTCACTCGCTGCATAACCACTCTCGGTCGTCGCACCGCCGCGCTGGTTCGAACTGACAACCTCGATCCCCGGATATTTCTCCTTCAAAACATCAAGGAAACCCTGCTCGCGATTCATCGTACTCGCTGAGCCCTCCTGATAACGAAGCATTATCACCTTACCCTTACCGCCAAGCAGCTCAGCCAAACGCTCACCACCTTTGCGCCCCCCGATATAGTTATCCGTCGCCACAAAGCTCGTATAGTCCTTACTCTTGAGCCCGCTATCGATTATCACTACAGGTATATCACTATTAACCGCATCCTTAACCGGAAGCCGAAGAGCAACATCATCCAACGGAGCCAACACAATCCCCGTAACACCGCGAGTAACAAAATCCTCCATAACCCGAATCTGCGAATCACGATCATCTTCCTTCAAAGGCCCCTTCCAGATAATCTCCACCTCAAATTCCTCCGCAGCCTTAACAGCACCGGCATGAATCGACTTCCAAAAAACATGAGTAGTACCCTTAGGAATCACAGCTATACGAACCGGAGTTGGCCCCTCGTCCCTTTTACCACAGCCAAACAAAACCAGTACAACCCCAACAACCGCGACCGAAAATAACGTTATTACCTTTTTCATAACCAATATCCCTTACATAAAAAATTAGTCAAACTTCACCAACCAAACCATTTTACCCCCAAATCCAACAACCGCAATCTTTTATTAATCCTGAAAAACCAAACCAAAAACCGACAATCTCCTTGCCTTTCACAAAATCACCGCTTACAATTTTGCTTAATACTTGTAAAAGGATGATCAGGCAATGCCATATGAATCAGTAGATGCACTTCAGCGTGCTCTAACAAAAAACGTTTTTCACTACGCCAAAGATTCCAAGAAAGCCGCAGGACGAGCATTGGGAACTCTTGTGGAGATTGTTACGTTTTATCTGCTCAAAAGCTGGGGGCACGAAAAGAATACTGCAATAGAGCGGCGACTCCCGGAATATGCAAACCCGGATATTACGCATAACGTTGAGTTCAGTCTTCACCCTTCCAAAGAGATTGCATCACTGAGCCTGCCCAAGTCTGATCTGCCCATCACACCAAAGAAGATTACGAAGCTTATCAGCAATGCCAGTTGGAAGACCGCTGACTTAAAGTCGACACAACTTCTGAGTTCTGCCGAAATTCTCCGAAACGCTTGTACAATTTATGAAAATGATACCGAACTTATTATCGCTTATCTTGGCAAGGTAACAAACACCCAATATCATGTTTCCGTGAATCAACTTAAGCCCCATCCATTTGCAGTTCTTGAATGTAAGCGGGTTGGAGTTGAGGAGGGTGTCAAGAAGGGCCCACAAACGATAGAGAAAGCGAAACAGGGAGCGTATGTCGCCCGTATCGTGTCTTCTCTTCAAAAAATCAGAATGTCAAATGGCTCCGTTTATGGGGTTATGCATCTGGACAGTGGCAAATTGCGATACGAGCCTTACGATGAGTTTCTACAGGATGTCGTTTCTTCAGACGATCCCTGCTTGTTAACAGACTTCACGCTAACGGTTGGAGTCGTGAGTAATCACGGAAACTGGTTTACCTCAGATAACCACAACAAGGAATTGAAGGTACTTGCGCAATCATATGACTGGCTTCTATTTCTAACAGATACAGGCTTGTCAACTTTTGTAGAATCACTCCTTATAAAGCCCACGCAGATATACAAACCAATAAGGGAGGCGTTTGTACAGAGTTACACAGGAAAGAAAGGACAAAACGTGTTCACGAAAGTCCGTATTGCACTTGAGGCCGACCTTGCTTTGCAGAACTATTTCTTGAGGAACATATCAAGGATTGAAAGTTGGTTCAATATCATCTCTCCGACCGGAAAATCTATTTCGGAACTAAAGAGAGAACTTCTGTTACTTTCGTCCAAGAACTGGAAGGAGATTCTGGGATGACAGCAGGACGTACAGTGAATTCTCAAAGCGTTAACTGGTGCACACCCACCAAGTACGTTGATGCGGTCAAGAAGGTTTTTGGCGGTAAAATAGCCCTCGATCCATGCTCAAATCAATGGTCCATCGTGAACGCCAAGATCGAATATTGTCGCCCAAACCAAAACGGACTCAAAAAATCTTGGAATTATCCTACAATCTATGTGAATCCGCCTTATGGATCTGATAAGGAATTTGGAACTACAATCAAACACTGGCTCTACAGGTGTGCCCACGCGCACAAAAACTACGGCTCAGAGGTTCTTGCCCTTGTGCCGGTTGCAACTAACACGAGCCATTGGAAGGAATACGTATGGGGTCGGGCAACTGCTGTTTGCTTTCTGTACGATACTCGCCTCCGCTTTCTCGTAAAAGGCAAAGATGAAGGAAAAGGAGCCCCAATGGCGTGCGCAATGATTTACTGGAACAAGAGCATGGATACCTTCATGGAAGTGTTCAATGACTTCGGAGCTGTTGTTGATTTGAGGCCGCTCCAGGGAAAGATTATTGGTGGTAGAAATAAACTCCACCAGCCAAAACTATTTGACGATATTTAGGGCAATAATCCCTTCAACAAGAATTAACTATCCTATGACCGGATGTCAGTCCCGATTTTCGGGATCCGAAGGACAGGCGATGGCCCTAATCGAAGGGCAAACCAATAAAATGAAAAAAACAACAATCCTCATGACTTTGCTCCTGTCACTAAGCCTCACCTCATTCGCATCCGCCGCTCAAATCGCCAAAGGCCAAATCACCCCAGACGGAAAATGGCAGGAAAACGAACAGCTAAAAAAAGAGCGACTCGCCTGGTGGACCGAGGCCAGATTCGGCATGTTCATACACTGGGGACTATACGCAATAATTTTATGTTTGCATGGTTCAATTAGTATCCCTTTCTTTTCCATCTGTGATACGGCGATAAGCTGAAGGAAATGCCCATGCATCAGGATTTGGCCCATCTATCGGCCCCCATCTTTGAATTTTTTCTATCGCGGTTTTCGATACCCACCGATTAATTCTTCGCCACCAATTGACCATTTCTTTCTTCGCTGGTTTCCCTATACCACGATAACGATTGCCAAGCCATCCAAAAGCCGAGAGACCAATTGATTCAGGGCTTTTAATGCCTCTGGTTTGAATCTTGATCTCTACAACTTTAGGAGTACCTCCAAAGAACGGCATCGTTGAATCGGCACATGGACATGGCCCTTTCCATCCTCCGAAAGGATCCTCGACCCAACCTGCCTCGACAAAGGGTAGCCCTGAAATATTCATACGCTTGCGAAGGCGTTTCCCCAGGATATCTACTTTCCCCTCCTTGAAAAGAGGCAGCTTGCCACTTGCAATATGCCACAGATAATATCTGCCATCATCCAAATGATGGACCTGATTCTTAGCAATCCATTTTCTCTTGCCATCGGAAACAATGATCGCGATTTCTGGATCATTATTTAACTTGGATAATATTAAATTGAAATCGCTTTCATCAGCATAGAATAAACAGCTAGGCATTTAGGATTCCTTGAGTTAATAAAGTCCCAATAACTTTTTTGTAATTTTTACCTTCGCTAACTCTGTCCATAGAAACAATCTTATCATAAACAACTGATTATGCAAGTTGTAGTTGTTGTCATATATTCCTATGCCAAAGAATACCACTATATAGAGTTATGACTATTGAAGATACGATAGAATGATGGCAGGACTAATCCTTAGTACTTATGACAGAATCAACAATTCTATCAAGGAATTCCCTTTGTTCGCTTGCCTTTCCTTCTTGCATAATATCCAAAAGCTCTTTTATGTCTGAATCGCTACTATTTGACACGTATGTATCTAAAACTTCTATGGGCAATGAATGAATCTCCGGGGAACGGGCATGTGAAAAGCTTTTTCCGAATAAACCAGTTGCCGTACCTCTTATTTGAATCCAATTATACTCAAACTCGTATGCATGAACATTAGCCCATTCTTCTAATTTGGTCCTCACATAGTGGTGTCGTTTGAAGATTCTCAAATATGATATGGAGCCTTTTCTGCTTCCTGTAACTGAGCAGATGTATTCGCAGTCATACTTAAAAGGAATCATGCCCAAGACAACTATTAAGACTATTACAAACAGGATAACAGCCAGCAATATTTGTGTCTTCTTACTCATTGCAGACAATGTAGGAATAGGTTCATCAGACAAAGGATTTTCAGTGCCCTCATGCTCTCTTGCTCGTCCAGAATTGACACCTGAGTTACCTGCCATAACTACTCCGTCTAAAATAGAAAAACACAAATCCTTCACTTATATTATAGCGTAGTTTGGCAAACACTAAGAAAAATTACTTATAACTATGCATCTCCACAAAAACCTTGTCCTAACTCTGCTTGCAACCCAGCGCGTCGGGCCGTCTCCTGTCTTCCGTATTCTGTATTCTGTATTCAAAAAAACAATTAGCGTTAATTCGCGGTTAACCATTTTTTCCATCAGCAACAAATAAAACGCTGGCTACGCCAGCCACAACCAGCTATCGACTAATAAAACCCTTGACACATAACAATAACTATTGTAAGGTGAATATCAAACTAAATATAGATTGAACATGACAAAAAAAGGCGGATATAAAAGACGAATATAATGACTAAGAAATTCGGAGGAATCATCCATTCCCTACAGGATTACTATGAATCAACCACGCAATACGACATACGAAATACGATATACGAAATAATGCAAAACGAACCCAATTACAATAACGCAAACGAATTGAAAGGCCATCCGGCCATGCCGGATTCCAAAAACACCCACAGTCCCGTGCGCGCCGGGATAAACTCCGATCTTCGATATCAATGTGGGTTACTTTGCTTCTATAGTTACTTGGGCTCCTGATGGGACGTTGAAAAGTTGGGTTAGGTCTGTGGTTATTTTTCCTATTATGTTTACTGCTGAGGCGGCTCGTATTTCGTCTCCGGTTGAGGCCGGGGTTGGGCCGAAGAATATGCAAAAGGCGTTTCCAGTCGGCCAGTATCCTAATTCTCCGGCTTCGAGTACGTCGCGGGCACCTTGCTCCAGAGCTGCATCAACGGGGATTTCAAAATAGATTTCGGCGCCCCATCGATTGCCGTTGGCCTTTATCGGTAGTGCGGCGATGATTGATTTTGCGGTGGCAGTATCGTTTAGTTCGGCATCGAGTTGGACTTCTCCGGCGGTTATTTTGATTTTTGCGGGCATCGTTGTTCGGCCTCCAATTTTAGTTGGTTTACAATCCGTTAGTTACGGTAAATTCGGTATGTAATATTTTACAGTCATATTTGCTTGATGTAAAGCTCTGTGGCGATATAATGCAATGAGCTTTTAGGATTTTTACGATGGCAAAGTTAAGTGTTAATTTGAATAAGATCGCACTGCTTCGGAATCAGCGTGATATTGGGATTCCGAGTGTGGTGGCTGCGGCTGAGACGGTTATCAAGGCCGGGGCCTATGGGGTGACGGTGCATCCTCGTCCTGATGAGCGGCATATAAGATACACTGATGTGTATGAACTTGCTGGTATGGTTACGGTGGAGTTCAATATCGAAGGTAATCCTTTTACGGGCAGGTATATGGAGATCGTCGGTGAGGTTAAACCGACGCAGGCAACGCTGGTTCCCGATGCGCCGGGTGCTAATACGTCTGACCATGGGTGGGATCTTACGGCTGATAAGGAACGACTTGTACCTATTGTCGAGCAGCTCAGGAGTGATGGGATTCGGGTCAGCTTGTTTATGGATCCGGATGTCGAAGGTATCGCGTTGGCGAAGGAACTCGGCGCTGACCGGATTGAATTGTACACCGAGCCTTACGCGAGGGCTTATCGGGAAGATAAGAATCTTGAAGAGGTTTTGTCGGCTTTTGCGGCTGGGGCACAGGCTGCACAGGATATGGGTATGGGTGTTAATGCCGGTCACGATTTGAACCTGGATAATCTTGGTAGGTTTCTTGAAGAGGTTTCCGGGGTTTTGGAAGTTTCCATCGGTCATGCGCTGATAGGCGATGCGCTTGAGATGGGTTTGGATAATGCTGTGAAATCATATTTGAAAATTTTATCGGAGAATTAAACTGTCAAGGAGGTAGTATAATGTTTACAGGAGCACTTGTAGCGCTGGTGACGCCATTTCAGGATGGCGAAATTGATTTTGAAACTCTCGATGAGTTGATCGAGTTTCAATTAGAGAACGGGATAGACGGGATCGTTCCGGTTGGTACGACGGGAGAATCGCCGACGCTCAGTCATGAGGAACACAAGAAAGTTGTCGAGCGCGTTGTAAAGACGGTCGGGGGGCAGGTTCCGGTTATTGCCGGGGCCGGTTCGAATAGTACGGCTGAGGCGATTGAGTTGGCTGCGTTTGCGAAGAAGGTGGGCGCCGACGCGACGCTGCAGGTGGATCCTTACTACAATAAGCCGATGCAGGCGGGCTTCTATCAGCACTTCAAGGCAATCGCCGAAGAGGTGGATCTTCCGGTGGTGCTCTATGATATTCCCGGCAGATGCGCGGCGGGTATGACGACCGATACTATTGTGCGACTTGCCGAGGTTGAGAATATTGTCGCGGTTAAAGAGGCGACCGGTAAGATGGACCATGCCAGTGACATTGCGTGTAGATGTGATCTTACGATACTTTCGGGTGATGACTCGATGACACTGCCGATAGCATCGGTGGGCGGCAAGGGTGTTATCAGCGTTGTAGCAAATATTGTTCCGGCTGATGTTAAAGCTATGACGGATTTGATTCTCGAAGGCGATCTTACATCGGCTTTGAAATGGCATAAGAAGCTGTTTGCCCTTTCGCGAAATCTGCTTGGGCTTGCGACAAATCCGATACCGATCAAAGCGGCGATGGCGATACTGAACATGGCCCCGGCGGAAATGCGTCTTCCGATGACACCACTACCTGAAGTGGAAAAGACAACCCTGCACAAAACGCTCGAAGATTATGGATTGCTTAACTGAGAATTGAATATTATCGACGGTTGGGATTACTTAACGATTCCTTTGGAGGTCCGTATCCTTGTTCTTCCTGATTTTGCTCCGGGTCCGCCTTCGTATTCTCGTGCAGAACAACTCAGTCCTGGTATTTTGGCTTCGATCATGGCCATGCCCTTTTCGGTAATATTGGTATAGTCAAAAATCAGACTCTTGAGTGATGTCAGGGGCACCAGATGTTTGAGTCCTCGGTCGGTTATGGTGCATTTATTGAATCTCAGGGACTCCAGTGATGTTAGTTTGGCCAGATGCTTCAATCCATCATCGTTAATATTCTTACCCGAGAGGCGTAAGTTCTCTAAAGTTGTTAGCTTCGAGAGATGTACGAGGCCATCGTTTGTGATCTGTGACGATGAGGAATCCCTGACGGGCATGATAAGGGACTTGAGTCTGCTCAAACCAGACAAGTATGCGAGGTCAACATCGCGCATATCGAGATAAGCAAAATTCAAATGCTCGAGCGATTGCACAGAAGCCAGGTGCTTAATACCCTCTTTGCCAAGCTTCATATTTCGCAAATAAAGGCGTTTAAGCTTCGGTAATTCCTTGAATACCGCCAGTCCTTCCCCGGTTATACTGGTACCGAATATCGTGAGATTCTCCAGTTTTTTCAAAGTCGCCAACCGAGCAAAGCCCGCATCGGTTACCGGACATCCTCTCAGTGTTAAAACTTTGAGTGAAGTGCAATCAGCCAGATACTCCATACCAATGTCGGTCACCAGACGGCTAAGGTTTATATCTTCAAGTTGTCGCATATTTGTGATAATGCTTATCCCTTTGTCGGTGACGCCGCTGGGGACATTTATCTTTCTGAGCGAAGTAAGGGTTGCCAGATGCGCAAAACCAAGATCGGTTATTCCGCTGTATGGTAATTCCAGTTCTTGGAGTGACTTTATGTTCTTCAAGTGGACCATCCCGGCGTCTGTTATTCTTTTGGTATTCGCATTGCCAATGAGGTACAGTGTCTTTAGCTTTCTTAGTCCTGCAAGATGAGCCAGGCCGGCATCGCCGACGTTGGTGCTTTTA
>SDBT01003996.1_pt1 | contig 25231 bp, 33 predicted proteins | sample 2277101 | NCBI WGS metagenome assembly SDBT01 (sample SAMN10404973, study PRJNA504765) | marine sediment metagenome | isolation source: marine sediment core GS10_PC15, 103 cmbsf | place: Arctic Ocean: Southern Knipovich Ridge | collected 2010 | reverse complement strand
TTATGCAGTCGTTTGATTTTAAGGGACAGAAGTTGTTCAGTGATTTTAATAATACAGCAATGGGTTGGGCAGTTCCAGCAGCAATTGGTGCTTCTTTTGCTATGGATGGTAAAAGAATAATTGCTATCATGGGAGATGGTGCTCTTCAAATGAATATTCAGGAGCTTTCTACTATTAGACTAAGGAATATTCCTATTAAAATGTTTGTGATTAATAACGGAGGATATTCTATGGTACGACAGACTCAAGATGATTGGCTTGAGTCAAGACATGAAGCTTCATCATTTGATACTGTTGGGTGTCCTGATTTTAAAAGGATAGCTAATGCTTATGATATTAGAGCATTCGATATAGATACAAAGTATGAAATTAAGGATATATTAACTGACGTTCTTAAAGGTAGTGACCCAGTGTTATGTAATGTTAATATTTCTAGTGATTATAGAATTTATACTGTAGTTAAGTTTGGTGAGAGCTTAGAGGAGGGAAGGTATGAGGGCAGCAGTTCTAGGTAGTAGTTCATTTATGGGTGGTTGTTTAGTTGACAGATTATTGACTGAAGGCTACGATGTATTGGGAGTAGGTAGGCAGCATAAAAGTAATATATTTAAACCATATATCAATAATAGTCGCTTAAGTAACCTTGTTAATGCTTCATATGATATAAACAAAGATATGGAGTTTCTTACAAGAGCATTAGATTGGTATGAACCACAAATTATTATAAATTGTATTGCTTTAGGTATGGTAGACACAAGTTGGGATATTCCTGGTGAATATTTTCAAACCAATAGCGCATCTTTAGCCACACTTGTTAATCATTTGATTACTCGAAAGTATTTGAAGAAATTTCTTCAAGCCAGTACACCAGAGGTGTATGGTGATATACCTGATAGTTTTTCGGAGTCTACAGTATATAATCCAACTACTCCTTATGCAGCATCTAAAGCAGCATTTGATATGTATTTAGATACGGTGCGTAGACAGTATGGTTTTCCTGTAATTATGTTTAGGTCGGCTAATTTATATGGCCCTCATCAACAACTGTTCAGAATAGTACCAATAACAATGATAAAGATTAAGAGACAAGAAGAACTAGAGTTGGATGGTGGTGGCAATAGCAAGCGATATTTTATTCATTTTAACGACTTAACCAGTGGTGTTATTAAACTTATTAACAATGGTGTATCAGGTGGAATTTATCACTTTGCTGGTACAGAGTATGTGTCAATAAGGGAATTAGTTGAAAAGATTTGTGTTCTTACCAATTATGACTCTAACAAATTGATTAAAACCGTTCCTGAGAGACGTGGCAAAGACATGAATTATAACCTTTGTTGTTTCAAAGCGGCAGGCGAGCTTGATTGGCATCCAACAGTTTCTCTAGTCGATGGTTTAGCTGATACTGCTAAGTGGATTAATAATATTTGGGTAGAGATTAACTAGATGTGATGGACGGGTGTTAAGATGTGGTCGTGGTAAGGCTAGGATATCACACGCTATTTATTAGCACTTGGAGGTTATTTAATGAGATGTGCAATAGTAATACCAACAATACGTAACGGGGACATGTTAAAAAACTGCGTTACTTGTGCTTTAGATAAAGGAAAATTTGATGGTGATATATATGTTGTATCCCATGATAGTGGTTGTAATACTATAACGGAATTAGGTAGTAATGTAAAGTTTGTATATACTAATACATCACAATTACCACCTCCAGATGGATCTATCTACAAGGCATTTATGTCTTTTGATAAGGAGTATGATATAATGCTGTATGTTCACAGTGATACACAACTTAATATTGGAACGGGGCAAAATGGTATAGGTGGTATTGACAATGAACAGTGGCATTGCGAAGATTGGTGGGAGAAATTACAGGAATCGTGGAATCGTGTGGATATGAATAGAGTATGGGGAATAGGTATTCCATTGCCAGCAGGTGAAGGTGGTTTAGCGTGTATAGTCCCTGTCAATCCTGAGCATCATTTTGGTTTTGGTTCAGACCTATATAATCCTTTACATGGTACAAAGTGGTCACAGGCACATTCTTGGACAACACAGTTTTATGTTGAAGCTATTACTAAGTATGGAGAGAACACTTATCTTGCTTTGGAGCATTTAATGTTTTACGAGGGTGTGCAGAAGCATAAGTGGTCATTGATAGCAAACAATGGGAATTTTATTAATCATCAGTATCACATTGATGGAATTGATACTCAATTTGTGAAACCTTTTAATATGTACTGTGGAAAATCTTATCAAGCTTTTCATGATAATCATGGCATAAGTCTTGATCATTTTGTTGCAGCTTGGTTTGGTCTTACATTAAACCTTCATAAGGAAGAAATATTAAATGCGATACATATTGGGGATTATGATAGTATAGATTATATTTTCAATGAGGGAAGTGAAGTGATAAACCATCCCAATTGTAAACGTTGTCTTGAGCTTAATCCAGATATGAGGCATTGTAGGGCTATTAATCATGCATTGATGGCTCATACTACCTACTAAGGAAATACACGGGCAAGGAGAGATAATGGAGATTAATTTATTAACAGATTATCCTGTAATTAAGAGAGATATTAATGCACGAAGTGGTGTCAAAAGCCCCGATTTAATACGGAGAGCAAAGAGGTATGATTGGGAGTACTTTGATAGAAAAGAACCAAGGGTATGTTATGGTGGTTATTTTTATGATGGTAGATGGAAACCTGTGGTACGAAAACTTATAGATTACTATCAAATAGGACATTATTCTCATATTTTGGATGTTGGTTGTGCCAAGGGGTATATGCTATATGATTTCTTAGAAGCAGACCCGTCACTTAGAGTTGTTGGATTGGATGTTTCTAGATATGCTCTTAATTGTTGTCCACCTAATATTGAGGTTTATCTTGAAAATGCTAAGGATTTATCGATCTTTGAAGACAAAGAGTTTGCTTTAGTGGTGTGTATCAATACTATTCATAATCTTCCAGAGGAAGAGTGTCGGCAAGCGGTTAGGGAGATACAGAGAGTTGGCGATAATGCTTTTATCACTGTTGATGCGTATAGTACGGAGGAGGAAGAGGAAAGCATGTTAGCTTGGAATATAACAGCGGAAACAATTTTAAGTACTGAGGAATGGAAGCAATTATTCCGTGAAGAGGGATATTGTGGCGATTTTTGGTGGTTCAAACCTTAAGGTGGGATTAGATGAAAGTATTATTAACACAACCAAATTATTCTAGATTTGGTAAGCGGTCTTGGAAAGTAATACCGTACTCATTGGGCATTATAAATGCAACAATAACGAAAGAGTTTGATACAGTATTATTTGATCCTAATTTTAATAACTTAGATGACGCTTCTATAATCTCATGGTTACTAGCTGCAAATCCAGATGTTGTTGGTGTAAGTACTATATCTACTGAGTATATTAGTGAGATAGAACACATGACTTCTCTTATTAAGAATACTTTACCGAACGCAGTAATTATTGAGGGTGGCGTTCTACCTACAGTAGATATATATGCAGCAATGATGGATTGTAATGTTGATTATTGGATTATGGGTGAGGGCGAAATTAGTGTTCTGGCTTTCTTACAAAAACTAAGGGATGGTGGTAATTTCTCTTCTGTTGGTGGGTTGTGTTGTTATAGTAAGGGCGATAAGATAATTAATCAAAACCAATACAATGATAATTTGGATACAATTCCATTTGCTGATTATGGCAATCTTGATTTTATGGAGTATGCTACTCAAACTATAAAATATTCGCAGGGGTTATGTTCTAGAGCCACTCCGTATGCTGTTACAATTACATCAAGAGGATGTCCATATAAATGTATTTTTTGTTCTGGGTATAGAGTTAGTGGTAGAAAAGTTCGAATGAGAAGTGCTAAAAATGTTCTGGAAGAGGTAGATATTCTTTGCAAAAATGGGGTTAAAGAAATCACTTTTTTGGATGACCATTTCTTTTTTAATCGGCAGCGTGCTATTGATATTATGAAAGGGTTACTTAAGTATAATATTTTGTGGAAATGCGCTAATTTAACAATATGGCTATTGGATGAAGAACTATTAACTCTTATGAGACAGAGCGGATGTTATATCTTAACTATCTCAGTAGAATCGGGTGATCAATATGTTGTTAGAAATGTAGTTAAGAAACCTATAGACTTAGATAAAACAGTATATCTTGTTAACTTAGCAAAAAGTATGGGATTTGATATTGTTTCCAATTTTATTATTGGTTTTCCCCAAGAGACGTGGGAGCAGATAAGAACAACAATGGCGTTTGCTAGTGATTTTAATGTTGATTTAGTTAATTTTCATATAGCTACACCACTACCTAATACTGAATTAATGGATATATGTATTAAAGAAGGTGTTATATCAGAGTTTAATCCGACTAGTAATGTAGGATATACATCTGGTATTATAAATACAAGTGAATTTACGTCAAAGGAGTTAGAAATACTTAGGGCATTTGAATGGGATAGAATAAATTTTAGTTCTCCTACTAGGAGAAAGGCTGTTGCTAGAATACAGAATATTACGCTAGATGAGTTAGAACAGTGGAGAAAAAACACCAGACGTAGTTTTGGTGTAAATGTAGGAGGGATATAGTGAAAACTAAATGCGCTATAATTCGTGAGTTGAATAAACCGCTTGATGTTGATTTTATTGAAGTTCCGTCATTACAGCATGGGCAGGTTTTGGTTAAGGTTCATTATGGTGGGCTTTGTGGTGCTCAATTAAATGAAATAAGTGGTCTTAAAGGGGAGGATAAGTATTTACCTCATTTGCTTGGTCATGAAGGGTTTGGTACAGTATTGGAAGTAGGTCATGGTGTTACGAAGGTAAAGAGAGATGATAGGGTAATACTTACTTGGATAATTGGTGGGGGATTAGAGGGTGGATCTAAAAAGTATGGTGACTGTAATGCTGGTTCTATAACCACTTTCCAAGAATATAGTGTTATTTCGGAGAATAGATTAGTATTGTGTCCTTCTTTTAGTTATATTGATGCCCCAAGACTTGCAATGTTTGGGTGTATGATACCCACTGGTTGTGGAACTGTTTTATATCTGGCAGAAGGTAATAGTATTAGAGTTTTTGGGGCTGGTAATATTGGAACTGCTGTAGTGTTAGCGGCAAGGGCATGTAAAAAGCATAAGGTGTATGCTGTTGATATTTCTGAAGAGAAATTAAAGGCTATTTCAAGGTTTGGAGCCATTGTTAACTTACCTACTGACGATTTGGAAAAGGTTGATACAGCTATAGATACTACGGGAAATGTAAAGGTTATCGAGCAAGCTTTTGCCAGTATTAAGGATAATGGTACATTGATTATATTGGGCAATTCTAGTGTTGGTAGTGTGGTTTCTTTTAATCCGTTTGATTTTATAAAAGGAAAGAAAGTTATTGGTAGTTGGGGTGGTGGTTGTAGTCCAGACATTCATATACCATACTTGATGCATACTATTGATGTGAGTGATATATCGGTAAAAGTATTTTCTCTAGACAATATAAATAATGCGATAGAAGAGTTTAGAAAGGGCTCTTGTGACAAAATATTGGTGGGGTGTTAGCATGAAAAAGAAAAATATTTTAGTAACTGGCGGAGCAGGATATGTTGGTTCGGTATTAGTACCAGAACTACTGAGGATTGGGCATAGGGTTAAGGTTCTTGACCTTTATATGTATGGTGATAATGTATTGAGCGAGGTTAAATGGAGTCAAAATCTTGTTGAAATTAAAGGAGATATACGTAACCAAGAGCTTTTACGTAAGGTGATACCTGGATGTGATACTGTAATCCATCTGGCTTGTATCTCCAATGACCCTAGTTTTGATTTAAACCCTAATTTAGGAAAGTCTATTAATTATGATGCTTTTGTTCCCTTGGTAGATATTGCCAAGGAAAATGGTGTTAATCGGTTTATCTATGCGTCATCTGCTAGTGTTTATGGGATAAAAGATGTAGATAATGTTACTGAAGACATGCCTCTTGATCCATTAACAGACTATTCCAAGTATAAGGCATTATGTGAAGAGGTATTGACATGTTATCAATCATCTGATTTTAATACTACAATTGTACGTCCAGCAACGGTTTGTGGTTATTCTCCTCGCCTTCGTTTGGATTTAACCGTTAATATTTTAACTAATCATGCGGTTACTAATGGGGTAATAAATATTTTTGGTGGTTCACAGAAACGTCCTAATGTTCATATAAAAGATATGGTGGATGTTTATTTACTCTTGTTAAACACACCTAATAATAATACGTTACGTACATTTAATGTTGGGTTTGAAAATTATACAGTATCTCAAATTGCTGATATTGTTCGTAGTGTGGTGGGAGAAGATGTTGGGTTAGCTGTAACACCTACTGATGATACTAGGTCTTATCATGTATCCTCAGCGAAAATCACCAAGGAACTTGGATTTAATCCTCGACATACTGTTAAAGAAGCTGTTCTTGATATTGTAATGGCATTTATAAATAGGCTTATACCGAATTCTATGACAGACTCTAAATATTTTAATATAAAACTAATGCAAGAGATAGATTTACAATGAAAAAAGTAATTGTTACGGGTGGAGCGGGATTTATAGGCAGTCATGTTGTAGGATTGCTTGTTAACAAAGGACATGATGTTAAGGTGATTGATAATTTATCGAGTGGTTCTTATGATAACATAAAACAGTATGATGTAGAACTTTATAAAATAGACATATCTGAGGGCACTCATTTTGATACTTTGTTTGATAATTTATTTCGTGGGATTGATTGGGTATTTCATTTAGCAGCAAAAGCTGAGATTATTCCTTCCATAGATCATCCAGTGAAATATCATAAAGCAAATGTTAATGGTACTGTGCATGTATTGGAGGCTGCTAGAAAATATGGTGTGGAGAAATTAATTTATACTGCTTCGTCCAGTTGTTATGGTCTTCCAGATATATTTCCGACACCTGAAACAGCGGAAATTAAACCAGAATATCCATATGCTTTGACAAAACACATTGGTGAGCAATATGTTTTACATTGGAATATGTTATATCATTTACCAGTAGTATCATTGAGGCTGTTTAATGTTTATGGTGAGCGTGCAAGAACAAGCGGTGCTTATGGTGCTGTTTTTGGAGTGTTTTTATCTCAAAAACTTCATGGGGAACCATTTACTGTAGTTGGAGACGGAAATCAAACCAGAGATTTTACATTTGTTTCCGATGTTGTTGACGGGATTTATAATGCTGCTAGTTTAGATGTAGATGGGGAGATTATTAATTTGGGTAGTGGTAATACTTACAGTATTAATATGTTGGTAGGATTATTAGGAGGTGAGGTTGTTTATATTCCTAAAAGGCCAAGTGAACCAGATTGTACATTTGCTGATATAACAAAAGCTAGGAATTTACTTGGTTATAACCCAAAAGTTTCTTTTCAAGATGGTGTTAAAGTAATGTTAAATAATATAGATTATTGGAAGAATTCCCCACTTTGGACACCAGATAAAATAGAAGAAGCTACTAGTGATTGGTTCAAGTATCTTTCTGATGGGAGAGGTTAAATGTTAGATAATATAGATAATGTTGTTTCATTGTTAAAGAGTAAGAATTTTGTGTATTTAATTGGGAATGGTGGCAGTGCTTCTACATGTGGACATTTTGCCAATGATTTGGTAACAGTGGGGATAAAGGCTATTAGTTTAGTGGATCAGGCAAATATTACTAGGATAGCTAATGATATTGATTATGCCTCAGTGTTTATAGACCAGTTGAGAGTATTTTTTGGGTTGAATGATGTTTTAGTCGCAATATCAGCTAGTGGTAATTCCCTTAATTTAATTAGGGCTATTAATTATGTTAATTCTATTGATGGTCTTACTATCGGAATAGTGGCTTTTAATGGGGGTGTTATGAAGCATATTTGTGGCTCGATTCTTTATGTTCCTACTGAATTTGGCGAATACGAAGAAGCTGAAAATAAACATCTTGAAATATGTCATACTATATCAAGAAGAATAGGTGATGAATGATAGATACATTAGTCACTGATTGTGATGGAGTTCTTACTGATGGAAAATACTATTATTCAGTAGATGGTAGGCAACTTGTATCGTTTCATACATATGATTCTAGTGCTTTTGGCTTGGCAATAAAGGTTGGTATAAAGTGTATGATTATTACATCCAGTAGTCATCCACAATTGTATGAAGTTAGAGCAAAAGAATGGGGAATACCACTTGTTATTGCTCCAAATTTTGGTAAACTTGCGGTGTTATCTGAGTTAGTTGATTTGGAACATACGGCGTATATTGGTGATGCTTTAGATGATATCCCTGTTTTTAAAAAAGTTGGGATGTCTTTTTGTCCAAGTACTGCATTTTCATTAGTACAAAGGTATGCAAACGTTGTATTAGAGAGTGGGGGAGGTACTGGGTGTATACTTGAGATGTTGTTGATGGTTTTAGAATATAATAAAATAAATATAAAAGAGGTGAGTGATGCCTTACGGCTTGAAAAATGAAACCCCATCCCAAACTAAATGGATGGAAAATTGTGTTGGTTCAATATCTGGAACTAATAAAAGGACTGGTAAAGCTTATACAAAAAGTGAGAAGATTGCTATTTGTAAAACTAATCTTAAAAAGAGTGGGTGGAAACCTTCAAATGAGTCTGATAGTGAATTGAGTATGCGAGAAGACCTTTGGAAACTAGAGGAAAAACTTCGTGCGGCTCTTGGTTATCCTAATGATATTCCAGCGTCATATGGTCCGTATGTTTATGACGTATTTGATGATTTTATTATTGTTGAAGTAAGTGGAAAATTGTTTAAACTTTATTGGTCTATTGAAGGCGATGATGTTACTGTGGATTGGAATACTGCTATTGAAGTTGAGCGCAATGTTGTATATGAACCAGTAGCAGCTAGTACTATAACTAATATTACTAATAGGAGAATGACACAAGGGTATAAAACAATATAAGGATAAAGGTAAGGATGATGATAAAGGTACTTTGGGTTGGCGATGCCGTAGTTCAAAGTGGATTTTCGGTTGTTACACACAGTATTTGTGACCGCTTAAACTCGATGTTTGACATTGTTGTTTATGGAATTAGATATGATGGATTAATGAGGCATCCGTGTGGGTATCATATTTACCCCGCTTATGTAGGAACTGATATATATGGTCGTGAAAATCTTACTAAAATAATTTCTATTGAGCAACCAGATGTTGTGGTGCTATTTAATGATTTTAATATTGTAGTATCTTACGCTCAAAAGATTTTTGAAACTAGTAAGGTGTTAATGTTACCCATGTTTCCTGTTAATCTATTACCCATTTCTGAAGAACATCTTATGCTTATGACATTGTATGGCATAAAAGAAGTATTAACATACACCGAATTTGCTAGTAGCGAGATTAATAAGATTAGTCCTAAGTTGAAAGCAACCGCTGTATATCATGGAGTTAATAGGGGAGTTTACTATCCTATTAAGGAGTTAAAACAGCAATCAGGATTGGGGGATATGTTTGTAGTGGGGAGCGTAGGTTCTAATACGTATAGAAAAAGGCTAGATTTATTTTTGGAGGGATTTGCTAAGTTTGCCGCTGGTAAAGATAATGTGCGGTGTTTAATACATACTAGCAAGCATGGCACGTTTAATATTGATAGTATAATTAATGATTTAGGGATTGCTAATTTGGTTATTTTTAGTCAAGAGGGGTTATCTGTTTCAAAAATGAACGAAGTTTATAATTTAATGGATGTTAATGTTAATACCTCTTTGGGTGAAGGGTTTGGATTACCTCTATTGGAAGGATTCGCAGCAGGGGTTCCTATTGTATGTCCTGATATTGGTAATTTACGAGATGTGTGGGAAGATATGGCAAATTACATCAAAATCAGTCGTACAGAGTATGTGCCTGATTCTATCTATAAAGGTGAGGTTATTTGCCCCAATAGTTTGGCAGATATCTTGAATAATTTATATGATAGTGGAGTTGTAAAAAATCAAGGTACTCGTTTTGTATCTAAAAGTAAGTTTAACTGGAAAGATATTTCTAGTAAGGTTGCAGATGTTATACTAGATGTAGTAAATTCTAGAACTAATTTTATAGTATAACAATGAAATTATTGATGTTTTGTCCCCTAAGTGGCGTAAAATGGTTATACTATATATAGGGGGATGTTTTTTTATTAAAAGATAATTGTACTAAATGGAGGATGATATTGTGAAATCAACCGTTTTTACCGTGTCTGCCGAGTTATTGTCTGAAGTAGCTATGGCTGGATCGGATTATGCCAACCCTCTTTTAAGTTGGCTTAGACTTATTTTTAGTGACGATAAGGCTAATTCTAATGGACAGGGAATTAAGCAGGAGGAATTCTCTAACTTAATTATGTCTATGGTGTATATGCCAATTAAGGCTGATTATAAGGCTGAGTCTGGATTGGAAGGGCATACTGGTGCATACCAGATAGGGGTAATTAAGGAGGGTCAGCAAGAGGGCAATAAACTTGTTGCTATTGGTGCTCTCTATAATGATGAGTTTCCCGAAGTTGTAGACTTCTTTAAGAAAGAAATTGCAGAGGGTCGAAGCGTTGATTTTTCTTGGGAGATTCGTTACAAAGACTCAGTTCATGAGGAAGATGCTAACGGAGTATCTATTGAGTGGCTTACTGGCACTACTACTAAGGCTATTACTGCTGTGGGTAGCCCTGCATATGATGGTAGAACACCGTTGCTTTCGATTAGTTCTATTGATGAGTGGATTCAAGTCATTGACAATGAACTTGCTGAACGTGAGCTTGTAGGTATAAAATGAACAAAAAATTAATTGACTTATCTTTATTAAGTACACCTCAACTTAGAGCGATGAGAGATATTATTGAAAAAGGGGTATTAGCGGTGTCTAATACTGATAAGCCTAAAGAGATTCCACAGGAAAGTCCTCCAGATGTAAATAAGGATAAGGAGGCAGAGGTAATAAGAATGGATAAAGAATTAGAAAGTGCTCTTAAAGAAAAATCTGATTTGGAAGGCAGCCTTAGAGAGAAGGAAACAGATATAGCTGCTAAGGCATCTCAGATAGAGGCTCTTACAACTGAGTTTAATGATCTTAAAACTGAAGTCGAAGGTTTGAGAACTTATAAGGAAGATAGAGTGAAATCAGACGAGAGAGCCGAACTTGTTAAGGCAAGAAAGAGTAAGATTGAGGATGCTGGCCTTGAAATTGATATTGAGGCTGATGCAGACAAATGGTTAGAAATGTCTGATGATGTTTTTGCTTTTACTATTGCTAAGATGAGTGAATTAAGGAAAGGAAGTAATGCGTCTGCTAGCTTGAAGATTCCTGCTTTAACAGGGGATGAAAGCGATCCTAAAGAAACTGTAAGGGAAGCTTTGCAGGAACATAAAGCTAAGAGCAGATAAGAGGGTAAAAAATGGAAATTAGATTACAAGGTACTGCAATTCCGTGTGTAGCGCAACAGGATATCGTAGCAGGTCTCGCTATTAAGCTGGTTCCTGATACTACTACTTCGGCTACTAGTCCAGATGTTGTACAGGGTGCCGACTTACCTGGTGCTGATGACAATGCTGAGGCAAGATATGTTGCTATGTTCAGGGTATTTAATGAGAAACCACCTATCTATCAAACTCTACCTACTTTAGATGTTGGTGATTCTACTCAACCTTATGTCCTGAGAGAGTTTGTTGAAGGTTCGGAAAATCTTCCTGCTGATGTTACGCTTAGAATGGTGGTTCCACGCTTGAAGGAGGAGGAAACTATTCCTTCTGGTTCATTGATGCTTGCATACGATGATGGTATTTATAAAGTAACGTCTGGTTGTGTAGAGGGAACCACATTCGCTGTTGGTGACATTATAAGTGTTAAAGCGGGTGGAAAATGGTATAATGGCTCTGGTGCTAGAGTCGCTACTGTGTTTGAATATGATAGTACTCTTAACCACTTGACTGTTAAGACTGGAAGATAAGGAGAAAATTTAATGTGGGGGGGGTTTAATTCCCCCCTCTCATGAGTAAAATTATGGATAAGAATAAATTTAAGCAGGCTTATGCCGAGCTGGCTAGAACTGATAAGAATGCTTTGGCTGAGTTGATTGTTGAATATATTGATCCAAAGCACGTTACTCAGGATATCGTTGGGATGTTCTTGGATACAAGGACATTAAATCCTGGTGATGCCCTTGTAAAGAAAGTGCGTAGGGGAATTGAGATTCGGCAATTGGTTCCTGGTCAAACGTCTTTGGCTAGTCAGATAACATTGAAAGACGTTGTTAATTACAACATTGATACTGCTTATGCGGAAGTTTCCCACAACGAGTGGGAGGTTGAGTCTGGTGAGATTGGCACTGTGGATGATATTCGCAGAGAAATGATGGCTAAACTCTCAGATTTCTATGTAACAAAGGTAATGAACGCATTGTACACCCTTGCGACTATTGATAACGATATTAACTTTTATTACATGACAGGACCTATAACTAGGTCTGTATTAGAAGATGCAATCGACAAAATAGCCGATGTTGCGGGTGTGAAAGCAGTTGTGGGTCGAAGAACGGCTCTAGCTCCTATTACAAAGTTTGCTGGTTATAGAGTTCCTATAGCTACTGAGGTTGCTACTCCGTATGCTGGAATTCCTGTACCATCAGCTTTGGAGGAAATAAGGAGAACAGGCTGGTTTGGTCAGTACTATGGTGCAAACTTTATCGCCTTAGAACAGGTTTACGATAATCCATATGATAGGAATCCTCTGATTCAAGATGACTTGATTGTGGTTGTTGGTGATTCCTGTGGTGAGTTTATCATTTATGGCGATGTAAGGGAGGATCAATGGACTGATATGAGTACCGCTCCGCCAACTTGGCATTTAAGGATCTACCAGCAATTTGGTATGATTTTTGATAGAATGGAGAATGTGGTAGTCATTAGAATTGATGAGTAAGAAGTGGGGGAGGGGAATTTCTCCTCCCCAATTTTTTTAGCACTTCCGCCTATGGACGAGGGGTTCAAAAGTGGGCGTAAAACAAATAAAGGAGAATATGGAATATCCAAAATTTTTTAGAAAAGCTATTAGAGGTAATGTTGGTGGGACTAAACTTAATAAGAGAGGAGACCCAGAAGATTTTTTGTTAAAGGGTGATCCAAACAGTTCTCTAACCGACCAAGATGACATTACTTTGGAAATTAATAGTGAGGAAGACGAGAAGTATCTGATTAAAAAGAACAAGTCAACTATTGTTAAAGGCTATTTAGTGGAAGTGGGAGATTATCAATTATCTCTTGACACCACAAATTCTGTCACAGATGGTTATTTAAAGGATCTACTAAAGAAACCCTTCGGTGCGATGAGGAAGCGAGTAGATGCTTTTACTTCTCCAGTACCACTTTATAGATTGTTAGAGTATGCTGTGAAGGATAATAAACCAATAAAAACTGTGGAGTATATTAAAACAAAACTTCATGAAGTGGAGGGGGTAAGCGTAATTCCCTTGAGAACAGAAGGGGAGAGTGGAGTTGTAGCTGGAAACATATAAAGGGAGCATAGCTCCCCATCGGAACATAATCGTAGGGGGAGAACATAATGTGGTATTTAGGAGAAACTAGGTATGTGTTAATTGTGGTTAGTTTATCTACTGGTGCCACTATAACATCGGCTGTTTATACTATCTATAGTTGTGCGGATGAAAGCATTGCTGATAGTGGTGCAGCCAGCATCTCTGGTTCTACTTTGTCGTCTGCGTTATGGACACCATCTATAGTTGGGTTTTATGTAGTTGATTTTGATTATGTTGTTGGGTTAGAAACATTTACCAGCAGACAAGTAATAGAGGTTAAGGAGACAATTTGATAGCGAGGGATATAAGCAATCAGAGGTTTGGCAGGTTAGTGGCAATAGAGAGATTACCTATTAGAGATATTCATAAGCATAGTTTGTGGAATTGTATTTGTGATTGTGGTAATGTTAGGGTTGTCACCATTGGTGCCTTGTCCACAGGCAATACAAAAAGTTGTGGTTGTACTAAATATCCACCAAAAACAGTAAGAAGTATGACAAGAGTTTTCCACTCTTATAAAAATAATGCTAGATATAAGAAACTTGATTTTAGTCTACCTTTGAGTGCATTTAAAGAGATTACTCAAAAACCTTGCCACTATTGCGGTGCATTACCATCCAATATGGCGAGTAATCCCATTTCTAGGAGTGTCGATAGTATTTATACTTATAATGGTATAGACAGAATAGATAATGATAAAGGTTATGTTTTTGACAATTGTGTTCCTTGTTGTCGTACTTGTAATTGGGCTAAAGGAAATAAACAGCAAGAGGAGTTTTATACTTGGATAAAACAAATTTCTGAGTATAATTTTGGCAGATAATGGCGTTCAAAAGATCCAACTTAGAGGAACTGTTACCAGATTTACGAGTTCAAATAGGTGATACAGACTCTACTCCTACTTACTCTGATGAGCTATTACATGCTATTTTGAGAAGTGCTGTTTCTGCATTGATGAGAAGGTGGAGTGATAAGTATTATGTAGATAACGAAGGTGTTATTTATAGAAATCCAAATGAAACTTTTGATTGGTCTTCTCCTCCAGTGGTTCAGCGAAAAGATTGGCGTGCAATTACTTTGCAGGCATCTATTATGATTAAAAGTGGTAAGAAGTTCTCTGAGTCTGGCAATGCTGTTAGCTGGAGAGATGATGAAATTTCTTATTCAAGTATAGAAGCGGCAAAACAAAGGAGTTCAACACTTACTGACGATATTGTTGAATTAGATGGATTATTTCCTAAGACAAAACTTGCTAGACCTTTGTATGGAAGATTAAAAGGGTGGCAGCATGGTTGGTAGTCTAATCAATGGAAAGAGTCACGTATTGACAACCTAGGTAGAGTAGTTATTTTGGAGGCTGAGAACGAAGTACTAAGACAGCAATTGCTTGTTTTTAAATAGTAAGGAGGGGTATGGAAGATAAAGTAAAATTAAAGTTTATTCAAATTTCTGACTTGCATATAACAGCACATAGAAATTTGTTAGAACCGATGATAGAGTCTATAAACTTGGAAGATGTAGATTTGGTAGTGGTTACTGGAGATACAGTTAATTCCAGAAACAATGATTTATTTGATATTGCGGTAGCAGGATTAAATAAGATAAAGCATCGGGTTGTGGTTGTTCCAGGTGAATATGATGGTGGAGATATTTGGCAAACTCATTTTGGTAATAGATATAAGTCCATTAGTTTGAATGGTTATTCTTTGGAGTTTTTAGATACCTCGTATGTTAGGCATCGCTTTTTTACAGGTTGGGGAGACACTCTTAAACAGGAAGATTCGGAACAATATCAGTGGTTGATTGATAAGCTATATAAAGATAATGATTATCATATTATTTTTTCGCATCATCCTCATTCTGGCCTTGTAGGAGTTACTGATAAGGAAGAAGATTTTCTTGGTGATAATGTACGAGCTGTTTATTCTGGGCATACACATGAAGTAACTAAGATATATTTTAGATATAAGAACCCTAAAGGTAATTTTCCTAATGGTTTTGCTAGTACTGCAATGAAATTTCATGGTAGTTCTTGCTACCTAATAGTGATAATTAAAGATAATGATGAAATTATTCAAATTCCTAGGATAATTAATACTAAAGTAACAGCATGGTAGGTGAGAGATGACATTAATAGAATTAAAAGAGTTGGTTCAGAGTTTAGGATTTAATGATAATTGTAAAATTGTTTTATTAGTTGGAAAAGTTGGTACTGATGATTATGAAATAGTTAAAGTTGACTCTACTGGTAAGTTAGTGACTACTACTTAAATCATTTTTATAGAAAGGAGAGGATTAGGTGAAAAAGATAAGATTATTATGGATTGGTGATTCTCCATCAGTTAGTACAGGTTTCGGAAGAGTGTCGCAAGGAGTGTTGGAAGGGTTACTGGCGACAGCTAGATATCAAGTGGCGATATTAGGAATTAATCAACCAATTGGTGATCCTCATCGGTATGAAGGAATGTTTCGAATATACCCCGCACAGTCTAAAGGTAATGTTTATGGGTTTAACAGGGTGCAAGAGGTAATAGAGAAGGAACAACCGCAAATCATAGTTATTAATAATGATTTGTGGATTTGTCAGGAGTATGTTAAACATATTCCAGCTAAAAATAGTGTCATAACTTATTCTCCAGTTGATGCTTTACCAGTACAAATTAGTTGGTTAGACGTTTTGGAGGGTGTCGGGGCAAAAATTACAACTTACACTGAGTTTGCACGAACAGGCATATTAGCTGCTAAACAACTTAAAGATGACGTTGAGATAGTAGGTCATGGGGTCGATGTCGATGAGTTTTATCCGATTGAGGATGCTAGATCTTTTATGTCTGGAATGGCTAATGATGCATTCATTATACAGAATGTAAACAGAAACCAACCAAGAAAAAGATTAGATTTGTATCTCAAATCTGCACAAATTTGGTTGGAAAGGTTGTCTAAGACTGATAGAGAATCTGTATGTTTTTATTATCATGGTGCAGTTAAGGATGTTGGATATAATTTGATTGATTTGGCAAAGAGATGGAATATTGATGATAGGCTTATGATAACTGACCAAAAATCAATAACTCCTGCTTCTGGTGTAGAGTTGCGGACACTGTGTAAGATATATAATTGTGCAAATGTTCATGTTATGACTTCTGTTGGTGAGGGATATGGATTGAGTCCTTTGGAGAGTGCAGCGTGTGGAGTAGCGCAAATACTTCCTAATCACTCAGCTTGTAAGGAATTATGGGAAAATAAAGCACCTCTCATTGATATAGCTAGTTGGGATGTTTTGACTGGTGGCATAAATACCGAGGGCGGTGTGATTGATGTAGAACATCTTGCTGATATTTATGACGATCTTTATCGTAATCGTGATAAGCTTCAAACGTATGCTAAATTGGCGTATGAGTATGTGCAACAAGAGCAGTTTTCTTGGAATTATGTAGCGAAACGATTTGATAAAATGATTACCAGTCACTTAGAAAGTGGTAAACTAACCAAGGAGTTTAAACAAGACTAGTATGACAATTATATTTCCAGATGATACAAAAGCTACCAAGGATGATATTAGAGATGCAATAGGACAAACAGTTACTTTCATTTTGGAGGGAGCTGTCACGCCTTGTGCAGTTTGTAGTGGTGCGGATTTATATGATGGTATAAACGAAGTTAGCTTGGATGCTTGGTGTGCTACTTGTTCTGGAAATTATTGGATTATTAGTGATGTTACATCGGAAGTAACGGCTCATGTTCGCTGGCGTACTCAAGATCAATTGAATATGGGGCAGACTGGGTTAACTTATGAGGGTGATTGTTCTGTTACTATTGATATTGATGCTTTAACTGATGCTCAGCTTGGAGCTATAAGAGAAGTAAGAGTTGATAATAGGAAAGTTCAACCTTATCGTATGATATATAGAGGTGTTCCCAATCGAGATAGGATAAAAATCATCTGCCGTGAGTGGGAGAAGGAATAAATGTCTAATATTAATGATATAAGACGTGGTAACAAAGATAATTGTATTTATCAGTCATGCATTGATTGTGGTAAATTAAGGTGGGTAATACTTAGAAAAGGTAATCCAATATCAGTACGGTGTCATCGGTGTGCAACATCGCTTCAAAGTTATAAAGACAAGATGAGTAAAGCAAAGTCACCCTGCTTGGAACAAAGGATTGGAACATCCCGATGAAACTAAAGCGAAGATGCGAGGACATAAATCTTGGCTTGGTAGATACCATACAGAAGCATCTAAATGTAAGATGAGATTAGCTAAACTAGGTAAAAAAGCATCTAAAGATACTAAACTTAAATTAAGTATTTCTCATAAAGGTTTAATAGCTAAAGAACGTAATCCAAACTGGAATGGTGGTGTAACAGGGTTACGTGAATCAATACGAGATTTACCAGAATATCGATGGTGGAGAGATTCAATATTTAGTAGGGATAGTTACACCTGTAAAAAATGTGGTAGGGTTGGTGGAGTGTTAAATGCGCATCATGAAGTATCGTTCTGTGATATTTTGATGATATTTAATATCACCAGTGTTGAAGCGGCACGACAGTGTAATTTATTGTGGGACATAAATAATGGTACGACTCTTTGTAAAAAGGGATGTCATACCAAGAGGTAGGGAAATGAGTAAAGATTGTTATGATGGCTTAACAGAGTTGGAAATCGTTAAATTAATTAACAAGAAGAAGAAAAGATATTGTGCTATAGCTCTTAATGACTTGGAAGAAACCATTGTTGATGAGGCATTATTTAGGATGGCACGGAAAATATTTTTGGATAATATGAATGGGTTTACTCGTTCGTTGTTCACGGTGGTTGGAATAAGTGTGGAGGGCATAGAGGACGAGGATTAATGATAGAATTTAAACATAGGATTATGGATTTTAATCCTATAGGGCTTTTGAATAGGATGGGGGTTAACTCTATTACTTATCCGTTTCGATATCGCTTTTTTGTTGGAGAAGCTGCGATTATTATTGAAACGAGAGTTCGGTTGTCAGCAGTATTTTTAAACAAACTTCTTCAGACTGAGTTTGAGAAGGATATGTATTTAATCGCAGAGTATGCTAAATTTACACGTTATATGTCAACACTTAAACTAGCTTTATCTAATCCAAAACATGTTGGTGTATATTGGGATAAAAAAAATAATGTACAGGCTAGGTTTGTTAACACCGATTTATTAGGGGACTTGAATGATTTAAGCGAAATTCAGAAAATGGTACATCCTGGTGGTACATTAGCGCATTGGATTAGTATTTATAATGCGTGGTTAGCGGGTAGAAATAACCTGTATGCAACTATTATTAATAAACGATTGGATATTATGGAGTCTCAGAGTATGGCTCCGTTTTGGGAATTAATAGATGACGGAAATGATAGGTACAACGCTTGGCCTAAGCATAGAGCACAGCATACCCTTAAATCATTTAGATTTGTTTATAATAGAGAAATGTTGACGGCTTATTTCGAATGTATGCGTTTAATCGAGTTAATTATTTTTGCTGGTAGGGGATTTAGGACGTTAACCGCTTCCACTGTTGAGAAAGATAATGTTGTTTATCCTGGTTATGAATGGACTTCTAGATCTGGTAGGAAAATATTTGTAATATCTGGATCGGAAAAACTTGTTGGTGGTAAGTACGTAGGAAAAGGCTTTTTCTTATCACCTAAAGGATTGATACTTAAAAGGTGGTCAGGATGGCTACCTAGATAGGAGAGATGAGTATGGACGATAGAATTCTAGAGTCGATGGTAGATAAAGCGTGTAATAATCTTGCTGAGCATGGAATTGACAGCGTAACAGATAAAGATGTTGTTCTTGCTTGTTTTGGTGCAATGGCTTTTAATGGGTTAGCTGGAATTAAAAAGGAATTGATGGAAACACGACAGCTTATATGGAAGGTTGCACAAATAGGGCTTAGTGTTATGCTTACTGCTGTGGTATCAATTATTTTAACCGTAATATTTATTTTATAGGAGTAATAAATGGTAGCACTAGGTAAGTTAAGGAATGAGGATTTGTCAATATATTTTTTTATCAAGGATGTTCTTTCTGGCAAAGTAGATAAAATACTTGATGGGTATCCTTATACTGAAATTGAAAGTGACACCTTAGAAACACCAAGTGTATCTATAGAGCATCGTCAAACATCAGAGGAAGGAGGAGAGCTTGGCGCCACATGGTTTAGACGTGGTTGGTCTATTGATGTTTTTGCTAATAATGATGGGCAACGAGACGAACTGACCAATCTTATATTTACAGCTCTTGATTTGTCTATCCCTATAAAAGACTATTCTTCAGGTTTTAGAGCAAGTGATGGTAAAAGCCTTTTAGGAGTTGACTTGAGAATAATTGAATGGATGTCTCCAGAAGATCGGATGATGAGACCTACGTATGGTTTTGATTTATATGCTAAATTAAAGTTTTGGAGAGCGAGTCTTACGTTCTCAACTGTTTCTACACAAAGCAGCTAGTGTATGGACGGGGTTAGGAAAACGGGAGGTATGGAGTAAGGGTGGGTTTGGAATGAAAGTAAAAACGAGGATTATTTCTCTTGGGATTGGTGGAACATTGTTCGGTTCGATTAAGGAATGGTTTTTAGCTGCGGTATAAAAGGATGAATGGTAAAATGGTTGTTCAAGAGAAGGAATAAAATAGAGTAAAGAGGTAAAAAGGAAAATGCCTAAAAGGGTAGCTATACCGTATAAAGATGTAAGATTAAGGGTTATTGGACCTGCGGCTGAATTTTTCGCCTATCGTGTCCAAAGATTAGATGTTCCTGCTAATTTGCCAAGTACTACGATTAACGAGCTTGGTAATTCACAACATGCAGGTATTGTCACCGATATTCCAGAAGTGACAGCAACATTCCAAGCGTTTGATGTGTCACCTAATTTATTTGCCACTCTTTGTGGAGAAGACCCTACTGCATATCCTGCTGGTGGTATTGATGTCAGTAATTTAAACTTTGTTGATCTTGTTGCTTATGTTGCAGATGCTTCTAGAGTTGAGCATATTAAGTGTATGCATGTAAAGTATATGAAAATCACTGATTTCAATTTCACTTATTCAGTGGATGGTGAAAGTACTGAAGAGTACACCTGTGCAGGTAGTGAGAAGAGATACTTTGTTAATGATGTTATAGTAGATACTGGTACACTTTCTGGCGGTTTTAATGCTAATTGGTTAACCTATGATCCAAATCAATTAAAAAATGGTAACTATATTATAAGTTTAATTGTCAATAGTGACTGGCTTGAGGAAGGTACAGAATATTCTATCAGTAGCAGAGACATTACTATTAGTGGAACAGCGGCAGCAGCTACTGCTCTTGCTGTTTATCACACTCAGAGTGGTGTGTTAGCTTGGAGTGATATTAGTGCTGATGCCTCGATTCCAGCGGCTATACGTGGTAAAAATGTTCCAGTAACTATAGGAATAGAGAGTCAGTATAGAGTACAAAGTGTTACTTTGAGAGGAACCTTCCCCAATACCAAGATTACAGAAATGGGAAGTATTTCAGTGGTTGGTTATGTGGTAGATCCTCCAGATATCACTGGTGATATATCTGTTCTCGATGTTGATAACGAGTTGGTATCATTGCTTACTACTGGTGATAAAGACGATGGAGATGGTTACGGAGAATTTGGTGTAAGTGAGTACGAGGAAAGAACATTACAGCTTGACATTGTAATTAAACGTCCGTCAGATAACGTTACCGTGTTAAAGACGATAAGAGTTCCTTCTATTAGAATTACATCTGATGGAACTACAGCGAACGTTGGTGGACAATTAACTCAAACATTCTCTTTTATGTCCAACGATGCACAATGTATTGTATTTTCAGGGGCGGCCCCCTAAAGGATAGATAAATGAAAACAGTAAAAGGAGTGGGACATTGTATAGTTTGTGGTATTTCATACTCGTATAATAGAGAAGAAAGGAGTAATGTGTGCAATGTATGTGAATGTTCCATTCCTACTGTTTGTTCTTGTGGTTGTGGGGAGTTATTACTAAATCCCGATAATCGTGGTAGATGTAGAAAATTCATTTATGGTCATAATAACAAGAATGGCAATCACCCTAGACTAGGTGTCGTTCAATCATCCGATGAAGTAATTAGACGTACTAAAGCGATGTTGAAGCATTTTAGGAATAAAGAACCAACATGTCTTGAGAAGGAACTTTACGAATTTCTAAATTGCCATGATGTTGTTTACGAATCACAGAAGCAATTTGGTAGAACTATTGTAGATGCTTTTATATCCAATATTAACCTTGCTATTTATGCAGATGGTAGGTATTGGCACGATAAACCAGAAATTATGGCAAGGGATAAACGCAATAATGATAGATTGCAAAATAGGGGAATAGAAGTGTTGAGACTGTCCTCTGTAGACAATGGGTATCATTTGGATATGGAATTATTAAAGAGGAGATTAATGCGGGATAATTAATGTATTAAATTAAAGTAGATGATAGTTAAGGGACTATTTTTTACTACTTAATTATTAGGAATATAGGCTATGGTCTATATTATTAAGGGGAGTTTTTAAGGTAATGTAAGATGCCTTGACTCCCCTATTTTTATTTTTAGGATAATGGTTACGTAGATAGACATGGCAGCATTTATAACTATCTTGTATCTAATAAATTTCCTAATGGATATCAGACACTTTGTGCTAATTGTAATTTTAAGAAAGAACTTTGTAAAAAATAATTTTCCACCAATTTTCCAAGTCCTTTGTGTTAATTGTAACATGAAAAAAGAAATAATAAAAAGGAGAGGTGAATAAATTGTCCAAACTATCAAATCTGTTCAGATGGAAACAAAAAGTTGAAATTAGAAATGGGGAAAAAGTATTAGCTACCGTATGGGTTCGGCTTGTTGGTGATAATGAGTATCAGAAGGCTAGAACCGAGGCTCTTAGAAGAAGCAGAGCGATGAGAGCTAAATTGAGAGATACTAGTAGTGAAGAGAATCTTGCTAATTTTTCGGATATAGCATCTTTAGAAAAAGATGAGTTAGTCTTAGGTATTTGTATTGCTGACATCCCAGATTATCGTGATGAGGCAGTATTAACAATACCAGATAAACAACCTGAAGAGTTGGGAGATAATCCTACACTCGAAGAACAAGAAGACTATCAAGTAATAATGGATGAGTATAGACAGAAAAGGATAGCTAATTTAGCGGCGTTTATTGATGGTAAAACCAATGATAGGAAAGCGGAATTAGAAAAGGAAGATTTGGATGAGTTAAAGAAGCTGTATCGTGGTGCTATTATTAATATGAGATGCACAGAGGAGTTTAGTAGAGTGTTTAGGGAGTATTGTATTTATGGGGGAACATTTGAAGATAAACAATGCAAGAACCTAGCTTTTAGTTCCTTTGAAGACTTTAATAGTTCAGCTTCTATGCTCAAAGATCAATTGTTAGTAGCTTATACGTCTCTTGAGCTTAGCGGAGACGATTTAAAAAACTAGCAGAAGATAATGTGTTTGTAGGGTTGTGGCGCATTGTCAAAGAAACACAACAACCTCTTCATAAAGATTTAATTGGACTTAGTATAAATGAATATCCTTATACTATAAATTTTGTTATTAAAAAGAGGTTACAAATAGAATCATTTTTAGAGCTTCCTAAAGAAAGTAGACCACCAAAGTCTATTTGGGATAAGCCATCTGAGTTAGAGGAGTGGTTCGAGCGAGTTTATAGTAGCGGGAAAAGTCAAACAGAGTTTAATCTTCCAATAAGGGATGGTGAACTGGAGGAGTAATAAATGCCAAATCCTCAAGAATTTTATAGATTTGGACTGGCGGCTAAAGAGTCTGAAATGGCTTCTAAAAGAGCCGCAGCGGCTGCTGTTGCCCACGGTAAGGCTCAGGTAAAAGCTGCTGAATCTGTGGCTTTTTCATCCAATGCCCTTGGTCGTGGAAAAATAACGATGGACAACATGGGTGCCGCTTTTAGTAATGCTACCAGAAAGGTTCTTGTGTGGCAAATGGCTATTATGGCTGTTTATGGCGTGATGAGAAAATTTGGGGATGCTATAAGGGTATGGCGTGAATTAGAAGTCACTTTAGCTAGAATTAGTATTACTACTGGTGCTGTCAGTGATGAGTTATATGGTTATTTCAAGAGGGTTGCTGATGTAGCTATTGATTTTGGAATGCCAATTCAAGAGACACTAATAGGTATGGATTTGGCACTTCGGGCTACTGCTAGGTATACTGATCAAATTGAACGGGCAGCGGTAGCAACATCGTTGTTAAGATCAGCTTCTATACTTGCAAATGTAACTGGGATGCAGTATGGACAAGCTATTGATATTTTAGTTGGTTCCTTGAGACAGTCTGGAATGGCGATGAATGAGGGGGTAATACTTCTTGATAAGTGGGTAGCTGTAGCGAAGAATGCTGCGGTGTCGGTTAATGATTTATCTCAAGGTTTTGCTATTATGGCTGACGCTGCTGCGGCAGCAGGTTTATCTGTAGACCAAATTAATGGTTTGATTGCGGCTTTAAGTGAGACTGTTACATTAGGCCCTGTGGAGGTTGGTAATGCTATCAGAGCTTTAATGTCTACTTTATATAATCCAGGGTCAATTAATTTATTGCAAAAATTTGGTGTTGCTGTTAGAGATACTAGAGGTGAAATTAGAAGTTTTTGGGATGTTATGACTCAACTTTCAGCCATGAAAGTCTCTGGTGTTCTTGATGAATCTATATGGTTAGAAATAGCTAAAGCCGCTGGTGCAGGACAGAGAAGATATGCACAGTTTCTTGCAATACTTAATAATTGGGAAACTGCCATGCGAGTATCTACTATTAGTACTGATGCACAAGGGGATTCGTTGAGTGCTAATGAAAAGATTGTTAACACCTTAACAAATGCTTTTGACCAGTTCTCTGCTGCAAATAAGAAAGTTCTTTATGCTTGGGGCGAACAAGCTGGTTTAATTCAAGACATAACTAAAGCTATGCAATTATTAGCGAAGTCTTTTAGTTGGATGGCTGAGATGCCAGATACTGTGTTCAGATTGGGTAGGGCTATAATGTATTTGGTAGGAACATTAGCCGCTCTAAAACTAGCATCATTAGCTGTTGGTTGGGCTAATCTTGCACCAAGAATAGCTGGTGCTGGTGCTATGGGGTTAGGTGGTATTGGTGCAATGATACCAGGCGTTGGCAGGTGGTTACAGAAGGGGTCAAAACTTACTTCTGTTACATCTTCTACATTAGTAGACGCCTCTGGCACCCCATTGACATCTATAACACGTCAACCATTGGGATTTATGGGATTGCCAGTTATGGCTGGTGGTGGTTTTAGTGCTGGCGGTGTTGGTCAAACTGCTCGTTCTGGTATATCTAATTTATGGCGTAGAGGTACTACTCCTATAGGTGCTGGAATAGGAGGAGTACCAACAGGTATGGGATTTCCTGGTAGACTTAGATTAGGAATGGCATCTCCTTGGACTGGTATTGGTGCGATGGCAGGTGGAATGGCGGCCTACGGAATGACTGGAGAGTGGTCTACTGGTGTTGGTACAGCTATTGGGGTGGCTGCTGGTTCAGCATTTGGGCCTCTTGGTATGCTTGCTGGAGGAGCTATAGGTGGTACTAT